>Ga0209431_10001513_pt1 | contig 19228 bp, 14 predicted proteins | sample RifCSP13_3_FD_184021 | JGI IMG/M metagenome (GOLD analysis project Ga0209431, IMG submission 184021) | Soil microbial communities from Rifle, Colorado - Rifle CSP2_sed 13_3 (SPAdes) (version 2) | ecosystem: Environmental > Terrestrial > Deep subsurface > Rock core/Sediment | place: Rifle...
TTTCCTGGTCAAAATGGTGAATTTGTATCGTTACAAGCCTATCCATGAGTGCGTCCTGTGTCTTGTGTACACCGGCATATTCCTCAGGGTTTGAGGTGAAGATGGCGCGGAAATCGGGGTGTACTTCGAGGTGTCCGCTGCCGTACCTGCTCCGTTTCGGTGCGCTAAGAATACCTTCCTGAAGGACGCTGAGCAGGACGTTGTTTGCTTCAGGCCTTGAGCGATTGAATTCGTCGTAGATAAGTACGTGACCATTCCTGCATGCGCTGGTAAGACGGTTATCTGCCCAGATACTCTGCATCTCTTCTTCAGACTTCACCACGGAATGAATGAAATTGTCATAAAGCTTTCTTTTTCGGTAACCGTCATTCTTACCAATGAGGTCTGACGTCTTGAATTCATCATCGCCATGAATCAGCGTTACAGGTCTATCAAGCCTGGAAGCAACGTGGAATGCCAAAGTCGTTTTTCCCGTTCCGGCAGGACCGGAAAAGTGGATAGGGTAACCTGTTTGAAGATATACAAGCGCGGATTCTACTATTTCCTCTATATACGGAGTAACTGCAAATCCGCTGCTTGGCTCCAGGTCTACTCCTGTTTCCTGAGATTGTTTACTTTCAATTACCATCGTATTCATTCACATTTCTCCTTTTGTATAGAATCAAAACATTTTGTTGTCCTGAAACACCCCCCGGCCCCTCTTTTTAGAGGGGGAAGGCAAAAGTCCCCTCTAACAAGAGGGGATTTAGGTGTGTGTCCCTCATGTATAGCGGACGACTTAAGTTAGTCCCCCTTAAAAAAGGGGGATTCAGGGGGTTGTGTTTTTTCCGTGGCTATCCCCGTTCCCCGTTTTCACGAGGACAAGTTTACAACCCCCTAGCCCCCTTTTCTAAGGGGGAATTGTTTACTTATTATTGTCGCTTACTATAATTCGCCATAATTTGGAACGTATCCTTTGCCACGACACTGCAAGCAATACATCGCCGATGCAGATGGGTCATCGCCGGAACCATGACATGTCGGGCATTTATGGGTATCATTATCGACTATTGGCAGCACACCCTTACCCATACAAGCAGTACACGTCAGCGTCTTGATAGCTCCTGTGCCGCTGCAATGGGCGCATCGGCTATACGGTGAGGAAGTCGTGACTATTCCTCTTCCCCCACAAACGCAACACGTAGAGAGGTGAGACATAATGCCAAAAGGGTCATTGCCCCTGCCCCTGCAAAATGCGCATGTGGCGCTTGTTCTTTTCCTTTTCTTTTCTAAGGTAATACCAGACATTCGACCTCCTTCTTTTCAGCCCTAATGAGTCTGAAAGTCCCCTCTTGGGAGGGGATTTAGGGGTGGGTAAGCTTGTCCTCGTGTAAACGGGGATCGGTAATTCGTGAGATATTCACTGAGATTTCACGACCAAGGGACCCACCCCTAACCCCTCCCGAGAGGGGAATTGTTTGCTGGTTCAATCGTCTTCGATTGAACCTAAACATTTTGCAATTTTCATAATTTGGTACTAACTCAAAATCTACAGCCTCGTTCAAAACTTATGGTTCAATCGTTCGACTGAGCGCTCACGACGAAGTCTGCAAGATTGAACCAGCAAAGCCCGAACGAGTCGGATTTGTAGCGCGGGGTTTTATCCTCCGCTGATATACAAAAAACGATTTTTGGTAATAGCTCACCGCGGAGGCGCAAAGGACGCAAAGAGAAAGAGATTGAGAGGTTGAGATTTTCTCAGCTTCCCAGCTTCTCATATTCTCAACTTCTGCCTCCCTTCTTTGCGCCTCCGCGGTGATCTGAACCGTTACGATATTTCTAACATTTCGCAACCTAAAGTTGCGGCTACTTCCTAACCCAAACGGATATGAACTATCTTTTACGAAAGGTCTTTCTCCCGAAGAAGGCTTCGTGAGCGCCATTCATGTCGTTACTGAACTCCTTAAGAAACTGCCTTGTCTCATCAGCCTTTTGTTCAACCACATCTTGGATCCCACTGATAAATTCGTTTCTGACCTCCTTAAGAAACTGCTTTGTCTCATCAGCCTCTTGCTTAACCTCGTTTTGGATTCCCTTGATGAAATTATCCCGAGCCACATCCATTGTCAGGATTTCATCCGCAAGTCTTGTCATATCATCTGTAAGTTTACCCATAAATTACTCCTTTCTAGGCGCACAGCAGTGCGTCTCTACAAAAATGAAATTACCCGATACATTAAATTAGGCTGGGTTTTAAAAGACAAAATCCAACGATTTTTTCACGTGCTTGTAGGGGCAATTCATGAATTGCCCCTACAAGATTGAAATTCCTTAACATCAAGTTATTCCGTTTAAGTCCCCCTTAACAAAGGGGGATTCAGGGGGTTGTGTTTTTTCCGTGGCTATCCCCGTTCCCCGTTTTCACGAGGACAAGTTTCACGAGGACAAGTTTACAACCCCCTAGCCCCCTTTTCGTTCGACTGAGCACTCACGACGAAGTCTAAGGGGGATTCTCTATGCCATACATCGTATTACCCACTAAACACTCGAAAAGACACGAGCCTCCCCCTTTATCCCCCTCTGGAGGGGGACAGGGGGAGGATATTTTCGCGTTTTTTCGTGGGCAAATTTGAATTTCCTGAACATTATACTATGCCGGCGAAGCGGCAGTCGCCGTCAAACCGATTGCCTCTGCGTACTTCAGATACGTTTCAACTGATGCAATCACGACCCTCGCCTCTATTGAAAGCAACTCAATACCTACCAAGGACACCTTTACCCATGCATCAATCACAATACCCTTATCGAGTATTCTATCTACAACTTCAGCAAGACTGGACGAATCGGTGGATTTTTGTACCTTTGCCATGTTTATCACCCCCTTTCATTGGTTTAAAATTTTACGTAAAGATATAAAACGCGCATTTAGTGGATTGAACAGACTACGTACTGTATTTAATTTGTGTTACCAACATTCAGTCTTGTTGTTTATGTGTATTAGCTGTATTAGCCAAAATCATGCCTTCCAGGCTTATCAAAAAAAATGATTTCTTAATAAGTTGTATCTTCTTTACGAAAAGAGAGTTGATGGCTTTGTTTTTTAGGCTGGCGAAATTACATCAGGATTAGATATGTCTTGGAAGAAAGGGATTCTATGGTAAGGCTGCCTTAGTTATGATATGGATTCCATAGGTAGGAAGTACGATTTACGAGGTACGAAGTACGATTTGAGATTTACGAAGTACGATTTAAATCTGAAATCGTAAATCGTAATTTGCCAATACGTAATAGTTCAGCTATCTTAGACAGGATGAACAGGATTTACATGATAATTTTTTCATCCTGATTATCCTGTTAATCCTGTCAAAAATTAATTTATTTATATCATGTCTATCCTGTTATCTTGTCAAATCTTTTTCCTCCGGTGAACTATTACCTATTGCGAGGGCGCAATCGTCTCTATGGCCGAGCGTATTTCTGAAATGTTAAAAGGCTTGCCTATAAAACCGTCGAAGAGATTATTGGCAATGCCCTGCTGGACTGCATCGCTGTCACGATAATAATAACCGGTGATGATTATAATTTTTATTTGCGGATAGCGTTGTCGGACGAAATCGGCAAACTTTAATCCGTCAATATCTGGCAGTTTTACGTCCAGAAATAGCAAGCCAATAGTTGAGTGCCGCTGCTGGATCAAGTGCAATCCCTCTTTTCCGCTGGTTGCGGTATGTGTCTTGTAGCCTTCCAGCATCAGTATATTTTCCAATGCCCAGCACATGTCCACTTCATCGTCTACAATTAATACTAATGGTTTATTTGACATTGCGGTTTCCTTTATGTTTATTTTATTACACCATGGAAAGATTTACGAATTACAATTTACGATTTACGATTTATTTTTGGAAGTCTTTATGGCAAAAGTTTTTTGTTCTGCTTTGTAGCTGAACTTTATCCATTTTCTTTTTATTGATAATTAACTAAAATCGTACATCGTACTTCGTAATTCGTAAATCTTTTTCACGTCTTCTTTATCGGCAATTTGATCGTAAAGGCAGTCCCTTTCCCCACAGCGCTTTCCACAAGGATAGAGCCTGCATGATGTTTGATAATACTGTAGGTAATTGACAACCCGAGTCCCGTTCCCTTGCCCACGGGCATCGTGGTAAAAAATGGATCAAATATCTTATCAACATTTTCAGATGAAATACCGCATCCTGTGTCCTTAAAAGTAATCAAGACGCTATTCTTTCCGTCAGTTGCGGTTGTTATCGTCAAAGCGCCGCCGTCTGGCATAGCGTTAGCCGCATTGAGGAACATATTCAGGAATGCCTGCTTCAGGAGATTTTTCTCCGACTCAATGAGGGGAATATGGCGATCCAGATTTTTTTTAATCTCGATTCTCATGAGTACCAACTGTTTTTCAATCAGGGTCAGGGTTTCCGTAACCGCATCGTTGATATTGGTAAGCTCAAAACGTCCTTCCGAGGGGCGTACAAACTTCAGCAATTCTTCAATGATCTGAGAGGCGCGTTTGATGCCCGAATAAATTTTTTGCGCACATTCCTTCCTGAGAGTTTCATTTTCCGGGTATTCCAGCAAAAGCTGGGCAGCCGCAGAACTGATGCCTAACGGATTCCGAATCTCATGCGCTATACCGCCGGCCATTACTCCCAGGGAGGCCAGCTTTGCCGAGTGAAATAATTGCGATTCCAGTTCACGCCTCTCGGCAAGGTCTTGTCCAACACCTACAATACCAACTACCGCCTGTGCGTCATCCCGCATCAGGGCGAAACTCCATGAAATGGGGATTATCTTTCCCGTCTTTGTTTTAAGGCCTAATTCGATGTGCTTTACCGTTTTGCCTCTCGAAAGGCCCTCGATGATGGAAACCAGGGTTGCCTTATGTGTATCTGCACAGATTGTTGTCAGCGGCTTACTCAACAACTCCCTTTCTATGTAACCGGAAATCCGCTCTGCCGCATTGTTCCATGTCAGGATCATTCCCTTTGGGTCCAACGAGGTAACGATATCATTGGCGCTTTCGACCACTCCGGCCAGATGCCGTTCCGTTTGCCTGACTTTCTCACGCAAACTTACCTGCTGGGTAATATCATCCATGATGAGCATGACGCTTTCGACAATCCCCTGGTTATCTATGAGGGGGGTCAGATTATAATAATAAACCCTGGTCGGCAGGCCGGGCGATCGGTAATACATCTCCCGTCCCCGATCTCCCACTCCTGTCTCAAAAACTGTTCGTATTCTTTCTGAAAGACGGGCATATTGAAGGATAACGCTGGGAAATATTTCGTCAACGTGCTTTCCGATGGTTTCATATTCGGTTCGGCGTGATTTTTCCAGGAAGTTCTTGTTGGCAATTACCACGCGAAGGTTGCGATCAAACATCAGCAATGATGAGGGAATGCACGAAAAGATCATCGCGCAAAGACGCTCGTATTTTCTTTCTGACAGGCTCATATTATCAAAATCTGTACTTTTCATATCGTTCCTGGAGAAACAAAATGGTATGGCGGCCAGGGACCGGAACACAGAAACTGAAGTTCGCTCAAGCCGGACTTGAGGTCGTTAAATCTGTTTTTAAACTCGTTTATAAAATCCTTATGGATGAGATAATTTAAGGACACACCCTGCAAAAAAGAACTATGGGTGTCTCTCTTGAATTCTACACAAATATCTTCAAATTGTGCATGGCAGGTCTTTACAATTTCCTTAACCCGGGCATCATTTTCATCCAGAGACGCATAATAGGCGCGTTTCTGTTGTAAATAGTCGATGCCGGGATTTGAACTGCATTTTTCATCTGATAATTCCTCATCGTCTTTGTTTTGCACAGTATTCTTCATAATAATGCGTAGTCCCATTTCCATTTTGTCTTGTAATCGATCAAGGTCTGAAATAAATACAGCATAGCGATTTTTCAGGAATTCGATTACTCCTGCATCGTCTTTGAACACCGATGAATACTTCATGGGAAGAACGGTCTGTTCTTTTTGAATGGCTTCAATTACCGCTTCGTGGCGCAGCACACTTTCGTTTGACACGGGTATTTGAGCCATCATTATTTCTGAAATAATAGCCGTGATTTCCCTGTATTGCACTGTGCGGACAGCGGCGTTTTCAATGCCGGCCACATTTATAAGTGGTTTGTACAATTTCCTCGTTATGCAATATAAATATCGATACATCACAAACGCCGTTTTCAATTTACGAATTATGATTTATTTTTTGAAGTCTTTATGGCAAAAGTTTTTTGTTCTGTTTTGTAACTGAACTTTATCCATTTTCTTTTTATTGATAATTAACTAAAATCTAAAATCGTAATTCGTAAATTCTTTCTAATTTAACGTTTTGCTTGTTCCCAAACTAGAGTTTGGGAACAATATTAAGCGCCAGAATACCTTATCTTCCCCTTTTGTAGAGACGCATAGCTATGCGTCTCTACAGCAATGTGACTAAGGGGTGTGTTTTTCATAACGCTGGACAAAAATTATAGGGAGGCCACGGACCTGAGAATTCAAACGCCAGTCCTTCATCCTTATACTTTTCCGCCAACATATCCAAAGTATCTTTAAACATATTAAAGGTCTGCTGTTCTACCAGAAAGGCCGTGTTCATAACCATATCAAGCGGCCTGCCGTGGATACTTTTATCAGTGCACTGCAAGAACCGATAGCTATCGGCAAATTGAGATAATGTGAAATCAATGTCCTTCAAATACATTTGAAGGTCTTGCTTAAAATTTTCTTCCTTTACCTTCCGCATCTTCTTTGCCAATAAATACGCCTCTCCTGGCAATAACGACGTCTGATCAATCATTGCGGATGATTCTTTATTTTTGCCTGAATTATTGATAAAAATTGCCTTATCACAAAAAACCTTTACCGACCATTCAGTCTTATCTGCGGTATAATCCAAAAAATTTAGGATCTTTTCCTTATGGAGCATTATGGCCTTAAAGAGGCCTTCCTGGTTTTTATAAATCGTGCAAAACCTTAAAGGGACTACAGGGGGGAGGTTTAGGTGGGGGTAAAGGGGGGAATTCGAGATAACATGCTGGTTCAATGTCGCATGCGTCATAACAAACTCTATCACCTCTTCATGCCTCTTCGCCCTTGGGACAAGCCACGCCACATCAGTCATATTTTTATCGAGTGTCTCCTCATTATATTCCTTTAAGGATACATCACTGAGTATGGCGAAAATACCGTCCTGTTCCGCAAGGTAAACTTCATGTATACCGTCAATACCCATCATGGTATGCGGAAATGATACCCGCGTCCTGGTCAGACAATAGGTGTATATCCCAGGAGAAGCGTCTGACAGCATAGTATTCGCCTGATTTGTATCGGCTATTTTATTCATTATCCAGAATTGCCCTGACCTTCTTTAAAAGCGCCGTTTGAGAAAAGGGTTTGGAAATATAATAGAGCCCTTCTTTGAGGATGGTTTTTTGGTGAATAACACTCTCGGAATAACCGCTCATAAAGAGCGCTTTTATGCCGGGTCGGATTTTCCTTATTTCTTCATACGCCTCTTGGCCATTCTTTGTTGGCATAATCACGTCCAATAACAGAAAATTGATAGTGTCTTTATTTCCCATGAATTTATTTACCGCGTCATATCCATCTACTGCTGCTATAACCTTGTAGCCTGCCTCTTCAAGTAGTGACTTTGCAAGATTTCTGACATCTTCCTCATCCTCTGCCACCAGTAGCATCTCTGTTCCATTGAGGTAAGCCGGCAGTGGCGTTGGTTTTTCTTCTTCAACCGTTGATTTGATTAGCGGCAAATAAATTCTGAATGTAGCGCCCTTGCCAGGTTCACTTTCAACATTTATGTAACCCCCATGTTGCTTTATAATCCCATACACAATTGATAGTCCAAGACCTGTGCCCTTTCCCACCTCCTTGGTTGTAAAGAACGGTTGAAAAATCCTCCGTTGAGTTTCTTTATCCATACCCGTACCCATATCTTTGACCGATATAAGCACATATTTACCAATCTCGCCGTAACCATGAACTTTTATAAACACATCGTCTAATTCAACAACTTTTGTGGTTATCGTTAAGGTTCCCCCACGAGGCATGGCGTCCCGCGCATTTGTTGCAAGGTTTATCAATACCTGCTCCATCTGATCACTATCAGCCATTACTATGCAGTCTTTATTTGCAGGTACAATATCAAGTACAATATCTTCACCAATAAACCCCGAAAGGAGACTTTTCACCTGAAGTAGAATCCTATTTATCGGCACAGGTTTTTGGCTGCTTCCCTGTTTCCTGCTAAATGCAAGCAGTCCCTGAACTAAATTAGTAGCCCGTTCTGCGGACTTCAGAATCTTTTGAATATAAAACCGGGATGGATTGCCTTTTCCTACACTCTTTTCCAACAAATTTCCATACCCTATGATTATTGCCAGGATATTATTAAAGTCGTGTGCGATGCCTCCCGCCAGGGTGCCAACTGATTCTAACTTTTGCGAATGATAGAGCTGTTCCCTCAAAGCATTTTGTTCCTCTTCCCTCCGCTTCTTCTCTGTCAATAAATTCTCCTTTAAACAGTTGTGATCGATGCCCAGGGCTATCGAGTCAGATACTGACGTTAATGCTCTTAGGGTGACTTCCGTAATCGGTTTTTGAGCGAATATTGCCATAACTCCCACCAGGCGGCCATCGACAGTCAATGGATAATCAGCATAAGAAACCATTCCCGTCTGCCTTGCCCATTCCTGATCGGGCACTTTTGGATCACCGATTACTGAATTTGTAAGATAGGGTTTCCGTTCCTCCGCATTAAGACTTACCTTGAACGTGCTTACAGGCATGCGGTTGTGTTGACTGTCAGTGTGAGGATATATCCCGGCGCTGCTTTGTAGTTCCAGCATGTTTGTTTCTTTATTGAACGTCCAGATGCGGGCGAACGACACATCAAGATTTTTAACCAATGCCTCAGCGCATTTCTGCAATATGTCCCTTAGATTGCCGTGTTGTACAAGGGCAACACCGATATCTGCGCCTAATGCCGTCAGGCATGACTGCTCCTCCAATGTATTTTCTGCCTTCATGCGTTCAGTCTTAAATAAAGTGATAAAGAGCACAATGCCAACGATGATAATAATACAGGCAGGTATAGGAGCGCTCATGAGCATGAGTCTCATAAAAGAAAGGATCTCTTCCTCGTCAATCTCAGTCAATAAAACCCATTCCAGTTGAGAAATGGGTTTTGATGTCCCCGCCACCACGATACCCCTGTAATCTTTATAAAATCCGGCCGTTTCTTTCTTCGTTGTCAGACCCGTTGCAACTGGAAGCGTGTTAACGATCTGTTTCAATACAGCGTCCTTTGCAAATATGGAATTTGGTAACAGTTCACCCACCCCTAAATCCCCTCCCAAGAGGGGACTTTTTGTATTCCCCTCTTGGGAGGGGCTAGGGGTGGGTTCCTTTACTGAGTTCAAAGGGAGGGGCTGAACTGATACGGAATTTGTAATCATGCGTTTATTTTTATTTACCAGGTAGACCTCTATGCTCTTCCATCTTCCTTTATTCCAGAGAATCGAATGCTGTTCCATACGATATTCTCCCGATAAAATCTTATTCAACTCTGAAAGCCGGATGGTATTGACGAGGACGCCAATTGCCCTTTTTTTACTCATGCTAAAAATAGGGGCAGAGACTGCAAGTTCTGGCATTCCCTCGTGTCCGGCCGTATTTTCTACCAGGGCAATAGCATCCTTCCCTTTTATAAAAAAGGTCTCATTGGATAAATCCTTTCCAATTTCAGAGTTGTCTGTGGATGCTACAACCCGTCCTTCCATTGAGAGGATATGGATTGTCTTTATACTCTCGTCAAGGGTAATCTTGTTTTCTGCAAGGTATTTGCTAAGGTTATTAACGGAACCTTCCCTTCCACGAATTTCCTTTGGAAGCCGGGTTCTCATAAAACCGTCACTGGCAAAATCCTGGGCGCGTCGTCTGGCCATCTCCAGAAACTGACAGACCTGTCCCTTGTACGACTCCGCAATGACTGCCATATCCTTGAGTGCGGCATTTTTTGCATGAGCTTTAATCAGGTTGTAGCTCAAAAAGAATGTTGCAGGCACAGAGAGAGCTATAATGACAATTGCCGGTAATGACTTTTTTAACAGCGTTTCGTTAAATTTCTTCATTTAGCAATTTGCATTTCTTTGAATAGAGAACTTCGTAATAGTTCACCGCAAAGGCGCAAAGAGCGCAAAGGTAGTATTTTTTAGCCAGATGTAGAGACGACCCGGCGGGTCGTCTGTACTAACTTAATTTTAATAAATAACATATAACAAGAAATGAAAAATGTTTAAGTGTTTTTTGACGATTTATTTTTTCGGGCAGTTTCTATACTTCTCACAAAGATTGAAATCAATAATCAGAAGTGCGAACTGAATCAGCCGCTCTTCCAAATCATATTTTTTATTGTATTCACTCATCCTTTTTTACTTTTTAATTGTTCATTTCTTGTTATATGTTATTCATTTCTTTTATAGTCAAAAATAACACCTGCTAAGCAGTAACGTTTTTTCTTTGCGTCCTTTGCGCCAGCCATTTCCATGAGGGCAGGCCTTTGCGGTGAGCAGAACTGTTACAAAACTTCTGAAAGCTGACGGCTGAACGCTGATAGCGAAGCAAAGAGATTGCTTCGGGCTATCGCCCTCGCAATGACAACTTACTTTTAGCGTCTGCTATATTACCTCTTTTTTACCTCCTCGATGGCGTGAGTAAAATCCTTTTCTGTTATCACGAGTTCCCCACTGCTCGCGCTCTGTTTACTGATGGCCTTACGGATGGTCATTAATGCAGCCTTTTTGCAAATCAACTCTATGTCAGCGCCTGTCAGCCCTTCGGTTTCCTGAGCAAATTTTTTAAAATCAATCCCCTTTTCCAGAGGTTTATCTTTCGTATGCACCTGGAATATTTTTAAACGGGTCTCTTCGTCAGGGACTGGAATTTCTATGAGATAGTCAAATCGGCCTGCTCGCAGCAGGGCTGGGTCTATCTGGTCCATCCGATTTGTGGCTGCAAGCACAAGGACTCCTTTCAACTCCTCAATGCCGTCCATTTCTGTAAGAAACTGACCGATGACGCGCTCCGTTACATGCGAATCGCTCCCTTCTCCGCGTCTTGGGGTAATCACATCCAGTTCATCAAAGAAGATGATGCAGGGCGCCGCCTGTTTTGCCTTTTTGAACATATCCCTGATACCGCGTTCCGATTCGCCGACATATTTTGAAATCAGGGCAGGACCCTTGACCGATATAAAATTGACCTTTGTCTCGTTGGCAACGGCCTTAGCCATAAGGGTTTTCCCAGTTCCTGGGGGGCCGTAAAGGAGGATTCCCTTTGGTGTATTGATCTTTGCCTGTTTGAACATATCTGGGTATTTTAGTGGCCATTCCACGGCCTCCCGAATCTGTTGTTTAACAGCCTCGAGTCCTCCAACATCCTCCCAGCGCACATTGGGAATTTCCACGAATACCTCACGCAAGGCAGACGGTTCTATCTCTTTCAGCGCCTCGATAAAGTGTTCCATGGATACTTTGAGATTCATCATGGTTTCGTAAGGGATATTTGATGTACCTAAGTCAATCTCCGGAATGACTTTTCGCAGGCAGAGCATAGCAGATTCACGACAGAGCGCCTGGAGGTCTGCGCCCACAAAACCGTGGGTAATTTCGGCCAGCTTATTGAGGTTTACGTCTTCAGAGAGGGGCATGCCGCGGCTGTGGATTTCGAGGATTGTGAGTCTCGAATTTTTATCAGGAATGGGTACGGATATTTCCCTGTCAAAACGTCCCGGACGGCGCAGTGCGGGATCCAGCGCCCCTGGTATATTCGTCGCGGCGATGACAATGACATGTCCCCGGTTATCCAGTCCGTCCATAAGCGCCAGGAGTTGCGCCACTACCCTTTTTTCCACGTCTCCCACAACATGTTCACGTTTCGGGGCGATGGCGTCGATTTCGTCAAGAAAGATGATGCTCGGTGCATTCTTTTTCGCCTCCTCAAATATTTGTCGAAGCCGGGCTTCACTTTCTCCATAAAACTTGTGAATAATCTCCGGCCCGTTGATCGTAATGAAGTGCGCATCGGTTTCATTGGCCACAGCCCGTGCAATGAGAGTCTTTCCACAGCCTGGCGGACCATATAACAATACCCCTTTGGGGGCGTCGATCCCCAGTCGTTCGAATACCTCTGGATGCTTTAAGGGAAGTTCTATCATCTCGCGTATCCGCTGTATTTCATGACCGAGGCCGCCGATGTCTTCATACGAAAATTTTAAACGTTCGGCAGTTCCCGATTTTTTTTCATTGATTTTTAACAGGGTCGTGGGATTGATAACTACGACACCTTTTGGAATCGTGGTTTCAACTACAAAATCGGTAAATCGGCTGCCAAAGAGCGTGGCGCGTATCCGATCGCCTACAATAACAGGAAGCCCGTCAAGGAGACTTCCAATGTACTTGCTATCACGCTCAAGGTTAACTGCGGTAATGGGAGTGAGGACGACGTTATCTGCGGGATTCGACGCTATTTTTTTTATGGTGACCTTTTCATCAAGACCTATATGAGCATTACCACGGGTCGGACCATCGATCTGGATAATTCCTTTCCCACGATCCTCTTTAAAGGCAGGCATTACCTTTGCGACCGTACGCTTCTTGCCCACGATTTCTGCAATATCTCCAATCGCGGCATGTAATCTTTCTATATCGGCAGGGTCGATCCGTGCCAACCCCCGTCCTACATCCTTTTTTACAGCCTCTGCAACCTTTAAGGTTATTTCATTCATTTCACTAGCTTTATCTCAAGTACCCCGTTTTTATATGTGTGCGCCATTTTGTCTTTCGTGAAACTTTCCTTCAAGAGGATTTCCTTATGATATTTCTTTTCGCGTGTCTCCGCTGAAATCTGCAATATGTCGTCTTTCAAATCGATACGGATATCCTTTTCTTCCACTCCAGGCATCTCGGCCACGATCATGGTATGGTTTGATTCTTCAAAGATATCGACAATGGGTTCGCGCATTTCATCTACAACGGCTTCCCCTTTTTTATTCTTGTGTATATTGCCAAAGGGTTCTACTTTTACCTTGTCTCCACCGAGACCGCCAAATTTTACGGAAAAACCATATACACCGCTGAGTTTTTTGCCGAATCCCTCGATTTCACCCGACTTCTGTAGTTCTTTTCCCTTTTCTGAGAGATCGCCAAGTTTTTCTACAAATTCACCCAAACCCTTAAAGATGCCCCCGATACCTAAATCAAATTCGCCTTCCGTTTCCTTCTTGCCCGTCTTTTTAGTGGTCATAACGACCTTCCTTTCTTAAAAAGTTGTCTCACGAGTCCTCAGTCGGTGACTTATCTGTAATTTCGGTTGTAGTCTGTATTTTAATTCCGTAATTCTTGACCTTATAATGCATAGTCTTATAATCTATCTTGAGTATCCTGGCTGCCTGGCTCTTGTTACCACCTGTTCGTTTCAACACCGATGTAATCAGTTTTTTTTCTGCATGCTCAATGCACTTAGCTACCATATCACGAAGGGAAAGGTCTTTACCATTGTTCATATCCAAATCCAGTGGAATAGCCTGGTCTGCCTTCTGACCAGCCGCACTTGCCATCTGCCCGGCTGCAGGACTTGACTCTTGTTTCTGTTCCTGTGTTTTTATGAGAAGGTGTTTTGGTTCTACAATATCAAATGCTAATAAGACCGCACGACGAATAACATTTCTGAGTTCTCTTACGTTGCCTGGCCAGTTGTATGTCAGTAATATCTCCAGCGCCTCTTTTGTAATGCCACGAATATTTTTATTGAGCTCTTTGTTGGTGATATCCAGAAACCTCTTGCAGAGGAATACGATATCGTCCTTCCGTTGTCGCAATGGCGGTATTTCAATGCGAAATTCATTCAGCCGTTGATACAGATCCATTCTAAAATGCCCCGATTCTACTAAGTATTCCAGACGCTCATTTCCTGCCACAACGACACGGACTTCTACATCAATCTCTTTATTACTTCCCAGACGTCGAATTCTTCGTTCCTGAAGCACGCGCAGCAATTTACCCTGCATAGGCTTGGGTAGATTCCCAATTTCATCCAGAAATATTGTGCCACCGGAGGCTATTTCAAATCGACCGACCTTTTTCTGGTCTGCACCCGTAAACGTGCCCTTCTCAAATCCGAAAAGCTCGCTCTCAATCAAGGTTTCCGGAATCGAACCGCAATCTACGACAACAAAGGGTTGACCACGCCTGGGGCTTTGATTATGGATGCTCCGTGCTATCAATTCTTTGCCAGAGCCTGTTTCTCCGCAAATGACAACGGTGAAGTTGGTCGGGGCAACGCACGTCACCAATTCGTTTACCTTCGCAATTTCGGCGCTATTCCCCATCTGCTCAAACAGAGGCATAGCGAAATTCAACTGTGTTTTGAGCATGCGAATTTCCTGACGCATCGCTCTTTCTTCGAGGGCCTTCTTTACCGTAAGCACAACCTCTTCATTATCGAAGGGTTTGTTAAAATAGTTGAATGCACCGTGTTTGATGGCCTCGACCGCTGATTGTATTTCCCCGTACGCGGTGACAATAATCACAGGGGTTTCGCTATTGGTTTGTTTGATCTGCTTCAAGACTTCCATTCCATTCATGCACGGCATGCGAAGGTCCAGAATGACCACATTGGGCGACTCCTTATTAAATACTTCGATCCCCGTATTTCCATCAAGCGCCGTGTAGGTTATGAACCCTGCTTGATTGAGGACGTGCGACAGCATCTCGCACATATCTGCTTCGTCGTCTATAATGAGGACGCTTATATTGGAATCGGCTGCCATAGGTTACGGATTTTTCTTTTCACCCACTGCATCTTTGAATGGCAGGTGGTAAATTAAGTAATCAATAACTACATCGGAAGGTAGTTTTTCATCTACTTTATGAAGCATACCCAGAAAAAGGATTCCCGTTTCGCCATCTTTTAAAGTCGTATCAATTCGGTTTGCAATAAACACATCGCGTTCTGCCAGGTAGTTAGCACGTCCACCTGTGCCTTTTTCAGCGTTTTTTCGCGTAGTTGCATCTTTGATTAATTGATATTCCTTTATCAATAATGTCGGATCTTCGGTTCCCATCAGGGTTGCCCCCTCATGGATAAGTTTGAGCAGCAATTGATGATTTCTCCCTCCGCTATTTGCTATATCCCGTACAATTTCTAGTTCCTTTCCACAGACCGGCAAACCATCCTGATAGACCTTAACATGATTATAACGAAGATTCCTTTGATTTAAACGTTCTTCAATGCCTGTCCATAGGTCGTTTATTTTTTTCAGGTGTTGTTCCCACTTGTGAATACCGTACTTTTTAATATATTCTTTTTTTAATGGCTCTGCCAATGAGCCCATATCAACCTCTGTGTGTATGATCGGTATATAAATAAGTCGTCGTCCCATTGTCTACGTGATAGTGTATTGTTCCTCTAGCCCCTGTTTTATAACCTCCTTGACACATTCAAGGTTAAATGGTTTGGTTATGTAGTCATACGCCCCGAGACTCATAGCTTCTTGTGCTGTCTTCAAAGTAGCACAGGCCGTGATCATCACAACGGGAAGCCCTGGTCGAATGGCCTTGATCTGCTGAAGGGTCTCAATACCACCCATTTCAGGCATAATAATATCCAGCAGTACAAAATCCACGCCTCCATTCAGTACCTTTTTAATGGCATCTTTCCCACTGTTTGCCATGTCTGTTACATAACCTTCCTCGTAAAGTATAGTAACAAGCATTTCACACACATCAGATTCATCGTCAACAACCAGAATAACAGGTTTCTTGAATTCGATTTCCATAAAATTTCCATAAATTTGCTAATGAAATTTCTGCTGGTTCAATCGTCCTCGATTGAACCTAAATGTTTCGGTTCAGGCTACAAGCCCTGAACCAGCACAAATGAATAGGTTGCCAGGGGAAGAAGCGCAAGTTTTATTCCTACTTCGTTTTATAATTTTGGAATCTATCCCGATAGGCATTCCAATTAAATAAATTGAAATAATCAAACACCCGTGTAACTTTACTCTAATTAGCATGTTAAGTAGAGAAAGAAATTCCGTTTTAGATTGATTTGAAATTCCTTTGTTACAATGACAGTGTATGGGAATATTAGTAAAAAAGTGGTTTTAAAGATATAAATCTATAGCGTTGATTCTATATAGTTGTGGTGTAAATTCCATAATGTATGGAAATTATACCATAATTTTGATCTATCATTTCCGAGGATACACCGGGGACGTGATTTCGTAAACATTCGGTAAAGACGTTATGCACTGCCCATTCCCCACTTCCGTGAGGACAAGTGTCATTCCCGAATGCTTTTATCGGGAATCCACCGGCCCATCAGCACACGCTTGGATTCCCGCTAAAAACATGCGGGAATGACATGTGTAAGATGTGTTTACCGCATGTTTACGTGATTTCTTACAGGTCAAAAACGTTAAGTGTTGGACCTGTAAGAAGTTAATTGGGGTGAGCGACGGGATTCGAACCCGCGACCCTTAGAGCCACAGTCTAATGCTCTAACCAGCTGAGCTACGCCCACCACACTGCATGTAAAAATTGACATTTTTCATATGGCGCGCCAGGAAGGACTTGAACCCTCGACCGCCGGATTAGAAATCCGATGCTCTATCCAGCTGAGCTACTGGCGCTTAAACTTTTAGAAAATTATATCAATATTAGGATGAATATCAATACAATTTTAGATTATTTACATTCGGATCGGTATAAATGTTGCCACCGACTCAATGGTCTTCCTGAAAGGGGTATTTCGTACATATTTCCAGTTTTCATCATCCATCCCTTGCTCTGGCGCGGTAATATTATAAACAATGGGAAGACCTTTAAGACCCTTCTTAAGCGTAAAGGCGCGTGTCCTGGAACCTGCTTCACCCATGGGAATAACGTCCGTAACAAAGTCTATAAATACCTGCGTATCATCAAAGAATTCTGTTGTTACCTTCTGTCCTACCTTACAATTGCCAATCGTAGCATCTGGAATTGTTTCTGCCAGGTTAATGCACGCGAAAACTGCATCCTCTCCTACATGAATAGCGCTTCTCGGTATCCCAACAACCGCGTCTTTAAATAGGGCATCAACAAAAATCTTCTTAAAGAAATGTTTTGTAGCTTCTAGGGCATTGTCCGGAGCATCCTCTCCTTCAGGCGTGTACTTACCGAATGTGATTCCACTAGCCATATCTTTAAAGAAATTAATGATCGTACCCGCAAACCCCACCTTTTTCCCATCCTTGATATTGCCGTCTTTATCAACATATTTAATTGTCGCGCCAGTGCCAATATCCTTAAATATATTTTTGAAATTTTCGCCAGCATCCTTGAGGTCTTTTCCGACCCTCACAGTAAATTTAGATTGATCTATACTATACTCTATCACATTGTTGTCATTCTTTATGGTGAAATTATCTCCCCCAGGCTTCGATAATAATTGGTCTTCTTTGTATTTTTTAAACTGATCTTTCAATGATATCGACGACGCTTCTTTTTTTGCGTCTGAATATAATGCCTGTGTCTCAAAATTGTTACGCTCAAGCAGGGACATAACGCCGCCCTCAATACGTGTCGTTAACGTGTCACAAATGGATGTCTTCTCCGAAGACTGTCTTTTTAATTCATCATAAATAATGCTTTTAAATGAAGAGGTTTCTGCGCTATCGTAAGCGCCTATTTGAACACCATAATCTATGGGCTTGTTGCTTGCTGACACATTTGATGTTTCTATCATGATTGATCCTAGCGAGGCGAAGCCTCAGACCAGTAAAACACAGTTGTAAATTGAAAGATTTAAGTTTTCAACTTTCAACTTAAATCTTACAACTATTTTTAAAAACTTGACTCATTTGTGAAGATAAATCGCAGATAAAGTTTTTAAATGGAATAAGGTCAAATGGGAAAAAATTTCCACCATCCGTAATTTCTTGTAAAATGCGCAAATTATATACCTTGTTAATTCATCTATTCCTCCAATAATCAATAATTCTCTAAGTTATATCCTTATCTACAATTATAGATACCTTCAAACAATCACGCAAAATAAACCTCACGGGTGAAAACACTTCCTGATCAGAATATATTTCCCGCTATTGGTCAAATAGTAATCTTTAGTGCCTGACCCGAACGAGTCGGAAGAGGTTTTTGCTTTTATATTATTACCAATGACAGTATACTACCTTTGCGTAAAAGTTAGTAATAGTTCACCGTAGGAAAAAGATTTGACAAGATAGACATGGTATAAATTTAATTTCTGACAGGATAAAACAGGATTGCTTTTTAACTTATTTTTAATCCTGTTCATCCTGTCTAAGGTAGCTGAACTATCACAAAAGTTATTCTTTGACTCATTCGGTTTAGGGTTAATTTCAAAACAATTGGGAATATTTTAAATGAGGTTATTTCAGACCAGATGCATACAAAAATAGAATTGAGCACCATATGTTTCTATCACGGAGATACGCTTACAAAGATCAAACGGTGCAGGGATTATATTGAATCAAAAGGTTTTGAATTTGGTGTTCAGTTACACAATTCTATTACCAAAGATTTATATAACAAAATTAAAGACCTTGACGTTGAGTTTTCTGTCCACGCCCCCGTATTTTCTGATTATTTTATCAATCTCGCTAACAACGATTTTAACACAGTCCTTGCAGGATTTCAAAATACTGCATCTGTCATGCAGTCGCTTCGATGTAACGTCGCATTGTTCCATGGTTTTTTTATGACCCAGAAACCCATCAAAAACGATCCGGAAAACTATGGCAAGGTACTGCGTGATGCCATAGATAGTAAATACCGGCTTAACGACACGCGGGTAATGGACCCGAAATTCCTGGAAACGGAAGAATTTTGTAATTATCAAAATACGGTGAAAACCAACATGAAACAACTCAGGGAAATGTATCCATCCCATACACTCTGCATAGAAAATGACTTTCCCGGCATTGGGAACGGCAATCAGTCGCCTGCCCACCTCATATATCTTGATTGCCCAATCTGGTTAGATACAGGGCACCTGTGGGCATCTGCCATTTTAAACAAATTCGACTTTTACACGGGTATTGACACGATCTGTAAGCAATGTCGGGTAATTGGTGCGCATCTGAATACCAATCGAACTCCCCTCAATTGGAA
>Ga0209431_10001514_pt1 | contig 19226 bp, 22 predicted proteins | sample RifCSP13_3_FD_184021 | JGI IMG/M metagenome (GOLD analysis project Ga0209431, IMG submission 184021) | Soil microbial communities from Rifle, Colorado - Rifle CSP2_sed 13_3 (SPAdes) (version 2) | ecosystem: Environmental > Terrestrial > Deep subsurface > Rock core/Sediment | place: Rifle...
GCTATATTTCAAGATAAATAAACTGCCTATTTTTTTATTGGCCTTGTTTGGTTTAAGCCAACAGCACGTCGAGCCGATACTCGATAAATGGATTGCCTACGATACAACTCCCATTCAAACTGAAGCCAGAAAGGAAATCGAAGACAAGGAAATCGACTCGGCAAGCCAGGATTTATTAGAAAACGACCTTGATACATATCTTGACGACAAAGTTCTGGAAAAGATGAAATTGGTAAGTGTGGTTGAGGAAAATAAGCCTATGTACAAAATTACTCTTGCCGCAGACCCAGAATTAATCGATCACATCGGAAAAAAACTGGAGAATCAGTCCGATAAAGCAGAAGGTGCGTCGCTCGATAAAATATCAGAGGATCAAAAGTTATCCGAAATTGTTAAGGAATTGGATTGGGAGATATTTATTGATAAGAAAGAATACTTTACAAGAAAGATTGTTGTCGATGCCGAGCTTGAATTTGATCAAACTAATTTTAGTTTAAACTTATACGAACCGTTAAATCCGAAACAGAATACAAAAGCAAATATTGTTTTTGTAATTAAGCTTAATGATTTTGGCAAAGATATAACTGTTGTCACTCCCGAGTCCGTAATCAGTTTTGAAGAATTCAGCGAAATTCTGTCGACCATAATTAGAGATATTTATGAAGATACACTTAAGCCTTAAACCTCAGTCATCAATTCAAGAGTTCCGGTTGACAATATAAGTTTACCTTACTATTATTCGCCTAATGGAAGACTATGTTTTACCCGGTGAAGTCAATCGTTCGAGTTCTAAAAACGAAATCAGTAAGACAAAAAAAATATTTCTAATTACTTCCGTTATATTATTCTTTATTGCAATCGGAATTTTTTCGTTTGTATTGGGTAGAAACACTACAAAAGAAAGTGGAGAAACTCCTACACCTAGCGTTATTCCTACGCCGACAATTGTTCAGATATCCGAGACGCCAACTCCTGTTTCGACCTCCTCCGCAACGCCGACGAAAAAAATAGGTTTATCGCCAACACCCTCCCCTATTTTAAAAAGCATTATAATTCCTTCTACTTCCGGGTTGGATGGTTTCAGATCAAGCAGTGGGGGTGGTAATAACTCATTAGAAATTCGCGCTGGGAGAAATATAAACTTAGTTTCAAGAGGTTTTGTCAGCTTTAATCTTGAAGATATTCCGCAAGGAGTAACTATTAAAGAAGCTATTCTAAAAATTCACCAATCCAAAATAATAGGAAGTCCATATTCGGTCGGTGGAGCTTTAAAACTTGATCATTTGTCGTTCGGAGACTCACTGGATTCCTCCGATTATGGAATGGCGGCCTTATTATCTAACGTTGCAACTCTTTCTTCAAATACAAAAATAGAGTGGAAAGAGGCAGATGTTGCCGACATGGTTCGCGACGACTTAGCTATTGGCCGCTCGTCAGCACAATTTCGAATTCATTTTACCACTGAAAACGCTGGTGGAGACGCTACCGGAGATTTTGCTTACTTCGATTCCGCAAATACTTATACCGATAACTCCGGTAATAAACCCCAACTCGTTATTAAATATCAATAATCCGTCTTATTGAATTCCGATATTTAAAAGGAATAATATTATCCTAGATATGTGTTATGTCAAATCTTTTCTTAAAATATTTTTCTTATTAATAATAATTATTTTTCTTCCACCCCGATATGCTTATTCAAGTTATTTGAACGATTTTAGCCCATCCCAACAGGATGCGATCAATAAAGCTATAAGTGAGGATGAAGATCTAGGCGAGCTTATAGAATACGCACCAGATCTTATTAATTTTGAAGAAATTTTCAAAGATTACTCGTTCCAACCGTCGCTTATCTTTAATCCCGGCGACGCAAATGGAGACGGGATTGTAAATATGATGGATTACATAATCTGGATAACTTTTTATAATAAACCTTATTCTCCTACCTCAAATGTTAATCCTGATTTTAATAATGACGGAAAAGTTGACGGAACGGATTTCGTTATTTGGCTTGGTAACTATAATAAATTCTATCCGACCCCAACAAATGTTCCTTTTCCTACACCTACCCTTAGACCAACATACACACCTACTCCCACTCCAAGATCTACAACCTCAGTCACTCCTACACCAAAACCTAATATTATTCTTATCGTAAGCGACGACCAAAGACACGACTCAATTCAAAAAATGCCCTTTCTTAACAGTCAGCAGGAAAATTGGTTTAGGTTCCAAAACGCTTTTACAAATGTATCTTTGTGCTGCCCTTCAAGAAGCACGATATTAAGCGGTCTATTTTCACACCATTCCGGAGTCGAGGACAATGGTAGTAAAAGGTATTTTGACGAAAATGACAACATTGTAACAAAACTTGATAGCGCAGGCTATACAACGGCACTCATCGGAAAATATCTCAATAAGTGGACCGGCGAAACTGATGAACCTTATACACCACCGGGGTGGGATGTTTTTACACCTTTTATGGACCCTATTAGCTATTTTAACTATAAACTCGTTGAGGAAGGCGTTGTAAAAACTTACGGAGATACGCCAGCTGACTACGCTACCGACGTTTTGGGGCAAAAGGCCTTGAATTTTATTACGGAAGCCAAACAACCCTTCTTTTTGTATTTTTCTCCATATACACCTCACTCGCCTTTTATCCCCGCTCCCAGGCATGTTGGTGTCGATTTAAGTTCCGTAACACTTCCTCCCAATTTTAATGAGGAAGATGTTTCAGATAAGCCCGAATGGATAAAAAATTTACCGAAAAGAGATCCTCAAGAAATGTTAAAACATCTTAAAAATCAATACAGGATGCTGCTTTCTTTGGATGAGTGGGTAGAAAACATCTATACTGCATTAAAAGATCGAGAAATAGCCTACAAAACTGTAATCATATATATCGGAGACAATTCATTTTCACACGGCGAGCATAGAATAGTTGGCAAGATGTGCGGATATTCCTACTGCAATCAAATACCCTTGCTAATAAGGTACCCCCAAAATACGGGAAGAGTAATAAATAATCCAGTTTCAAACGTTGACATTGCTCCAACGCTAGCGTATATAGCAGGAGTTAATCTAATGAATGTTGATGGTTTAAGTTTAGTACCACTTTTGAATGGATCAACACAACCTCCGGATCAGCCCAGTAGAGGTATTCTAACTCACTGGGGCGGAACCGGCGTATATGAACTTCCGCACTTCTGGGGAATTGTTACTGATAAGTGGAATTACATGGAATTAGCCACAGGAGAAAAGGAACTTTATGACCGAGTCAATGACCCTTATGAATTAACAAACCTAGCCAACATACCGGAATATTCTCAAATACAATCTCGGCTTCGTTTAGACCTTATTGATTTGATGAACCAATAGCATATATAGCCTTAAATTTGATATAATTACTACCTAGCTTCAGATTGAAGCTAGCTAATAGAAATGCTCCTACTATTTGCAGTTGGTTAATAGCATTTCAAAATGTTCTTTTATAAGGAGGTTATATGTCGGACTATTGGCGTGTCGATAGCGGAGATTTTGTTTACTTTGATTCCGCAAATAGCTATACCGATAACTCCGGCAATAAACCAGGGCTTACTATCAAATACTATTAACTAAAAAAGGGAGGAAACTCAAAATTAAGATATTATATTCGGCATTTTATTCGAATAATGATCTTAAGCATGAGTTTATGCTTATTAGTCGATACCGACTTATTCGCATACATCCGATGTCTCGAACGTCCTCCTTAATAAATAACGCTATTTATCACCGACTCTGTCGGCAATTGTACGTTTGTAAAACATATAGCTTGATCCTAAATATGAATCGTCCTTATTTTTCACAAATTGTTTTACTTCCCTTATCGCGTCAGTATCTCCAATGGGAATGGCATAAAACCATTCGCTGGCCATTCCTTTGAACAGTACTGGATTAGTCTTTCTTGTAATTACCCTTCCGGATTTCAACAACTCTTTAAATTCGTCCATAAGGACCTCCTTTAAAAGATTTTACAAATACGTTTTTGAAAGAACTCTTCCACAACAAAATTAAGAAGAAATTGTGGAATAAGTATTATATATTTTTGATCAACGATAATCCACCAAACTGTGGTTGTTATACTATTTACATATCTGTTAAAATACTACTTAGGTGATTGTTATGGAGATTAAATCTAAACACACTTATCGAGAGGGGGCGATTATTCATGGTCGTAGTGATCAAGAAAAAAGGAGAGAGCGAAGACCGACTTATTGCGCGATTCAAAAAAGAAGTGTTGGATTCCGGAATACTTCAGGAAGCGCGTGATAGACAAAGATACAAAACGCCTTCCGAAAAAAGAAAAGAGCAAAAATCCCGGATTAAATTTCAAATAGAGTTGGAGAAAAAAAGAAATTACTAAATCTTCGTTATCTTATAATTCGGTTGACAATAACAGTTCTTTTAGATAGACTTCCTATAGTTATTTTATTCAGTTATGTTTGATCAGGATCCCAGTTTAAGAAGAACTGACGCAACCGTCGAGTATCAGATGTCTCTTGATAAGAAATTGTCCGGATTATATCCATTAGTGGACAATGGAGATTCAGATATACTTAGTCTATTTGAATCTGGAGAGCTGCGTTTTGTATCATTTCGAGTTAAAGGAAGCGTGATCGGAACAAGAAGCCGAATATTAACAAAGGCATTAGAAAAAGCCGCAAGTCAAGAAGATGGCGTAACTTACAGTGAGCACGGATCCGAACATGGTGTTTTCCAAGAATCTTTAAGAAGACTTGATAGTTACATTAAAAAAGGTTCGGTTAATGAATACTTCCAAACAAATATTCGTAAATTTAAGGGTGTAACGAAAACCTATGAATATCCAATAGAAAGGTACATCATAGAAAGTCCTCATTTTCAAAGAACAACCGCCCGTCCAAATCCACAACTTTATGCTAAAAAATTGAGGGGGGATGAAAAAGACATTACAAAAGCCTTACGAGATATATCAATCCAAAGAGGTATTCCTTATGCAATTTTAGCAGCGCTTTATAAAGGTAAAAACGATAAAGAAATCATTAACATATTTAGCGACAAACAATATAGAGAGAGATTGATGTACAAATTTGGAAAAAATGTTAGATTCGTCCACCCAACACATCAGGAAGACGTTGTAATGCTAAGACAGCTTTCAAGTAGACTAAGAGTTGTAACCAAAACAGGAGTCTACCCAAGCTATTCGGCCGACGATTATAATACTGCTTTACAAATATTAGTAATTAATGGTTGGTTAACCGAAGAAGATCTTAAAAAAAACAGGTTTTATAAATTTGAACAAACAACGGAAAACCCTTATATTCGGGGAGTCTTTTATGGCATGACTCAGTTTGCCCAAAAATATGCTGATGAAAATTACCTAGATCCAGCAAGAAGCGAATATATATTTGGTAAATATGAAAATATAGCCTCTTCCCGATTGCTTACCGCATTTATGGTCTTCGACTAATTTTCTTTGCTTCGACCGATAAAGGTTTCAACAAATTTTTTTCTGTGGTAACCAGTTATTCCATATTCTATTATTGCTTCACGATGTACTTTTGTTCCATACCCTTTACTATTAACCCAGCCGTATTTTTTGTAACGTCTTCTACTACCAATCTTTTCCATTAAAGTGTCGCGATATACTTTGGCGATTATTGAGGCGGCTGCTATTGATAGACTTATTTCATCGCCATTAACAATTGCAATTTGATTTTTTCTTCGCAATCCTCTTACGTAAGGAATATAAAAAGCGTCAATTAACAAAAAATCGACGTTGCCACCCAATCTTTCATTTGCAACTAATATTGCCTTTCTGAAAGATACTTCCGTTGCTTTAGTTAACCCGATTCGATTAATTAAACTAGCACTCGCCTCCCCAATTCCCCAGGTTAATGCGTTTTTCTTGATCCATTCAGAAGCTCTTTCCCTCTGCAACTTTGTTAACTTTTTCGAATCGTCTATCTTTACACTGTCTACGGATACTCCTTGTACATATAGGTTGGGGGTTAAAACTACACAAGCGGCAACGACAGGACCGGCAAAGCAACCTCTTCCAACCTCATCGACCCCGCCGACATTAATATACCCCCTTTTCCACAACCTCCTCTCAAAATAAAGGTTAGGAGTTTTATACATTAAAATACCCGGTAAGCCTGACGGTCGGGATCGTCTAATAAATTAGATAGTAGTTCGCAGGCACTTCTCAACCGTTTAGTCGCCTCAGCGGGCCTACGCTGTCTTAACAAAAGCTCAACCGACGGTTCTTCGATAACTTGCTCAACGCCGCCATAAGATAAAATTTCTCTGAACTTTTCTTCATCCTTCTTTTCGATTCCTGTTAGCATAACTTCTGCCGCCCTTGCGGGAATTAAAAAGGGGGCAACTCTTGCTCTTCGCAAAAGCGTGCTCGAAGCGTATTCTAATGTCTTACTGGTCGAATTAATCAGATTCTCCGGAAGGTTTTCCGGATTTTCCAAATATTTTGAATCGTTAAAAATCTGTGATCCCACTCCTCCTTTAAACCCACCCATATTTCTCATTAGCCTTTGGGCATCAGCCAGTGATAATCTGGTCATTTCCCTTTCAACCAGCAAAAACGAATAAACTCTATTGGATTTATCATTTATTAAACCCGAAGTTACTTGAAGTTCGATGGCATCAAACAAAGCCGATCGGAGCTTTAGTCTTGCCGCAGTGGGATTAAGGCGTCCCAATTTATCGTGCAGTGGAACACCTAAAAGTTTTTGGATAGTTTTTTGCTTGACAGCATCTCTTGCGTTAGTCAAACCGAATTCAGACAGTGTCGCGGCCAATTCCCTACCGATTTCAGAAAAAGTTTCGTTTGTAAGTTCACTGGATTTGAAAAAATCGTTCAATTGACCAATCCTTGAAATTAGCATTTTTGTTTGTTCAACCTCGGGACCGATATCTACTCCGTAATCGTGCATCAACTCATTCTGCTGCCTCATTGCCGCTTCCACTCCACCCCAGATTTGTTGAGGAACAAGCTGTTTTACCTGCCATGAGACAGGAATTTTTCCATTAATTGACATTTTTCCGACTCCCCTTCCTCCCAAAGGAAAATAAACCGTATCGTCTTTTTTAATTCTTCCATCGGTAATTTCCGCGTTTTCTAAGTCCGAATCATGCCACCTTGTTGTATACACCGCACCCGTTACCCGGTCATAGCGTGGAACCCAAGAAGGCATCAAGACATTTAATCCCTCCGGAGTTAACTTTGGAAGCTTTAAATAAGACGCTGATTCTGCGTCAATAATATATAAATCGGCCTCGCGCTGGGGTAAAGATTCTTTGAGTCTCCTCGCCCCTAAATCGGTTGCCAAATCAAAGGGTACTCCTTTTGGGGGAAATCCCCTACTTACCCCCGGAATTTGTGCCGGATCTAAATTACCTTCTTTTGTAATTCTACTCATGTCTTAATCCATATTATATCGAAAAACGCAAATTTCTTGTTTCCAGCTTACATTTCTGCTAAAATTCTAACCTAATGAAAACGATAGTTAATTATTTTAACGAGGTTCGGTCGGAACTTACCAAAGTAGTTTGGCCGAAGAGAGAAGAAGTGGTAAAACTTACCTTAACCGTTTTTCTAATATCCGGGATTGTGGCAGCTTATTTGGGACTTTTGGATTTCTCCTTTACTAAACTTTTGGAGCTTATCGTTTCGTTTTGAGAAAATTAAATAAACCATGAACGATCAAAATCAAATCAAAATAGATCAAGGAACAAATATTGCCGTTGATGAAAGAGGAACCGGGAAGAAAAAAATACCCGGTCATATTATCATTAACGACCAAGATAGCAGCAATGCAAACTGGTTTGTTGTCCACACAAACTCAGGTCACGAGGTTAGGGTCGCGGAAACTTTAAGACAAAGAGTTGAAACTATGGGCCTTGATAGCCAGGTATTTGAGTTATTAGTTCCCACCCAAGACAGAGTTGTTATTAGAAGCGGCAAGAAAGCAACTATAAAAGAAAAAATATTTCCGGGATATATGCTTATTAAAATGATAATGGACGATGCAACTTGGCTTGCGGTTCGAACAACGCCGGGCATTACCGGTTTCGTGGGTGCCGGCAAAACCCCAACTCCTCTTTCCGAGTCCGAAGTATCAAATATTCAGAAATTCGTTTCAGCCCCCGCTAAAAGATTTAAAACGAAATTCAGTAACGGTGAAGCGGTAAAAATTACGGATGGTCCCTTTTCTGATTTTCTCGGAACAATCGATGAAATCGACGAGGAAAAGGGTAAAGTGAAAGTTCTGGTATCTATTTTTGGAAGAGAAACTCCAGTTGAGTTAGACCTTCTTCAAATTGCGAAAGTGTAATATATATCAACCTCTTTTTTTTCTTAATTCGCTATATTTATCTGCTAGTGCGGAAAGTTCATCTAAAGTATACTTTTCGCAGTCAGAATTTGTTACAGAATTTACTAATGCTTCCCAAACGTCGTCAGACATTTCCGTATATTCAGACTGCTTAACAATTAATATTTCTCTTCCGCATATCCCAGTAATACCAATACCGCACCCAGTTTCCACACAAGAATACGTATCTTTATTCCATATTTTGAATTTTTTATCGTTTTCCACTCGGTAATTATACCTTTTTGGGCTGATCTTTACATTAAATTACAAAGCTGTTAAAATTCGTCTACCTCGAGAATATTATATATTTTTCGAGGGAGATACGAACGAAGTATCGAGAAACTGCAAGTGATTCTCCTTTCTTCGTTCCCAATATACAAATCATGGCTGGAAAAAAAGTCAAAACAATCATTAAGGTCATTTTACCGGCGGGTGCTGCAACTCCTGCGCCACCCCTGGGTCCGGTTTTAGGACAACACGGTGTGGCTATTATGGACTTTGTCAAACAATATAATGAGGCAACAAGTGAAATGAAGGGACAGGTTATTCCTGCGCTTATTACTATTTACGAAGACAGGAGTTTTGATTTTGAATTAAAAAAGGCACCTGTAGCTGAGATGATCAAAAAGAAAATTGGATTAGAAAAAGGTTCCGGAATTACTCCAAGAACCATTGTCGGCCAGCTTACTCAAAAAGAGGTCGAAGAGATTGCAAAAGAGAAATTGGACGATTTAAATACAGACGACCTTGAAGCAGCTAAAAAGATAGTAGCAGGAACAGCAAGGTCGATGGGAGTAAAAGTTGAAGATGGGAAAAACTAAAACAGCATTTGTCGGAGGAATTGATGATGAAAACCTCTCCGGCGAAGAAAAATATAAAGCAAGACAAAAGATAAAAGAACAATCTGCAGAAAAAAAGGCCGAAAAAGTTCATATTCCGGGACTAAAGGGCGGACAACGTATTGTTGCGATTTCAGCAGAGCCGGAAATTTCGGCTGAAGAATCTACCCAAGAAAAAGAAATAGAAGAGAAAGCGGGAGAAACAAAACGAGGCCCCAAAAGCAGAGGGAGTAAATTTAAGACTGCAGCAAAAAAGATAGATAGACAAAAACTGTATAATCTCGCAGAAGCGGTAAAACTTGTCAAAGAGACATCTTTTACAAAGTTCGATTCTACGGTTGAGCTACACCTTGTCGTAAAAAAGGTTGGATTATCGGCAAACATTAATCTTCCCTATTTTTCGGGTAAGCAAAAAAGGGTCGAGGTCGCCGACGAAGATACAATTGAAAAATTAAAAAAACTGTCTGCGCAGGCAGGCGGAAAAATAGATTTTGACGTGCTTTTGGCCACAGCCGATATGATGCCCAAACTGGTCCCCTTTGCAAAACTATTGGGCCCGAAAGGTTTAATGCCAAATCCGAAAAACGGAACCCTTATTAAAACCCCCAAAGACGCCGATAAATTTTCGGGTAACACTCTTAATCTGAAAACCGAGAAAGGTCAACCTGTATTACATACATCCTTAGGAAAAGTCAGCCAAAAGGAAAAAGAGTTGGAAGAAAATACGAATGCGGTCTTGGAAGGGGTTGGAAGGAAGCAAGTCCTAAAAGCCTATCTGAAATCGACAATGTCTCCTTCAATCAAGCTCCAAATTTAAACCTACACAAGGGATAAACCCTTGAATATGTGAGGGTTTATCCCTAACATTAAAATATGCCAGGTAAAAACGTTGTTAAAGTTTATGTAGAAAACGGTTATTATCATATTTATAATCGAGGAGTAGAAAAAAGAACAATCTTTCTCGATCAAAAAGACTACTCTGTATTTCTTAGATTTCTAAAGGAGTATCTACTGCCACCTGACCATCCAAATCTACTGAAATTCAGACAACTCACACCCAAAAGACATCCAATAAACTGTTTTGGTGAAATTAGACTACTCGCGTATTGTCTAATGCAAAATCATTTTCATCTTTTTGTAAAGCTTATTAAAAAAGACGCACTGAAGAAATTTATGAAAGCACTTTTAACTAATTACTCGATGTATTTTAACCACCGCTACGACAGAGTAGGACCACTATATCAGGGAACGTATAAAGCAGCACTGGTTACATCTGAACCTTATTATTTGCATATTACACGCTATATTCATAAGAATCCTTACGAGTTGCTTTCAAGGGATAAACCCTTGCAAAGTTACCCATACTCAAGTTACAAATACTACCTTACCAATAATTCTCCTGATTGGCTTGATATATCTGAAATCCTTAAAATGTTCAGATCTGCGCGTAATCTTTTCCCAAAAGATATTCTCTCTTATCAAGCGTTTGTGGAAAGTTATAAAAAGAATGAAAAAGAGTTACTTGGAGATTTAGCCTTAGAATAGGATCGTATTAGGGATCAACCCTAGAACACCGAAAAAAATACGTGGTGTAAGAAGATTGATTTTGACTTATGTTTGTCAAAAGTAAGGCTAAATCCCCCTACACCACAAATAATATTAAACCTACTTTCTACGCCTGGTATCTTTCCAAATCCAGTTAATACTGATCACACTGATCACCATGATTACAATTACTAACACGACCAAAGTGTAAGACAATCCATAAATTATTTTTGCTTCGCGAGGCGACATTTCGTAAATAACAGTAACTTTGTCGTTAGGACCGGGATGAATAAAGCGAATTACTACCCCGCTTTTTTGTGCGATGCATACTCCGTAGGGAAGAGTTATTTCTCGGAAGTGGTAAACCTCTCCATCATAGCCCTGAGGCCAGTCAACAGGATCCTCGATTTTTTCGCCGTCATAATAAGAGCCATTACACATTACCCCAAAATCTGGGTCAAACGTGCTATCTCCGCTATTCTCTCGACTACCCAACTGCAACTTACCGTCGACTCCCCAAAAATTGAATTCAACACTTGAACCAGTGCTTAGATTTAGGCTAACCACCCTACCTTCGTATTTAATCGAATCCGTAGAGCTAGGAATTATCCTAAGGCTCAAGTAAAGAATTCCTAATCCCAATAAAATAACAAAAACATATAATCGCCAGAAAGATCTTTTCGGAGAACCGTTATTTTCCATTTTTCCACTCCTAAGCTAGATTTAATTTTTTAGGTGCAAATTTTGTATAAGGCGCGTGTGCCTCAACAAATAAATCAGAAAATTTACTGATTCAAGCAAAATTATAGTATATCCCACCCTATAATGCAAACTTGATTCGCTTCCAAATTGTGTTATTATCTACATTGACAGAAAATTTTATGGAACAACACAAACAGCTTCCAAAAGAAGAAAGGTTCAGATTAGCAATGGCAGATATACTTGCAAATCTGGAGGAAATCAATACTCTAACACCTGATGAAAGAACTGAAAGATTAAATAATGCTTTAACCAGTCATGGAATAACATTCGGAGATTTGCCAGAAATTTTTGACCGTTTGAACTTAAGATATGGCGACGAAGTTCCAAGAATTCAATTTAAAGATTCGGAGTAACTTTTGCTTCTTCGATTGAAATCCTAAATGCTTCTTCAAATGCTTTTGAAAATTCATTTACATTTTTATATCTATTTTCAGGTTTAACATCCAATGCTTTTTCTAAGACCTTAAAAATTTCTTCACTAATACTATCTGGCTTTTCAGGTTTTAAACCCATACTAATTTCTTCTCTTGAGGCAAAATTACCTTTTAACAACCCATATGCTAAAAGTCCCAATGAATAAACTTGACTTTCGGGAGTTATATTTTTATTTCTTTCTATATCCGTTTGAATTTTTTGAACTTCAGGAGCAGAAACATCTTCAGCAAATCCCATTAAAGATCCTTCTTCGCTTTTCTGTAAATTAAGATCGCCCAAAACATAATCCCCATTTTCCCGGACCATAATATCTTTCGGATGTACGTCAGATAACATTATGCCGTTTTCATTAAGATATTTGATAGCATCAGATAATTGCGAAACCATATCCACTACTTCTCTAGTTTTTTCTTCTTCATTAAACTTTTCCATCTTGGAAAGTAAATTTTCCGGAAAGTACTCTCTGACAATAACTGGAACTTCAAAACTTTTCCCTGCGTGTAATACGTTACTGCCGTATAGCTTAGCAATGTTAGTGTGATTCAGTTTTTCTAAAATTACTGCCTCATTTTCAAAAGCACCCCTAAGAACTTCTTTACCATAATTCTGGCTAAGACTTATTAAAGGTAAAAAAAGTTTTACAGCAACTTTATTTTTTTCTCCGCCATAATCTATTTCTCCTAAATAAACTACACTCAAATCACCTTGACCCAATAATTTATCTTTATTGAAACTAATCAGAGTATTTCTTCCGTTTTCAGTTAAATTAAAAGAAGTACCTATAAATTTCAAAACCGTATTTTGACGGCCTTCCAATGGAGTTAAAATTGTTCCGATTCTTTCTTGGTTCATATCATTCATATTATTTCTAATTATACAATGAATTTTAAATTTAGAGGGAACCTGTACTATTTGAAAACTTTAGAAAATGAATCTTGCGACGTGTGATGCACATCAGACATTTTATAAAGTAAGCACAGATTCCCAAGTCCGTAAGTGGATAAATTAAGGCGTTTTTGGCAGTTCAATGCTAGCTATATTGAAAAAAGGCCCGTACTTGGACTCGATCATTAACCACCTTTCCCAACCTTGTCCGGCCGTTAGCAATGAAGAGTCGGGCTTTTTATCGCGGCCGATCACGGTAGAGAACCACCAGGCGCAGGTCCAGACGAGTTTTTTGGGATTTATGAAAGTCCCATCGCCAAATGGAATTTTCCCATCACCAGGATTGGTTGTTAAAGGCGCTTCAGCAGCCATGTAATACATATTTGGACCTGAAGCAACTACAAAAGCTACAATTGCGCGGCCAGTGCTGACTGAACCTTTGATGCAAATCGAGCCACTTGAGACACAATCCCCCTTAGTGTTCAATCTATTGTGATCGTCTGCTCTGGTTTTTATTCCTTCAATTAGTCTCAAGCTTTCATCGTGATCGACAGACCACCAACTATTGTCGTAGGGATTGTCTGTGATAGGAAAGGATGTCGTTACAGGATTATTGGACCTAAACGAAATAGTATCAGACGACACAACAGCGACCTTCGCAAGTGTCCACACACCAGCGCTTGCCAAAAATAAGCCACCTACTATTACTTCATCTCCAGGAACACCGTTAGCCAAAGTAAGAGGCATCACCGCCATCCATTGAACTTTGTCGAATTCTCCATCAGGCATACAAAATCTTGCTTCAGCTTTCATCCCATCGACTTCGACGGGGACAATTTTTGCCGGTTCTTGTCCATCGCAATTTGCGAGGGCAATCACACGACCCCCATCTATAACTGCAACGTCTACGTCGGAAATTGCTTGCTCCGACGCAGGAGGAAGAGGCAAAAGAGTTATTTCAGGCTGTGATTGCACAAACACCTCTTGAGGAACCGTATTGTCATACGATTCGGAGGGCACGGAAGTAGGGTCTTCTGAGAAAACTTCCTTACTTGAATCGGAAACCGATGATCCCTGAATAAAACTAAGGCTTCCTGATCCTGTTAAAGCCCAGGTGCCTCCGCAACCATCGGAAAATTCTTCATAATACTTAGGCGATATGGATTCTCCATTCTGAAGGGTAACATCCATACCCGTACCATCTGAAAACTCATCACCGAGAGTTGGCTTACAAGTATTAGTTGATGAGGCACCGTTTGGTGCGCAGGCGGAAAGCAACATACCAAAAATGGCAAACATAGAAACAATCAAAAACAGCTTGGTCTTCATGAGGAACCTCCGTTTTGAAGATAAATCGGATAGGGTTTAATAAAGTGAAAACAAAACTCACTTACGGATATTAAGGTGCTAACAGGATCGAGTTAACCTCGCTTGGGATTTGAGATTTACCCGTACCCTGAAATAACCAAAAAATCTCCTAAAAAGGACAGACGGAGATTTATTAAGGCCGTATTATACAATACTATAAGCTATTTTGTCAAGACTCAAATGAAGCTAAATGGGGATTTCTCTTGATAAAGGATATACCGGTCCACCCGAACCCGACGAAACTAAAAATATAACAACAACTGCAATTATCAGGTAAAGTATAAGCCAAAAAAGAGTAAGTACAGCACATGCAACTCCCCATCCAATTCCGTAGCGCAATGAAATAATCAAAGCCGGAACAACTAAGGCTGCGATATAAATCGCAAAAGAAATTGCCGCGATCATTAAAACAAAGACCGCCTGATATTGATAATCGATAAATCCGCTACGGCCGATAAAACTGGAGAGCACAAATACTGCAAGCGAATACCCGGCAACGAGAATTGAAGCCAAAAAACTTGAGCCTACAACTGCAAGTATCGGATTTTTCAGCTCGCTTTTAGATTGCTTTGTATCAACAGGACTTTTTATCTGACTTAGCTTTTTATAGACAAATCTCGTAACAAGAAAAACGAGTGAAAATACAATAATCAATATCAATCCAACCGTGAAAAATTCCTTTGCATAGAGACTCAATCTCGAAGCTGCGTAGGAGCCGGTAACGCTGTAAGATTCAAGGGGAGCCAGATTTGATGCGGTTTTGACTATCGATCCCTGACCTATTTGGGAAACATACGTATCGAGAGCCGGGCTTGCTTCAGCCCCACCTACTCCAAGAGTTCCTATTGCCTTCGTTGTTGATTCCTGCATGCGATATTCCACTTCGCCTTTGGCACCTTTAAGAAAAAGGTCCGAATCCGTACTAATTCCTACGGAAAGGTTACGGATATCATCTTCCGCTTTGAGAGTTTCAATCGTATAATTATATGCTCCGAAGGTGTTTTTCTTCGCATAACCAAAAGTTCTGAAATAAACGAAAAACGCTCCGGTTTTATTTGGAGCCACACTCGTAGGTAGAGTTATCCTTAAGGTATCAATGTCGACCTCACCTTTAGCTTTTTGGTATCTCGAGTTACCGTAATAATCGTAATAATAGTTAGGTTCCTGATATTCCAAACATCTAGATGTATCCACACCATTCCCGACTCTAGGTTCATAAAGCGGAGTCGGATATCTAATACAAGTTTTTTCCTTTATGATTTGATAGACACTTACTTCTTTCGGCTCAACTTTCGGAATTCTTAATCTAATCTCATTTAAGTTACTTTCACTTTTATTCGTAAAAATAATTTTTACGCTAACCACTGCCTCACCATTACCTCTAAAAACCACACTATATTTATGATCCTGGCCCAAAAAACCCGGTTCTTGGTCGGGATAAGGAAGAAAGTCGGGTGCGATCTGGATACTACTTGAGCCACCCGATGAACCCGAGCTTTCCTGAGCAAGTACAAATCGCGACGTAAACACAAAGGCAAGAGAAAATATAGTCAAAAAAAGTATTCTTTTCACTAATAACATTTTGTCATAAATTCGCTCGTTGTCAATTTGGTATTGACTAAAAAGATGCTCTATTATAAACTTCTACTCGTCCGAAGACAGCACGCGGAATTAAGGTAAAAGACAAGAGATAAAAGTAAAATCTTTACCATTCGCCTTTCATCCATTTCTCATAAGTCGTGCCGAGGCAAGAAAATATTTATTAGACGCTTCGGGCGTCTTTTTTGATGCAATGAAAAAAGTAGAAAAATCTCTATTTGTCCAAAATCTAACCGAGGAGCTGAAAAGCGCTTCGTCAGTTGTATTGATCAACTATTCGGGTCTCACTGTAAAAATGCAGCAGGATCTCAAAAAAAGATTGAGGCAGGTCGAAGCTGACATGGAAGTTGTAAAAAATAATCTCTTTAAGCTCGCCGGAAAAGAGGCACGAATTGACGAAAATATTCTAACCGATACTGTTTTAACCGGTCCAATAGCTTTAATAATAACCGAGAAAGATCCTATTGCTCCTTTGCAGGTACTGGGTAAGTTTGTCAAAGAACATGAAATTCTTGAGTTTAAGGTCGGAATCGTCGAAGGAATTTTCCAAGACAAGGAATCTCTAACTAGACTCACCAATTTACCTTCAAAGGAAAACTTACAGGCACAAATAATTGGTAGTTTATCAGGACCGTTGTACGGAATTGTTGGAGTTTTACAAGGAAATTTACAGAAGCTTGTTTATATTTTACAAGAGGTTAGTCAAAAACAAGGGAGTCCTAGTTAGATAGGTTTCACCATCTAACGGGACCCCATGAGATGCGTAATACGCTATCTCATCGGGGGAGGTGACTAATTATGTCAGATACTAAAGAAGGAAAAAATGAAACAAAACTTTCCAAGAAAGTGGAAAGCTTGGTTGATGAAATTGCAAAACTTTCTGTTCTTGAACTGAGTGATCTGGTCGGCGCATTGCAAGATAAACTAGGCGTTAGTGCGATGGCACCTGTTGCGGTAGCAGCAGCGCCTGTGGCTGGACAACCGGCCGAAGGCGGAGCGGAGGCGGCAGCGAGTGGGGCAGCTACACAAACTGTTGTAATGACAGGAGCAGGAGGAAATAAGATTTCAGTCATAAAAGCATTAAGAGAAATAAACCAAAATTGGGGTCTCAAGGAAGCAAAAGATATGACCGAAGCAACTCCTGTTGAAATATTAAAAGACGTAAAAGCAGAAGAAGCAAAAGAAGCAGCCGAGAAACTTAAGGCTGCGGGAGCACAAGTTGAATTGAAATAAACTTGAGCGACTAAAGTCCTTGCACTTTTTGGCACGAGGCGTGAACGAATAGTTCTAAAAAGTCGAGTGCGGAAAAGTTTGAGGACAGCAGGCGCGACAGTCGAACTTAAGTAAGAAACTGAGATCGAAAATCCTCGTCCATAATTCTAATTAACAGATTAGTGATTGGGAGACCTACTGCCCTGTACCTGTCAATTTTGTTTTCTTTTGCACTAACATCTAAAAAAATAAGTTCGATCAAACTTTCTTTTACCACTTCTTTAGGATCTTTGTCTTGAATTATACATCTATCAAATAAATTTGACGGATATCTTATTGCAATAAATCTTTTGTTTGTGGGTGTATAACTTTCAACTTTAGGAGTATAAAAAAACATACCCGCTTTATAGTTAAAATTCTCACTTCCACTTCTATCTAACAACAAAAATAAATCATTTTGGCTAATAGTAGTTTCTAATATTGTCGCAACCGTCCGTCCGTTAGGGAAGGAATCATATTTAACGGCTCCAAAATCATCTACAAAACCCTGAGGCACTTTAACTTGACCTTTATGAGATTTTAATTCATCGAGAACTTGTAAAACTAAAGAATTAATTCTAACAGCAATATCACGGCGATTTTCTTGAGTTTCAACAATAGGCCTTCTTGCGGGATCTTGTGAAGTACCTTTCTCTGTCATTATAGGGTATTTTAGTATTTATTAATAAATCGGTCAACCATCCGTTAACACTTGCAGGTTCCGAACCTGTCATTTATAATAATTTAACTTGCCAAGTAAATATTATCAGAGAAATTTCACGTCTGGTTATTACTACCATATTTATAATCGTGGTAGCAGAAAACAAAATATCTTTCTCGACAAAGCAGATTACAAAAGCTTCAAAGATATAATTTCCTACTATTTCAGATTCCCTAACGGAATACCACCCTCAAGATTTACTAATTTCAATCAAGAAATTACCGAAGAAATGTTACAGGTTCGGAACCTGTTAAAAGTTAATAGTTCCTTTAGGATCACAGCTTTTTGTCTTTTGCCTAATCATTTCCATCTTCTGGTAAAGCAAGTTGATAAAAGTTTAAAAGAAAACAGTATTACAAATTTCATGCGAAGGTTAAGCATTACCTATTCTATGTATTACAAGGATAAATATGATCATTCTGGAACGTTATTTGAAGGCAAATATAAAAATGTAATAGTGACTAACGATCGCCAACTACTGTACTTAACAAAATATATCCATAGAAATCCTCTTGAATTACTTAATTCAAACGTAAAACTAAGTAATTATATTCACTCAAGCTATCCTTCGTATATCAGTCGATTAAAATACGATTGGATTAATTTTGGAGATATATTAAAATTTTACTCTAAAACTAGCCCCAGGTTAACTTACAAAGCATTTGTTGAAGAAAAAGCAGACATACCTGACTCTATCTCAAATTTATTATTAGAATAACTCTTAGGTTGACAGGTTCGGAACCTGTATGTGTAATCTTTTTTCTAGAGAATCTAATGCCTCGTCCACTATGCGTTTCTTTTCTTTATCACTTGCGTCTTTTTTTCTTCTTCTATCAAGCTCTTCTTTAAAAGGAACTACAACTTTGTCCATAAAGCTCATATCCAATGCTTTTGCTTTTCTAAAATCGGCAAACCCTAGTCTTGTAAGATCGCATATGGTATATAAATCCGGTCCTGATAAAAACAAAATTGGCCAAAGCTCTGTTCCTTCAAGCTTTTTTGCAATTAACTCGCCCTCCAAATAGGACAGCTCACCGGTGTGGGCAACATTTGAAGAATACTCCTCTAAATCGGCACTTCTTCCCCAAACGCTTAAGGTATTAGCAAAAGTACCTTCCAAAGTTGTATCTTTTGCATCCCTAACAAAATCAGTGACATTTTTACCTGCAAGCTTGGCTCTTGCTTCAATTCCTGCAATAAATCCTTCCCTAAATGAAGCTCCCTGGCTTCTTTTTTTAACTATCGCATATATATATGGCATTGCTTCCCATTTTTGGCTTCCGAAAACTTCGGTTGCCCGTCCTGCAACATACTCTTCTGCTGCTGCCATCAATGCTGAGTATCTTCCCGCGTATTTTTCGTATAACCTTAAATTCCCCTCAAAAACTTTTCTCCGATTCTCAATTC
>Ga0209431_10001516_pt1 | contig 19222 bp, 15 predicted proteins | sample RifCSP13_3_FD_184021 | JGI IMG/M metagenome (GOLD analysis project Ga0209431, IMG submission 184021) | Soil microbial communities from Rifle, Colorado - Rifle CSP2_sed 13_3 (SPAdes) (version 2) | ecosystem: Environmental > Terrestrial > Deep subsurface > Rock core/Sediment | place: Rifle...
GAACTGGGCTCCGTAACTCCAGCCACCGTTCTCAATACCAAGCTGTCCTGCTGCATTGATGTATACAACTTTTTCACTGCTTTCATAGGGTACCCAGAAATTATTCCCCTGCAAAAGGATTCCATCCTCGGTGATATTGGAAATGTAAATGCCAAACTTACCGTTGTTGTATGTATCTCCGAAAGAAACATTCATGCCGCTTTTCGGGGAAAAGCCAATCATTGAATTTTTTCCGATCTCGGAAAAATTTTTACCGGCATCATTAAAATAGAATTCATCGGTAGCGTAATCATTGGCGATGATCAATTCGGGAAAACCGTCACCGTTGATATCTGCCGAACCTGCCGCGAGGGTCCAGCGGGTTGAGGTAAGTCCGGTTTCACGGGTCACGTCGGTAAAGCTGCCTGTTCCCGTATTCTTAAACAGGTAATTCCTGCCACCGTTTTCCGAATATTCAAAACTTTCCGTCAGAATGGCTGTACTTGTTAAATTCCAGAGATCAATATCTTCCCGGAAATATCCCCCGATAAAAAGATCGGTATAACCATCTGAGTTATAGTCAAGCCAGATGGCCGTATTGGCATTGATCCATCCGGGAAGTCCGCTATTCTCCGTTACCTCCTCAAATCCGGTTCCGCCGTTATTCCTGAACAATGCGGGGCGTCCCCACCTGTAAACGAACAGATCTTCATAACCATCATTATCATAATCGGCCCAGACGGCGCCCATGGATACTCCCGTTCCCTCTTTGTTAAGATCTGCAACCCCCATCTCCCCGGCAACATCAATGAAACTACCGTCTTTCCGGTTCAGGTATAATGCATTGCGATGACCAAATGAGCTGTTTGTAACATAGAAATCATTCCAGCCATCGTTGTTGAAATCGCTTACGGAAACCGAGGCTCCCATAGAGGCAATTTGCGGGTGTATGGGTTCAATCAATGGGTCAAGAACGGGGGAATGATGCTCAAAATCAACCCCTGATTGTTTTGACACATCCCGGAGATAAAATCCGTACCTGTTCATGGCAGATTCGATGGCCACCGCATGTTCCCTTACCGGAGAATTCTCTGAAAAATGATTGAACAAAGCAGGGCCAGCCAGAATTCCAACGAATGTGAAGGTTACGGACCCTTTTATTAATCGTTGTTTACTGCTGTCTGTCATTTTTTTTCATCATCCGGATAACAAATTTTCTAAGAAAAAGCGGCGGATATTTATAGCCGGTTTTTGCCATCCTTTTGCCCATGGCGAGATAATCACTTTTGCTGGCAGGGAGATTGGTTCCCAACCCGTCGACATAACGGTTATACATACAAAAGGCAGCTGCTATCAAAACAGTGTCGTGAATTTCCTCATCTGTTGCCCCTTCACGCCTGGCATCCTCAATGAGCTCAGGTGTAACCTCCCTTCCGCTTTTTTGAACCTTACCGGCAATTTTCAGAAGAACTTTCATTTTTTCGGAAACCGGGGCGGTTTCAAGACCGGATTTTACGAGTCCGGTGATGATACCGCCATCATTGAAATGAACATTTGCCGAGGCATTGTGAGATTCATGACAGAATTCACACTGGTTAAGATCCGATACATGCGATGCGATCAATTCCCGTTCGCCGGGTGTCAGCGTGGACGGTCCATGAAGCAGGGTCTGTGCCAGATTTGAAAGTGCTTTCCCTGTTGGACCCTTATAAAATAAAAGTTCCACAATCCCGGGCTGCCGGATACCTGTTCGGATGTAAGTCATACTACATAAGTGTTAAGACTTAAATAACAATCGTGCGCATTTATTTGTTTAATCTTTTTCGGGTGATTTTGCATTTGAGAATTCCGGTTTTTTTATCGTACACTATATAAAACATTCTGTAAGTTTGACCTTAATTCATAAACTTCCGAAAAATGCAGGTTATTGAAATCACCGATCTTTCAAAATTTTATGGGAAGGCCAGGGGAATTGAACATGTTGACCTGGAAATCGGAGAAGGAGAAATTTTCGGTTTTATCGGGCCCAACGGTTCCGGCAAATCAACCACCATCAGGATATTGCTTAACATGATCTTCCCCGACAGCGGAAATGCAAGGATCATGGGATTGGATGTCATCAGGGAAACCAAGAAGATCAAGCAACTGGTTGGCTATGTGCCTTCCGATGCCAATATTTATAATTCCATGGATGTACATGAATTCCTGAACTATTGTCTGCATTTTTATCAAGGGCAGAATGACGCCCGCAGGATAACTGAACTCTCTGAAATGTTTGAACTGGACCTTAAACGGAAAATCGCAGAACTGTCCATGGGAAACCGGAAAAAAGTGTCCATCGTGCAAAGCCTGTTGCACCGGCCAAAACTTCTTATCCTGGATGAGCCTACCACGGGCCTTGATCCGCTCATGCAGGCAAAATTCTTTGAATTGCTGCGTTCGGAGAACAGGAACGGGATGACCATCTTTTTTTCTTCGCATATTCTCAATGAAGTTCAACTGCTTTGTAAAAGGGTTGCGATCATTAAGGAAGGAAAAATCATCCAGTTGGAGGACATTGAAACCCTGCGAAAGAAACAACTGAAAAAAGTATACATCGAGTTTGGAGATCCTGTGAATCAGGAAAATTTCAGCATACAGGGCCTTGAAAATGTAATCACCCGTTACGGCAACCTGTTATCCTTTATGTATTCAGGCAACATAAATGAACTTGTGGGGTTGCTGGCAGAGAAGAAAATTATCGACGTGACAATCGAGGAACCATCGCTGGAAGAAATATTCATGCACTATTACAAATAAACAATCTGCGGCAAATGAACTGGAACCTGTTTATAAAAGAGATGCGAAGAAATGCGTTAAGTCTTGTTCTATGGATGATTGCCATTGTCCTGTTGATTTCACTTACTATGTCGGTGTACCGCACCGTTATTGAAAATCAGACCAGGATAATGGGGATGATGAGCCTGGTCCCAAAAGGAGCTTTGCAGTTCAAAGGGATCTCGAATTTCAACGACATTTTCTCAGTACTTGGATTTTACGCTGCCAACAATGTTATCTATATGATGGTGCTCGGAAGTATTTTTGCCATCGTACTCTCTTCAAACATCCTGCTAAAGGAGGAATACAATAAGACCGCAGAATACCTGCTGACCAAGCCACTTACCCGTAGCGAGATTTTCTTCAGCAAGCTGGCGGTAATTTTTCTTCATATATTCTTACTAAACCTGGTTGCTGCAATGGCTGGCTTAATTTGTATGGAATTGGTAAAGCAGGGACCCTATAACACCCATGCATTTTTGATCCTGTCGGTTTACACCCTGTTGCTGAATTTATTGTTCGGCGCGATAGGACTCTTCATGTCCACCCTGGTCAAACGACCCAAACCCATCACCACTTTCAGCATAGGCCTGGTTTTAATTTTTTATTTTATCTCTACAATTTCAAAGATCACCGATAGTATATCCAGGATAGGGTACCTGAGCCCGTTCAACTATGCGAATACGAATGCAATTAACCCTGACTACAAACTTGGTTTCTGGCATTTGTTATATTTTACAGGCATCTCCCTCATACTGACCGGTATCTCATTCCGGCTTTATAACCGGAAGGACATTTATCTTTGAGCATCACTGCTTACTTTCTCCCTGACCATGCAGGGTAAGATCCGATTTTGCGTCCATATGCATGAATCGCATATCATCCATTATTATAATTTTACCTTTAAATAATATTACTATGAAACGCACAGTTTTTAAAAGCAACACCCTGATATTCCTCGTCGTTTTTGCAGCGTTAACTTCCTGCATATCCTCCCAGTCTTTCATGCCGGTGAAAGGTAGTGGTATGTTGGTAGACAAGACCTTCAATATATCTGATTTTCATGGAATTGAGGTTTCAGGAGGCGGCGATGTTATTGGCGAAACACCCGTCAATGTTCCGGAATTGGATGTGGAAATCAGCGCCGGCTATATCACCGGCGCAGGTGATGTTTATTACTCAGGAAATCCGGAAATTGTCACTATCGATGCTAAGGGTGGATCCGAGATCCATAAACAGTAGCGTCATGTAAGTCACCCGGTATCATTTGTTCTTTAATTATATTGGCCGCTTTTTAGCGGCCTTTTTTTATGGTATGGGAATCAGTTCAGCAGTTAATTTCCACGGTTAACCCAATAAAATTGACCATTCACCGATAAAATATTTAATAGGAGTTGCATTATTCCTAAGTTTGCCTGATGTTATCTATAACATGTTTATAAAACTAACCCGATGAAAAAGATTATATTATCATTCACTGTTGTTCTGCTGGGTATTTCATTAATGGCCCAAAATGCAGCTGACCTGAAACTGAACCTGGAGAAAAACAAAGTTTACAGGTTTAAATCTGCCTCGGAGCAAACCATCTCGCAAACGGTGAATGGTGTGCAACAAACTACTAATGTTAAAAGCAATTCGGCTGTATCCATAAAAATGGTTGATGCCACCCCTGATTTTCTGATTGCTGAGGTACGGTTCGATACCATGATAACCAATACAAATGCCATGGGGAAAGTTGTAATTGTTAATTCAACTGTTGTGGGAAATATCAAATCAGCAGAAATGGAAGATGTCATGTCCTGCATCATGAACCGGTTAAGTAAAAATCCCATGTATGTTAAAATGAACTATGTGGGCAGGGTAATTGAAATTGTGAATTCAAAAATGCTGTCGGATGTTATTATGAAGGATACTGGCTCTATTGCCGGTCAAACGGCTTCTGTAATTAAAATGCAGATAAAAAATACGATAAATGACAAGGCATTGAAATCAATGGTTGAAATGTTCACATACAACCTTCCGGGTAAACAGGTTACAACCGGGGATAAATGGGATATTACCGCCACCTTGAATTCGGGAGGTATGTCGCTTGATATAGCTACCACTTATAAGCTGGATGCAATCAGCGGCACTGCAGCAAATATCACTGCCGAATCAAACATAATGGCATCTCAGCATGCAGAACCTTTGGAATATAGCGGTGCCAAAATTACATACGGCGATATAAAAGGATTGGGCAAATCGAACATGGTATTGAATACACTGACAGGCCTTTCCGTTGAAAATACATCGAAAATTCATATTACCGGCAACCTGAATGTTAGCGCACAGGGTATGAATATGCAAATACCCTTGGAAATTGACGGTGAATCGAAAGTTGTAGCATTTTAACAGTTGGAATCATTTCTCATATGACAAAGTTTATTATCCTGCTATTTCTGTTATCTTCCGTTTCTGTTCACGCCCAAACCATCAGGGGAACAGTATGCATGGAAAAAGATAAAACGCCTGCGCAGTTTGCCTCTGTCGGCCTGGCTCAGTTACCCGATTCAACCATACTTACAGGGGTTATTACATTAACCGACGGAGGTTATTTGTTCGAAAAAGTAAAACCAGGCAATTACTATATTTTGGTTAGTTTCCTGGGGTATACCACACAGGGAACAAATGCCGCAGTTGGGGAAGGTAGCGGCGAAATCCAGGTTGATACCATTTTTTTAGCCGAAACTGCTACAAATTTAGAAGAAGTTACTGTTGTAGGTGAGCGCCTGAAAGGCAAGGAACTGGTTGACCGTACAACGTATGCCATTCCGGCCGTTGTTGCCAAAACTGCGCATAACGGGTATGAGCTGCTAAAAAGGATCCCCCAGGTAAATGTTGATTTTCAAAATAATGTAACACTTAACGGGAGTAACAATTTTATTATACAGGTGGACGGAAGGCAGCGCGACAAGGAATTTCTGGCTAAACTGCTTCCTTCCGATATAGAAACCATAGAAATTATCAGCAATCCGTCCGGCAGATATGAAGGTAATATCGACGGGGTTATTAATATTATACTTAAAAAAGAGGCGCGTTATGGCATAAACGGTAATGTTGGTATAAATATCAAGCCCCTCAATAAGCTTACAACAACAGCCTCCGCGAGTCTCGATTATGCACTTGGCAAAATAACATTTTATGTAACTGCTTTCACATTTTCACAAAATCTGCATATCAGTTCAACGAATGATTATCAATTCAAGATGATCGATTCCACAAGCAACATGGCCGGAAATGGCGGGATCAATGTGACCAGTTCATCCATAAATACCGGATTTGATTATTACATGAATGATAAAAACAACCTGAGCTTTAATATCAGCTATAGGCCAATCCATCAGCAGATCGATATGTTTAGTGAGGCGTACCTGTCCAAAAACAATAATCCTGAAAATACACTTATATCCTTAACAGATAATGGTTTAAACAGTGATGAAACTGCTATATCTCTGTTTTATAAAAAGACCTTTAAAAAAGCGGTTCAGGAATTCTCGGCCGAAGCCAGCTACTATCTGTTCGATTCAAAAGAGGGCAATGCATTCACGAATACCCGGTTCCTCTATAACACCGATACACTAATCAATACGCTTACCCGGATCGAGGATAATCTGAACGAGCGGAATTATTTCTCAGTTAAATTGAATTATGTACATCCGATCGGGTTGTCAGCGAAAGTTGAAACCGGTTATCAGGGATATTACCAAAAAATGGGTTATGATTTCAATATTGATAACCTGGAATCAAGTAATCTTTTTAAATATAACGAGTTTCGCAATTCAGTGTATGGCGGAATTACCTATAATTTGAAGAAATTCGGTTTTCAGGGTGTTCTCAGGATTGAAAACAGCAATATTAAGGCCGATTCGGTTACATCTCCCGATTACTATTGTTTGTTACCTTCCGTTAATATCCAGTATAAATTTTCGGCATCGCACAATTTAAAATTCACATACAACCGTCGGATAAACCGTCCCGGTATTTATGACATGAATCCGTACTGGAGAATAGGCCAGAATTACGACATTTCCCAGGGCAATCCCGATCTGAAACCGGATTACCGCGACCGGATGCAGCTTACCTATACCTGGAACTTTGGCAGCAACTATTTTTCACCCAACATATATTACGAATTTCTATCCGATAAGGTAGGACGGCAGTATACGGGAACACTATCACCAATCGACAGCTCGTTTACAACATTTTCCAAACCATTTAACCTGCTAAGCGGATATGAGTATGGCGGAGGCGTTAATGCAATGCTCTGGTTTGTGAACATTAATGCCCGCATTTTTAAAGGCCATTTTGATGCGTATATGGGACAATCATTTACCATCCCGGCAAGGGATTATTATTCATTCAGTATTACCGGGCAGGCTTTTAAATCATTTGGCAAGGATAAGAAAACAACCGCATTTGCATTTATAAGCTATAATGGCGTAAATGTGGATGCACAGACTAAGACTTACAGTATTCCTTTTTATGGTGTTGGCATGCAAAAGCAAATCAAAGACCATAGCCTGGGATTTGTATATTTATTGCCCCTTTCCGGAGATGTAAAACTAAGCAGGAGTGAAACCGAAACCCCTTTTTATAATATCAACACGGTTATAGGATTTGATGTATCCTATTATATCATGCTCATGTATTCATATAAATTCAACAAAGGGAAGAGCGTGAAAAAGCTGGACCACAAGATCGATGTTGAGAGCGACAGCAAATCCCAGGGGATAGGATCATAAACATGAAAAAATGTACAGCCGTGCGATCAGGCCGGTTGAAATCACTCATGCTTAAACTTTCCCAGGTCGTTAATATTGGATATCCTTATTCTCTCGGATCTTTCTTTGTTTTCAGCCCTGGAGATTTTCAGAAATACTTCCAGGGATTTCCAGTACTCGTGATTCCGGTTGGTATCCAGCATGAGTAAATAGCCCATTATAATATTACCGGCCATTTCAACAAGCCGGCGGGCGTGAAAATCGGTGTACTCATTATCACCAACAGCCACCACCCTGTTTACAGCCTCTTCGTATTCCTCGGTCATGCTGATCAGGATCCTTCGATAAGTCTGCAATTCGGGTTTTATTTCGGTCATTTCATATTCACGGATCTGTGCCAGATAACCCCCGGCAGTTATTCCCCGTAAGGCCGCTACCACCTGGAGCTGGGTTGTTCCTTCGTAAATGGAGGTGATTCTTGCGTCACGGTAGATCCGTTCTATCGGATAGTCTTTCATGAATCCGGAACCTCCGTGTATCTGCAGGGAATCGTATGCCAGTTTATTACAATACTCCGATGCGATCCCCTTAACAAGCGGCGTATAGATATCGCTCAGTTTCTGGAAGCTTTTCATCTCCTCCCGTTCCTCCCTGGTGAGCGTACGCTCTTCCGCCAGGAATGTATAGGCTTTGAAAACATCAACATGCCTCGCTGTTTCATACAACAAAGTCCTGATGGCGTCGAGCTTTGCCTTCATGGAAGAAAGCATTTCATACACTGCGGGAAATTTAATAATGGATTTACCGAACTGTACACGTTCCCTGGCAAAAACTACAGCTTCGCGATAGGCCGCTTCTGCAATACCAACTGATTGTGCAGCTATGCCAAGCCGGGCACCGTTCATAAGCGACATGACATATTTGATGAGCCCGAGTCTCCGTTCACCCACGATTTCAGCCGGCGCATTTTTGAAAGCAAGTTCGCAGGTGGGCGATCCAATAATGCCCATTTTATGTTCAATACGGCGAACAGTAGCTCCTTTGTTGATCCTGTCGAAAATGAACATGGAAAGACCCCTGCCATCGGTGGAACCTTCTTCCGTACGTGCCAGTACCAGGGCTATCTCACCATCACCGTTGGTAATGAACCTTTTAACTCCATTCAGGTACCACTGTCCTTCGCTTTCATTATAGGTGGCCTTGAGCATTACAGCCTGCAGGTCTGAGCCGGCATCAGGCTCGGTAAGATCCATGGCCATGGTGGCACCCTTTGATACACGGGGAAGGAATTTTCTTTTTTGCTCTTCCGATGCAAACTCATGGATGGTCTCCGCACAGTCCTGTAAACCCCAAATATTTACAAAACTGGCATCGGCACGCGAAACTATGTCAGCTATCATGGTATAGGGAACCATTGAGAAATTCAGTCCCTCGTATTCGCGGGGCAGGGTAATTCCCATTAGACCTGCCTTCACAATGGCATCGAGATTCAACTGTGTTCCACCCGCATAGGTAACGCCATTTTCATCCAGCGTGGGACCTTCCTGATCAACTCCCCCGGCATTGGGACCAATTATGTTGGCACAGATATCCCCGACAATTTCAAGTACCTTATCATAGCTGTCGAGTGCATCTTCAAAATCAACCGGAGCATAATCGTATTTCCCCTTGTCGATATAGTTGCGTTCCTTCAAAGCCACGATCTTTTTCATCATGGGATGGGTAAGGTGAAATCTCAGTTCGGGGTTGTCTAAATAGAAATTGTCCATTTTCTTCTGATTTATAATTCCGCAGAGATTGTTTGACAGGATTACTTCGTATTTTGCTTGTAATACTTGATCATTTTGGGAATAATAACCTCCAGATCCCCGGTGATCACATAATCGGCTATTTTATTGATGGGGGCATTCGGATCGTTGTTTATCGAAATGATCATTGCCGAATCCTGCATGCCTGCGATATGCTGGATCTGGCCCGATATTCCGCAGGCGATATACAACTTGGGACGCACCGTTACACCTGTTTGTCCTATCTGCCGGTCATGCCCTGCAAATCCTGCATCTACTGCAGCTCTTGAAGCCCCTACTTCTGCTCCGATGGTTTCGGCCAACTGGTATAGCAACTGGAAATTCTCCTTCGAACCCACACCGTATCCACCTGAAATAATGATGGAGGCATTTTTGATGTTTACCCTGGACTGTTCCATATGCCGTTCAATGATGCTGATGACAAAATCACTGTCACTTACATAATTCGCGAGGTTGAGCCGTACTGTTTCACCTTTGTGTGTATCGGAGTATATTTCCCGTTTCATCACTCCTTCCCGCACTGTTGCCATTTGTGGCCTGTGATCGGGATTGATGATGGTGGCCACGATATTCCCGCCGAATGCAGGACGGATCTGGTAAAGCAGATTTTTATACTCCTTGCCTTCCCGCTTGTCCTGGTGATCACCAATCTCAAGACTGGTGCAATCGGCGGTGAGCCCGCTCTTTAACGCGGATGAAACACGCGGGCCCAGGTCTCTCCCGAAAGTAGTGGCTCCCAGCAGTGCGATCTGGGGTTTTTCCTCCCTGAAAAGCTTTACAGTGATTGCAGTATAGGGCAAAGTGGTATAGAATTCCAACCGGGGATCATCCGCCAGCCATATTTTGTCTGCACCATAGATATTAAGCTGGTTTTCTACCGACTCCAGCTTATATCCCATTACAAGCGCTTCAAGTTTACATCCAAGCTCACCGGCAAGTGACCGGCCCTTTGTCATAAGCTCGAGGCTTACTTCCGCTATTTTACCTTCATCCAGCTCGCAGATAACAAAAAGATTGTTCACAATGGTCGTTATAAATTAAATTAATAGGTCGATCCCGCACAGCATCACCATTACCCCAGCGTATGCCCGTCAATTAGCTCTTTCATCAATTCATTGATCCCCGCATCATCAGGGGCAATTTGCCTGGAATCCTTTGCCTGGAATACGATATTTTCGATTTTTTTCACCTTGGTGGGTGACCCGGAGAGCCCAAGCTGACCAGTATCAGATTCAATATCGTTAACGCTCCATTCGGGAATATCCAGATACGGTCTTTCATTGAACAGTGAAATATAATCTTCCGAATTGTCCTGTCTCTCTGTTATGGTGCGGGCATGCTTGAATTTCATAATTGCTTTCGCATTCCGCGGACGACAATCAGGGGCGGAGTTGTTAACTGTCAACACACAAGGCAAAGGCGCATCAACAATTTCAATGCCCCGCTCCAGTCTCCTTTTCAGGGATATCTTTCCGGCTTCCAGGCCGGTAATTTCCTCCACATAGGTTACCTGGGGAAGCGACAGTTTTTCGGCAACCTGTGGTCCTACCTGTGCCGTGTCACCGTCGATGGCCTGCCGTCCGGCAATGATAATGTCGTACGCGCTTATTTTCCGTATTGCACAAGCCAGGGCATAGGAAGTTGCGAGCGTATCAGATCCGGCAAAAGCCCTGTCAGTGAGCAGGATCCCCCCATCCGCACCCCGGTACAAACCCTCCCGGATAACTTCTGCTGCTCTGCCCGGCCCCATGGTTAAAAGGATGACCTTTGTGCCCGGATACCTGTCTTTTATCCGCAATGCCTGTTCAAGTGCATTCAGGTCCTCAGGATTAAATATAGCTGCCAGCGCTGCCCGGTTAACAGTACCATCAGCCTTCATAGCATCCTTTCCTACATTTCGCGTATCGGGTACCTGTTTTGCCAACACAATGATTTTTAATTCCTTCATGAATCCTGAATTGATTTTTGAAAATTTAGTTTCCGAATATAATGCAAAATCAATTCTGCATCTTTATATTATTTAGAATAACTTTAGAAACGGTCGATGATCCGTAACAGCCTGGAGTTATTGAGAATAATGTAACAACTGCCATCCCGGCATTGCAATGCTATGGAACGTCACACATAATAATTTATGATTGTATGTTTTTTGATTCATGCATAACGGGAACAACACAAAAGTAATTCCCGGTACCGGCATGTGCCTCCGGCCAGTATTGATTTCATATTGTTAGTTTTAACTTTGTAGTAACAGTTTATCATTCTATCGGGTTTTGTCGTGCATCCTATTCTGACCATCCTTTTATTATTTTCAGGGGCTGAACAGTAACCGGGCCAATCAGCCCGGATTCCTGCGGAGGCCATTCCGATGCGTTAAAAAGTCCGTCATCTCCGCGATTTTCGACATCACGGGCCGGAAAATTAATGTTGTAAAAGATCCTGTAAGGTTGCTTTTTCCGGTCCATGCCGGCAATGCGGTTGCCCATCAGATTGGTGACTCTGATCTCAAGCACATTATTATCCCGAAGATCACTTCCGGACAGTATCACTGTAAACGGAGGACTTATGCATGTTGCGATCTCTTTTCCGTTTAACCTTACCCGGGCACTGTGGGCCACCCGTCCGAGGTTTAGCCGCCAGTGATCAGCATGATCAGGCAGGCTTAGCGTGGTTTTGTACACTGCAGTTCCTGAAAACGACCTGGTAACTTCACCGCTGAGTTCTGTCCATGATCCCGTTGTACCAACATGAACAGGATCGGGAAGTAAAGGGCCGCCGCTGATAAAACCCAACTCCCATGAAGTATTTATGGTATCCGGTGGTGACAGGGATTTATAATAAACATAACCACCGGTCTTTACTTCTTCGGGATACACCTGTACCAGACAACTTTCTCCGGGCTGCAGCTGAAGGTATACCCATGAGCACTCACCAGTAACTTTTGCAATGGCTTCTCCAAATTCACCGGTCATCGGGTTATACATAACGGCCGAACCCAGGGGTGTTTGCAGTGGAAACATGTCATCCAGGGCCTGATCACCCCGGTTGACCAGAAAATACACGGTTGTATTGCCCTGAATGTTACGTACAAATTGAATATTCCGGTCGCACAGACTTTCACGCCTGATCTCAGCCTGTTTCAGCAACAGATTCACATCGGTTGACAACAATATCATGCCCTTTCCGGTCACAGCTCTTTTTATTCCTGATACACCGATGGGTTCGAAGTTCAAACCCGACAACAGTTGCTGAAACTCATTCCTTCGCTCCGCCAGCTGACCCAATCCCGGCACATCTCCCGGAAGTTGTTGCATCAGCACTACTGCTCCGTCACGGGCAAGATTGATAATCCTTTCCAGCGAGCTTACCGGCATATAGTTCAGCGGTGGCAATAAAATGGTCTGCCAGCATGCTCCTCCTGTGCCGATTTTTCCAGCATGAATTTCAAGATCATCCAACTGTTTATCCGAAATAAAATCGAAAGCAAACCCGTTTTTAATCAGAAATTCAGCAGTTCTCCTGACCGAAGTTCCTGCGGCACTGCCATCAAAATGGCGCAGCAAAGATTGCCCGCGTTCGGCGTATTCATCGAAGATGGGATAATAAAGCAAAATATCGTTATCGGGTTTCGCATCCTGAAGAAACGATTGTATCCGGGAAACATACCTGTTCAGCGTACCAAAGTCGTTCCAAAAGGTATTGGCCGGGCCCAGATTTACCGAGGCATAGAACATCCATCCCGGCCAGGGAGCATCCTGTGGAGAGAATGCCGTACCATGGTAGATAATGTGATTCACACCACCCAGCAGGAATTCATCAACATGTTGCTTTACATCGGCCAGCGAAGCCTGAAAATGTTCATTTAACCAGGTTGCCGCTTCGGCCGATACAAGCTTTTTACCTGTTATATGGGCAGCAGAAGAGGCCGATCTGATTTTGATCTGATCGCGGCCTTCGGTTTCGGGGATATCCGAGGCGGCATACAGGTCAAGAATGTTGGCCGGTGAACCATGTGCCTGGTTTCGTGTAATTTTACCGGAATTCTCAGCCCAGTTGTGCCAGGGTAGTGTAAATTGCTCCAGCAGCAGGTCCGACATGGTCTCTCGGTAGTCAACCAACACCCTCCGGTTAATATCGGTAATGTCTCCCCCAAGCAGCGCCGGAAGATAGTGCTGCAGGTCATACCCGCGCCGTTCCGAAAACTCATCAAACAAAAGCGGAGTAAGATCAGCCTCCCCGAAAGCATCATCCACCTCATACGAGTCATTGAAATAAGCACGCAGTCCGGTCAAATCAACACTGCCAAGCTTTTCCGAAAAATGGGACAGATAGCGCCCAACTGCCTGCGCCGAGAAGTGATCAATTACATCGCCCTCCCCTCCCGGTCCCGCCCGTTCTACCAATTTTCCATGCCATCCCTCAAAAATGGCATACAGCTTCCAGTTTCCTGCAGGAGCCTTCCAGTCAAGGCTTCCAAAAACATTTATCTTTCCGGTCAATACAAGAATATCTCCCTTATCGGAACAGGCCATCAGCGATTTCAACGATAATTCCTCCGGATAACGCACCTGTTCAAGTGCCCAGGCTTGCAGACTGTCGGAATTTTCGCTCACGGGATATTTCAGGTCCTGTATCGAGAGCGTCTTTCTTGTAATAGAAGATAACAGGGGCTCCTGAATGTATCCGATCACTTCCCGGATCATTTCTCCTTCCTTCAGCATGTAAGTTTTCACCTTCATGGTTTTGCAGGCATCTTCATGACGAACCCATGGCCCGCCAAAAGGCCATCCCGAGGCCATGGCCAGGTCAATGCCCATATCAAGCCGGCGGCCTTCGCGGAGTGCAAATTCAACATGTTCGATCCAACCGGGTGAAAGGAATTTTACGAACCGTTCTTCATAGCCGCGAACACCATAAACCGGTGTTATCTCCAGTCCTCCCAAACCACCCTTGTTATAAGCCTCCATGGCAAGCCTAAGACTTGTTGTATCCACGGCGTTCCCCATCCACCACCACCGGCTCCAGGGTTTATTTTCACGGGTGATTGCCGGCCAGCCCGGCTGTATTTCCGGCTTGCCGGAATTGCAGGCTATTACCAGCGGGAATAAAAAAATAAGATATGATTTATGCATGCATCCAAGGTTAAATATTACGGATGTGCGGGAATACTGTAATTTTTGATCAATTTACAAAATATCCCGGGTCCCACGCAACTTTTTTGTGAATTTTTCAATCAGATATATAGCGCAAATGATTCGGCCGTAGACACGTTTATTATGTATATTCAAAATGCAATACGTATGAAAAAGTACTTGTTTTATTTATTGATGCTCCTGACATCCGGTATTTTGACCGGTTGTTTAAAAGAGGAAGAGGAGTATTATTCCTCCCTGGGTATAATCCACATTACCGATGACAGTACAATTATCCATACCGACGATGGAGAAAGGCTGCTTGTGGATAATGACAACACCCTGGGCTCAGGTATTAATGATAATGACAGAATTATAGCTGATTTTACACTGGTTGACGGGACAACACCATCCGGTATCGACTATATCATTCATGTTTATTATATTGAAAAGGTGTTGTTTAAACCGGTCATTGAACTTACAAGTGAAATCCAGGACTCAATCGGCAATGACGAACTGGGTATCCTCAGTATGTGGCTGGAAAAGGATTTTCTGAACCTTAATTTCATGTTTTACGGAGGCAATGTAAAGCATTTCATTAACCTGATCCGGTATCCGGGGGAAATACCTTCGGACACGATTGACCTGGAAATCAGACACAACAACAGGAATGACGATGCTTATTACCGGCAGAACGGATTTGTAACTTTCGACCTGCAATCCCTGAAAAACGGTGCTGCCGTTTCGGTTGTACTTTGTATAAAGGCCAGGGATTTTGATGATAGTAACTACAGGAAATATTTTACCTACAGGTACTGATCGGAAAGCATGTGGTTAATGATCCTGGTTTAAACCGCAGAGACCCCGCCAGGGGCAGGGTCTCTAAACGGTTTTTCATTGATTAATAACCCCATTTCTTCATAATGGCCAGGTCCTCCTTCACGCATTCCATAGGAGTTTTCCCCTGATAGGATTCCTGTTCAATTATGTAACAGGTTGTACCTCCGATTTTAGTGGCCAGGTCTACAACTTCCCTGCAGCTAATAACCCCTTCACCGAGTATACAGCTTTCATATTCACTTTCGCCACCTTCGGCCTTTATTTCGTCCTTCACGTGGATATTTTCAAACCGGCCCGGGTATTGATTAATAATATCCAGGGCTTTAACACCGGCATTGTACATATTGCCGATGTCGAGCTGCACCACTACAAGGCTGGGATCGATATTCTTCATGATAATATCAAACACCTTTTCATTGTTCAGCACCTGGCTGAATTCAAAATCATGGTTGTGGTAGCCATATTTCATTCCTGATTTCTGGCACAGCTCACCACACTTATTAAAAACCTCCAGGTAACGTTTCAGGTTATCATAGGTGTCGCGCATGGACTCATCCATCCAGGGACTGATCACATATTGCTGCTGCAGTACCGCTGCATCTTCGACAGTGTACTTCCATGCATCGGTAAAATCATTTTTGTCTGCATCCCAGTGTTGGGTTCCCATTACCGTATGACCGCTGATCATTTTAAAACCGTGGCCATCCAGTATTTTTTTGAACTCCTGGGCGGAATACCCATAAAACTTCCGGTTCACATAATTGGCATGTTCCAGGTACACATATCCCATATCAGCCAATTGTTTCAATGATCCGAGGGGATCTTTCGACATGTCATCGCGTACCGAATATAACTGTACGCCAACCATTCCTGCAGGTTTTCCGTATGCAAAAACCTGGTTCCGTAACACAGCGGTACCGGCCAATGCCAGGGCGCCAGTCTTTAAAAAAGTCCGTCTTGATGTATTCATTTCTTAAGGTATTTATAGTTGAATTCTCACTTTTCACTTTTCACTAGGACAATACCGCCATGGCAGCTCCAATCAGGTTGGCATTTTCCATCCTGGCGATCTTAACCGTTATTTCCGGCAGGCCAAGTTCCTTTACAAGGGTATTCAAATGCTTGTCAACAATTTCGGAATAGGATGCCTTGCCGGTTTTAACCCTGCTCCAGAAAAGGCTTCCCTCTGCAAGAACCTGAACTCTTTTTATAGAAGGGTTGGCAGCGCTAAGATTCTTTACTAACCCTGAAATGGAAGCGGCAACCAGCTTAGCCGACCGTTCATAGATCTGGTAAGCCACCTCAACAAATTCTTCCTTATACTGCGACGGATTGTTGATCATGTTTGACAAATCCACGGCACTCAGATTTTCATCCAGTTTCTCACCGGGAAAAGCCGCCATGAATACACGCCCGAGGTACATCCCCGATACCGCTTTCTCAAAACGCTGTCCGCCTTTGTTGTCCGATTGGGCATCCACCTGATCATCCATCGGTGTAAGATGGGGAAGGTAAAAGTTACCGGATTCAAGATTCACAGGAGTTTCACCCGACCAGTCTTTCAAATCCTTTATTTTTGGTATGTACTGCGATGGCAGAAAAGTAGCCATATTGGTGCCGGTACCTACGATCAGGCCAATGTAGGCATCAAATCCGGGATTCAGTAAACCGGCAAAAAGACTGGTGATTGTATCATTAACCACCCTGATACCGGAAAAACGGGATTTGCTGTTTTCATTCAGGTATTTCAGCAAGGGTTTGCCAACCGGATTTCCTTCCATATTTTCGATACTCACTCCCTTGGTCCATTTTATCAATTCCGCATCACCATCCGGAAGCGACCTGGCAGGGTATGAAAAACAATATCCGATAGCGGTGGTTCCTGGAATATTCAGCCGGTCGAGGATTGTAGCCTGTGATCTGAAAAGATCTTCCCGTGTGAAACCCTTTGTTTTCATTTCGGTGATGTCCCGTTCAGCTGAACCGGTGATCGCGGTTTCCCCGGATACCGAAACCTGGGCCACCCTGAAATTGGTACCTCCGAGATCAAAAACGGTTGCGTTACCGGTTATTCCGTCTTTTTTCGGATGAATATAAGTGGGAAGACATTTGATTTCTGTCCCCTCCTGCTGAAGTCCGGTTACCACCTTTTTTGTCAGATCATTGGCAATATCAACCAGTTGTGCTGTACTAAGTTCAAATTGGTTCTTCATTATATCGCTGTATTTAATTACTGATGATTACAATAGCTAAAAGTATACAAAAGCATTTGTTTTTACAAAATTTATAGCCGGGGTAGCAACAATAAAAAAGCATTTTTTAATTTTACCAAAACGATTCATTACGCTCAACCCGTATGATGCTAAATGAGGTTATTCCGAAAGAGATTAAGGCAATTAAGAATATTTTTTCATCACTCCGTTCACGAAATTACAGGCTTTATTTCATCGGTCAGGGTATTTCCCTGATTGGCACATGGATGCAGAACATTGCGCTGAGCTGGCTGGTATACCGGATCACCGGATCGGTATTTTTGCTGGGACTGATCGGCTTCACCAGTCAGATCCCGACTTTTATTCTTGCACCTGTTACCGGGGTGTTATCTGACCGGTATAACAGGAAAAGGATAATGGTGCTTGCCCAGGTGTTTTTTATGCTCCAGGCACTGACTATGGCACTGCTGGTTTTGTTCAGCCTCATTGAGGTATGGCATATTATTGCGCTGAGCCTTGTTTTTGGCATAATAAGCGCCTTTGATGCACCGGCACGCCAGTCACTGGTAGTTGACCTGATTGATAAGCCGGAAGATCTCGGAAATGCCATCGCACTGAATTCAGCTCTTTTTAATGGTGCACGGCTTATAGGCCCGGCTATTGCAGGTATTACTATTGCAGCTGTCGGTGAGGGCATATGTTTTCTGCTGAATACAATAAGTTTTGTTGCTGTAATTGTTGCCCTGCTGCGGTTAAAACTTCCGGTTAAACCGGCAATAATTCATCAGGACAACTTTGCCAGGAGCTTTTCAGCTGGTTTTCATTACACTTTCCAGTCGGTTCCAATCCGAACGCTGATCATGCTGCTGGCCATCCTGAGCCTGGTAGGATTTCCCTTTATCGTTCTGTTGCCTGCCTATGCAAAGGAAATTTTACTTGGCAGCTCCGATACACTGGGATTCCTGATGTCGGCCCTTGGTGCCGGTGCGGTAACCGGTGCAATTTATATGGCCACCCGCAAATCGGTCATCGGTCTCGGCAGGATAATTTCAGTCAATACAATCCTGTTTGGATTAACAATTGTTCTGGCTTCGCTTTCGGAAAAAATGCATTTATCGCTTATTGTGTTTTTCTTTGGGGGACTCTCCATGATCCTTACCCTTGCAGCGGTAAATACAATGTTGCAAACACTCGCCGATGAAGACATGCGTGGACGGGTAATGAGTTTTTATGCCATGGCGCTCATGGGAACCACACCCATTGGCAACCTGCTTGCCGGAACCATAGCAAGTGGAATCGGGATTTCGTTTACCCTGTTGACCGGAGGCATTATAACAGTATTTGCCGGGATATGGTTTCAGCTTAATCGCCCTTCAATCCGGAAATTTGTACATCCCATTTATATTACCAAAGGAATTCTCCCTCCCTTGCCCAATGAAATATCCTGATTAAACAAAACGAATATGCGAACAAAAATCATTGATCACTATGAAAAACAGCAGGCTTAATTTGGGTATCCCAATGTTGGCCTATTACACTGCCGTAAGCGGCTATCCGGTGAAAGACCGTGGTATTATTCCCGATCATTCGATCAGGCCTTCCATTCATGATGTGCTGGCGGAAAGGATGTTGTGCTGGATTTTACACTGGAATTGATAAATAAGCAGATCGCA
>Ga0209431_10001517_pt1 | contig 19219 bp, 16 predicted proteins | sample RifCSP13_3_FD_184021 | JGI IMG/M metagenome (GOLD analysis project Ga0209431, IMG submission 184021) | Soil microbial communities from Rifle, Colorado - Rifle CSP2_sed 13_3 (SPAdes) (version 2) | ecosystem: Environmental > Terrestrial > Deep subsurface > Rock core/Sediment | place: Rifle...
CCCGCCGAGCCGGGTCGGGGGCGAGGAGCTCGAGCAGGGCGTCGGTCGCGAACGCTTCGGCGAGCGTCAGCGTCGCCGCGCGCTGCTGATCGGGACGCAGCGGTTCCATGGGAACACCTCAGCTGGGCTCGGCCGGATCGGTCCTGGGCCACCTGATCAGCGGATTTCTTCAGGCGGTCGCGGGCGCGAGGAGCGGGCCGAGCTCCGCGGCGAGATCGGGTGTCGTGATCGGGTCGTCTTCCACGATCTTGCCGTCCGTGATCCGGTAGTAGGTCATGCCGCGAACCGAGATGGTCTTTCCGCTCGCGTCGCGCATCTCGGACGTGTACCGAGCCACCACGGCGTCGCCCTCCGCGATCAGCTCCTCGATGTCGAAGTGGCGCTCGGGAAGCGCGGACACCAAGCCGGGGAGCATTCCCTTGAACGCCGGCAGGTCGACGCCGAACGCGCGGTTCACGTAGCCGGGTGCGAGGAGCTCGTCGATCCGGTCGAGATGGCCGCCGCTCAACACCTCAGTGATGAAGCGCCGAACGACGTCCTTGTTCTGATCGGTTGCCATCGTGCCAACTCCTCCGTGGGACGGACGGGATAGGTCAGCGAGCTTGCTTCGATCGACGCGGCTGTGCGCTCGCCCGTCGGCCGGCGTCAGGTTCTGCTGGTGTCCATGCCACGACCATAGGCCGCCGATCCGTAAGAGTCAACCTATCGAATCGATAAACTGACTCTTACCGAAACGGACCTGCTGTGTTCGAGATAGCAGGTCTTCAGGGTGCTCGCTCACGCTGGAATCGGACCTTGGCTGTCGGACGGTCCGTGCGTAAGAGCCTGCCGATCCCGTCCAGTTAGCAGGTCTTCGCTGGTTAGCAGGTCTTCGCGCACGATCCGGTACTTGCGAGGACCGTGCTATCAACGAATAGCAGGTCTTCCTGAACGGGGATGAGGGGGAGTGGAGCCGACACTCGGATTTGAACCGAGGACCTGCTGTTTACGAAACAGCTGCTCTACCGCTGAGCTATGTCGGCGCCGATCAAGAATAGCCGATGCTGTCAGACATCAGCTGTTCGCACACGTGCCCGATCGATCGGGATGGACTCAGACCACCAGCACAGCGCTCGAATAGCTGACAAGTATGACCACGCAACGCTCGAGGCTGACGGCCATCCGCTTCGGCTTAGAACGGCCGTTCGCTCGATGGAGCGACTGAGTCGACGGGCTCCGACCTGCGGTTTGAGACAGGTGCAGCACCACCACCGCGTCGCTGCCGTCCGCGCGCATCTGCTCGAGATGGCTGGAGATACGGCCGCGGCCGCGGCGCAGTACCACGGTCGATCACCCGCCCCGCCCCCGGCAGTGCTGCTCGACGGTGGTGAGGAGCTCATCGATGTCGACCGGTTTCGAGAGATAGCCGTCGAAACCCGCCTCCTTGAACCGCTCGGCATCTCCCTTCATCGCCTGTGCCGTGACGGCGAGCACCGGTATGGAGGCTGTCCGCGCGTCCATCCGCAGCTGGCTCAGCGCCTCCACGCCGTCCATGTCCGGCAGCCGAACATCCATCAACACGAGCGCCGGTGCATGCTCGGTCGCCAGCATCAGAGCCTGTCCGCCAGTCGGTGCCTCCAGCGTGCGATAGCCGGTCGCTCGAAGCACGTCCCGAAGCAGCTTCATGTTCTTCGCGTTGTCTTCGACCACAAGGATCTGCTCACCAGCCATCGCTAGGTTGGGGGCGCCGGCAGCGTGAATACAAACCTGCTTCCCTTCTCAGGCTCGCTCTCGACCCAGATGCGCCCGCCGTGTAGCTCGACGAGGCGCTTCGAGAGCGCCAGCCCGAGCCCAGTCCCATCGCCCTGCTCCTTGCCCGCTGCTGCCTGTTGGAACTCTTCGAAGATCCGAGCCTGGTCCTCCACGGCGATCCCGGGCCCGTTGTCGCTGACGGAAACTCGCACCTCGCCATCGAGGCGCGCCACGTCCACGTCGACGGTTCCGCCGGCCGGCGTGAACTTCGCTGCATTCGAGAGCAGGTTGAAGATCACCTGTCTGACTCGGCGCTCGTCGCCATTGACTGTGTCAATGCTCGGATCAGACGAGAGGGAGATTCGGACGCCTTCCTTGGTCGCTCGCTCGCGGACCATCACGACCCCGCGTTCGAGCGCCGCGGGCAGGGAGAAGGGCACGACTTCGAGTTCGATCTGTCCCGCCTCGACCTTCGAGATGTCGAGGATGTCGTCGATCAGCGACAGCAAGTGTCGGGCCGCGACAAGAACGTCGTCGAGGTACTCGGCCTGCTTCTCGTTGATCTCGCCGTACAGCTGCTTGCGTAACACCTGCGAGAAACCGCTGATCGCGTTCAGCGGAGTCCGCAGCTCGTGCGACATGTTTGCCAGGAACTCCGACTTGTGGTGGCTCGCGGCCTCCAGCTCGCGGGTTTGCTCGTCCAGCCTGGCAAGTGCGCTGGCGAGCTCCGAAGTCCTCTCCTGGACCTGCTGTTCGAGCCCGGCATAGGACTCCTGCAGCCGTGCCGCCATCCGGTTGAATTCCTCGGCGAGGGCTCCGAGCTCGTCGCGGCTCGAGACTTCGATCCGCTGATCAAGCGCACCGGAACCGATCCTCGCTGCGGCTGTCTGGATCGATTCGATTGGCCTGACGAGATTGCGCGCCAGCAGCACACTCGTCACGATCGCTAGGAATAGGAACACCACGAGCAGCACCATAGTCCGCCAGATCGCCGACTCGATTGGCGCGAACGCCTCGCTGAGTGGTTCCTCGACGAAGACCCACCAGCCCGGCGGGTCGACCCGTTGGAAGGCGCTGAGCACCTCTCTCCCGTCCGGGTCACGTCCGTTTGTCACCACGTCCGCGCGAGCCGTCGCTGCTCCGGTCAAGGCGGCTCGGACCTGTGGGAGCGCGGAGAAATTCGTGTGCGCGAGGACCAGGTTGATGTCGGGATGCGCGATGACCTCGCCATTCGCATTGACAGCGTACGCGTAGCCCGCGTCGCCGATCCGCGCCCGGTCGATCGCGTCCACGACGGATCTTAAGTCGACGTCGGCCACGATCACGCCCTGCCCCGGGGCATGCTCGGCTACCGCCACCGTCATGTGGGGCCTGGCATCGCGGTCGTCGAAGGCGACGTCCCCGAAGTACCGCTGCGCGGCCCTCGTGCGCATGAATTCCGGGCTGGCGGAGCGATCGGTCCCGCACTTCCAGGTTTCGAGCTTGTTGATCTCGAAGGAATAGGCGCGAACGCACTCTCGCCCACTCGCATCGAGGTAGGTCAGCTCACTGAGCAGCTTCTGGCGCGCGAGGAGCCCACGAAACTCCTGAATGCGCTCGACAGGATCCGGGTCGACCGGCGACCGTGCCACGCTGTCGAGGTCGTCGACGATCTCCTGGATGAACTGATCAATGGAAACGGCTGCGGAGGAAGCCTTGTCCGCCTCCACGCCGGTCACCGCGAGCTTGCTGTCCTCGTATGAGAAGTAGAACTCCGTGACGCCGACCGAGACGATGGCTGCTGCCACGAGCAGCACCACGACCGCCGTGTACTTCCAGATCAGGCGGTGATGCGGCCGAGTGGGCGCAGCCATCGGGGTGACTCCTGTCCGGGTTCGCCTACCGAAAGACCACGTCGGCGCGTGTGATCACGTCTTGCGGCACTTCGATACCGAGTTCCCTAGCCCTGGCGAGATTGATTGCGAACTCGATCCTCGGTACCTCCTCGACGGGAAGCTCCGCTGGCAGCGTGCCTCGCAGGATGCTATCGACGAACCGTGCGCCGGCGTCCCCGACCGGTCCCACGTCGACTCCCAACGAGAAGAGCGCGCCCTGCTCCAGCCACTCCTTCCGATGCGCCTGCACGGGCAGGTTGGCTTCCGCCGCCAGCTCGATCGTCCGCTTCGAGAAGTTCAGCCGAAGGCTCGGCGACAGCAGGAACGCCCCATCAACATCTTCGGCGGCCAATGAGTGAAAGGCGCGCTCGAGATCCACCTCCGTCGACGTTTCCCGAACGTCCAGCTCGATCCCAAGCCGTTCCGCGGCATCCTTTGCCTCCGTCAGGAGGACCGGCGTCGCCTTGTCCGTCGGGTCGACGAGCGTGAGCAACCGCCGCAGCCCGGGCATTATCTGCTGGTAGAGCTCGAGCTGCCTGACGACAGGATCTCTCGCCCCGAACACCCCGGTCAGGTTCCCACCCGGGTGGGCCAGGCTCTCGACGAGGCCGTCCCGAACCGGATCGGACGGGTGAAGGAAGACAACTGGGATCGGATCTTCCATCAGCGCTGTCGCACCCTGCGCCGCGGCGATGGACTTGTCCTCGAACGCGACGATGACGTCGACGTGGTCGCCAACATAGGCCGCAGCCTGGTCCTCGACCTGCTCCTTTTCGAGATTGCGCCAGATCAGCTCTATCTTCGGACCCTGGACATGCCCGTCCTGGACAAGGCGTGCCACGAGCTCGTCGGCCGAGCCGTCAATCCATCCCAGGTCGGCGAGTCGCCCGACGAGCGTGCCCAGGGAGGGTGGCACGTGGTCCGTTCCGACATGCATCAGGGCGACACGCGGGATGGCCTGAGGGGTCGAGCTGGCTCCGATCCGCGGCGAACAGGCGCCAAGCAGACCGGCGAACATGATGACGCTGACCAGCGCCAGTCGGCATCGCCTAGCCTTCATCGGAGATCTACCCCTCCTGACCGGTCGCGCGGCCAGAGCTCGAAAATGGCCCACTGCTGATCCAGCTCCTGCGAGTCGAATGGGATCTTCTCACCGATGACCAGCGGCAGACCTGCGCTCGATGGTCCGGCCTCGACCGAGGGGAGGTTCCGCTCCCCTCGGTCCGTTGCATTGCGTCAGCTCGGGCAGGCGAACTTCTCGAGCCTCGAATTGCCTTGGTCAGCCGCAAATGCTGTCCCGATCTCGTCCGCGGGTACGGTTTCCGGACGCAGATCCAGGAACGTCCCGTCCGGTAAGGTCACGGACTTCTCCGAGCCGACGATGATGCACTCACCGCTCGGCAGGATGATGTGTGCTCGGTTGTGGGCGGCTGCCGACGGTGCGAAGGCGAGCACAGCCACCATGCCAGCTGCGGTTGCCAGGAGAGAGAGTCGTCGCTTCATCGGTTCTTCCTTTCGTTGCCTCGCGTCCCTTCGGAGCATCTGCGTCCGCTTCATCGAATGTAGGAGGACGCCGATCGCGTGCCAACCGTGCCTGCCTGCATTTGCTGGGGGATGCTGGCACCCGGCCGCCGCCGGCAACAGTCCGCATCGCGGGAGGAGTCAGTCCGGCCCGCGCGCGCAGAACCGTCGAACCACATCGGGAAACGCATCGATGTCGATGGGCTTGACGACGTAGCCGGCAAAGCCGGCGTCGAACAACCAGTCCTCGCGGGCATCGAGTGGCAGGGCCGTCACCGCCACGACCGGTATGCGCGACGTCCGCGGCTCGGCCCGGAGCATCCGCGCGGCCTCCGCGCCGTCCACATCCGGAAGGCGCAGGTCCATCAGGATGACGTCCGGCAGATGCTCGGACGCGAGCGCGATCCCCTCCGCGGCAGTCACGGCCTCGAGCGTCCGAAACCGGGCCAAGCGGAGCACATCGCCAGCGAGCTTTCGGTTCCTGTCGTTGTCGTCGACGATCAGGACGAGCGGGAGATCCGACATCACCGGCGTATTCTCCACCCATGCCGATCCGGCTCGTGCTCGCCGAGGACCACTACCTCGTCCGTGAAGGCGTCCGGCGCCTGCTCGAGGCGCAGCCCGGATTTGAAGTCGCGGCTGTCTGCGAGGACGTCGACTCGCTGCTCAAGGCCGTCGATCGCGAGAGGCCAGACGTGGTGGTCACCGACATCCGCATGCCGCCAGGCCACTCGGACGAGGGGATCCAGGCCGCCAGACGATTACGGGAGACGAACCCGGGTCTGGGCGTGGTCGTCCTCAGCCAGTACGCGAACCCGAGCTACGCACTCGCACTGCTGGACACCGGGAGCGCCGGGCGCGCCTACGTGCTGAAGGAGCGGGTGCATGACCTCGACCAGCTGGTCGCTGCCATCCGCGCTGTCTCAGAAGGAGGCTCGCTGATCGACCCGAAGGTGGTGGAAGGGTTGGTGGCGGATCGGGCGCGCGCGGCGACGTCCCCGCTCAGCCAGCTGACCACCCGGGAACGCGACGTGCTGCGGAAGATGGCGGAGGGCCGGAACAACGCGTCGATCGCCGAGGACCTTGTCTTGACCGAGAGGTCCGTCGAAAAGGTGATCCACTCGATATTCATGAAGCTTGGGCTGACGTGGGAGCCAGCGGTTCACAAGCGCGTCAAGGCGGTCATCCTGTACCTGGCCGAGGGCGATCTGAGTCATCGCGACAGCGGCAGCCAGCCATGAACACGCGAACCGCCGTCCTGCCTGTCGTCGACGCTGACGCGGCCATCGAGTGCCTCGATACGATCGCGCAGACGCTCGACGCGTTCTTCAGGGTGGTGTCCGGCGACCGCGACTTCGAAAGTCACCGCGCCATCCGCGTCAAGCACGCTGACCGTTGCCTGGGAACCGCGTGACGCGGACGACAGTGCCTCGACGCAGGACCAGTAGACCGCAGTACTGATCTCGGGCGGGTAGTCGGCACCCGCCGGGACGTCGATCACGGCGGTGACGCCAGCGCTCTCCGCCGCCGACCTCAGGGCGGTGGCGAACCCACGCCCTTCAAGCAGCGGCGGATAGACCTTCTGTGCCAGCACCGTCGTTTCGGTCAGCGCCTCCCGAACGTTGGCCGCCATCTCGCCGAGCAGCGCTTTCGCCGCGTCCGGATGACTGTCCACCAGCCCCGCCAGGCGTCGCAGGTCGACGGCAAGTGCGACAAGGTGTTGCTGGGCGCCATCATGGAGGGCGCGCTCGATCGCGCGCCGATCGGCGTGGGCGGCCTCAGCCAGACGCTTCCGCGACCGGCGAAGCTCCGCTACCTCGCCCCGCAGTCGGTCGACAACGTCCTGCAGCTGCTCGCCAGAGCCAGCGTTGGACACCGCCCCACCTTTCCGGTCAACACTCCGACCGCGCCCGTCGCGCGGGTCGGTTCACGCTATCACTCTGACTCAGGCGCCCACGGCCGCGAGGCCAATATCCGCTCCCTCGATCGGTATTCGAATACGTATGGCATCCGCGCGCTCAAATCCGGGCGCGGATGGTCTATTCAGGCCAGGAGAAGCAACGCGTTGGTCCGTGACAAGGTAGCGGGTGGGCGTCAGACGACCGGGCACGCTTAATCACGGTCCCGGGGACAGCCTGGCTCTCGACGAGTCGACCGATTCGTAAGAGGATTCGGGTGTCTAGGGTCGGTTTGGACGCGAGCCGCCAGCAGCGTCGATCCTAGACGGGCACCCCGTCGAAACGAATAGCTGATAAGTGTGCCAGTTTGTATGGGGCCTCCAAGCACGGTAGCACTGCGCATACCGGCGGAGACTTACGAAACAGCTGCTCTACCGCTGAGCTATGTCGGCGCGAGCGCATCCGTAGGCGATGATTTCAGACGATAGCTGGCCCGGAGAACTGCTCCCGGGGCCCTGAGGTCGTCGCGATGCGGGAGTACCATGGCCGTCCTTGACATGGTACCGAAACGGCGCCATTCTTACGCCATGACTGCTACAGCCCCGCCGCCGAAGGCTCGTCATCGCCTCTCTGCAGACGTGCCTGAGGCAACCGACGCGCATGTCCGTCACACCGCACGGGTCTTCTATCGCGGAGTCGTGAGCGACGCCGTCACAGCAGCCCTCGACACATTCCATTGGATCATCGAGGCGCGCCTCCGGGGCAAGCGGGTGATCGCGACAGACGCAGACACCTTGCCAGGGGCATTCGAGGAGCCGGTGATCGCCGGACTCGAGGCGCTCGGGCAGGAACGGCTGTGGCTGGTCAAGCGAGATCATCCCTGGCGGCGGCAGCTCTGGATCAAGGGCCGCAACATGACTGCCGGAGACCTTGCGCGCACCGTGGCCATCGAGGGCTGGTCCGCAGAGGAGGCCGCTGCCCAGTTCGATCTACCGGTCGAGGCCGTCGTCGAAGCGCAGCGATACGCCGAGATCGCTCGCGACCTGATCGCGGCGGAGGAGGCCGAGAACCGAATCGTCGCACAGGGCTACGAGAGTCAGCGTGCGGCTGTACGTTGATGAGGACGTCGCGAGCGCGGAGCTGATCTCTCGTTTGGCAGAGGCGGGACACGAAGTCCTCTCGCCGCTACGTGGCCAGGCAGACTCTCGTTGCTGGCGATACGCGCAGGAACAGAGTGCCGTCGTCCTGACCATGAACGCAGTGGACTTCGTCGCGTTGGCTGAAGAGGGCGCGCATCACGGCCTGGTGAGCCGGAGCGCTCCGGGCCTCACACGGTGATGACGACCTTTCCTCGGCAGTGTCCTTCTCCCATGTACCGGAGAGCGTCGGCGATCTCGCTCAACTCGTAACGTCCGTCCATGACCGGTGTCACTTTTCCGGCCTCGAGAAGCTCTCGCAGGACCGCCATGTCCGCCTTGTTGAACTTCGCGATGAAGAACACGACCTTCTGGCTGCTGCGCAATGCCGCCAGACGGACCTTGACGATATGACTCAGAGGTCCGATCAGACGGTTGCCCTTCGGTGCTCCGACGATGACGAGGGTCGCCTGCGGGTTGAGTACGCGCCTGCACGCTGACCACGACCTGCTCCCAGCGACATCGAGCATCAGGTCGTAGCGCCGGTCACTCCGGGTGAAGTCCTCCTGTGTGTAGTCAATGACGTGATCGGCGCCGATCGATCGCACGAGGTCGACATTCCTCGTGCTGCACACGCCGGTCACCTCTGCTCCGAACGCCTTCGCGATCTGCACGGCGAACGTGCCCACGCCTCCCGACGCACCGTTGATCAGGACCTTCTGTCCGGGCTGGATCTGCCCCTTGTCGCGGAGACCCTGAAGCGCGGTGATCGCGGCGACGGGTACGGCCGCCGCTTCATCGAACGTCACGTTCGCCGGTTTCGGCACCACCGCTCGATCCTCGCGAACGCACACGTACTCCGCAAAGGCCCCGCTCCTCCCGCCGAATACCTCGTCACCTGGTCGAAACTGCGTGACGTCTCTGCCGACCGCTTCCACCGTGCCGGCGAAGTCGACGCCCATTCTGTTGCTCTTTGGCTTGAGTAGCCCGAGCTGCGTGCGGCCGACGTACGGCGTGCCGGTCAGGGTGTACCAGTCCGCTCGGTTCACTGAAGCCGCGCGGACTCGTACCAGCACCTCGTCGTCCGTGACGTCTGGCTTGTCGATCTCCTGGAGCTCGAGAACATCGGGTGAGCCGTACGTGTTGCGGACGATCGCTCTCATCGAGCTCGACCGCCGTTGACGGTCAGGACGACGTTCCCCGTCTTCTGCCCGGTCTCGACGTACCTGGATGCCTCGACCACCTGCTCTAACGGGTAGGAGCGATCGATGACCGCCCGGTAGCTCCCGGCCTCGAGCAGTCGCTTGAGGAGGAGCACGTCCGCCTTTCCGTATCGGGGCGGGATAGCCATCAGCACCCGCTTGTCTCCTATCCGTATCCGGCGGGCCAGCAGGGCCAGCATCAGGTTCCACCACCCGTCGGTCGGCAGGTAGATGCCGCCCTTCACCAGTGATCGTCGGCAGTGGGCGAACGAGGTCTTCCCGGCGGCGTCGAAGATGACGTCGTACCTCTCGCCGCTCTTCGTGAAGTCTTCCTGCAAGTAGTCGATCACCGGGTCGGCGCCGAGCGACCTCACGAGCTCGAGGTTCTTCGTGTTGCACACCGCGGTGACGTCGGCGCCGAGGTGCTTGCCGAGCTGCACCGCGGCGGTGCCGATCGAGCCGGAGGCGCCGTAGACGAGGAGCCTCTGCCCGCTGCGGATGTCAGCCAGTCTCAGGCAGTTCAGGGCGAGGATCGCGCCGTCGCAAACGGCCGCCGCCTCCTCGAACGTGACGTCGCTCGGCATCTTCGCCAGCGGGGCCGTCTCCCGGACGCAGACGAACTCGGCATGTGCGCCGAACCGACCGACATTGGCGCCGAAGACGCGGTCACCGACCGCGAACTCACTGACGGCTGCGCCGACCGCTTCGACCTCTCCCGCGAACTCGCTGCCGGGGATCCGCCACTTCGGTCGGCGGAGGCCCGTGAAGAAGCGGATGATGAACGGCTTGGCTGCACGAAAGCCGCAGTCCGTCCGGTTGACCGTCGTGGCGTGGATCTTGACCAGGACCTCGTCGTCCTTCGGGACGGGCCGCTCGACCTCTTCGAGTCGCAGCACGTCCGGCGGTCCGTACCTGTCGTGGACAACGGCTCTCATGCGTTCACGTCCTCTCTGCGGTTCGCTGTAACCGATGGATCGGGCCGCCGTAGCTCCACGCCCGCCCTGCCCGATAGAGCTCCGCGGGCCTGCCGCCGGCGGGGCCGGGCCGGGCGCGGCGCCCGGTCGGGATCACCCAGCCGTTCTCCGCGACGATGCTGCGCCGGAAGTTCGCGGCGTCCAGCTGCACGCCCCAGATGGCCTCGTACACCGCCCGCAGCTCGGCCAGCGTGAACGTCGCTCCGACGAACGCCGTTGCGATGCCGGAGACCTCGAGCTCGACGCGGACGCGCTCAAGCGCATCGCGCACGATCCGCAGATGATCGAACGCCAGGTCGATCGTTCCCCTGAGCACGTCGGACACCGGGACGAGAGAGGCATCGGTTGCATCAGTGCCAGCCTCGATGGCCCCGACGTCGCGAAGCACGGCGAGGTACGCGACCGTCACGACGTTCATGCGAGGGTCGCGCTCGGGATCGCCGTAGGCGCCGAACTGGGTCAGCAGGCTCGCGGCATCGACGCCGGTCTCCTCGACGAGCTCCCGCTTCGCCGCCTCGTCCAACGTCTCGGTGGGACGCTTGAAGCCACCCGGGATCGCCCACATCCCCTGGAACGGCGCCTCGCCGCGACGCACGAGCAACACGTGAATCGTGCCTGCGGACATGGTCAGGATCACCACATCCACCGTCACGGCGAACGGCGGGAACCGCGATGGGTCGTAGTCCTCCGGAACTCCCGCACCTCTGGTTGTGGTCTCCACGACTCTTACTCTACCAGCAGGTTACGGTCTTGTCGACCATAATCATCGGATCTCAACACGATCTCGCCGCGATCCTCGAAATCGCTATCGATCGCAGCCGGCGGTTCGAGGGTATCGAGGTCGTCGACCCCTTCTGATAGCCTGCGGGCGATGACGACGACCGTCTCGACCCTCGACTACGAGGCCATCGCCGCCCTGCGCCGCGAGCCGTCCCCCTGGTCGGTGAAAGGCCTGGCGCTCGAGCGCAAGACCGCCTCCATCGATGAGCTCACGGCCGGCCACCCCCGCCTGGACAACGCCGGCTTCACGTTCCCGCTCATGACCCTGGTCGAGTCGGCGCTGGCCAACAACATCGAGGCGCTGGCCAGCTTCAGCGCGACCCGCGGCGTGGACCTCGCGCCGCACGGCAAGACGACGATGGCGCCGCAGCTCTTCGAGCGCCAGCTGGCCGCGGGCGCCTGGGGCATCACCGCCGCCACGATCGACCACCTCATGGTCTACCGCCGATTCGGGGTGCGGCGGATCCTGCTGGCCAACGAGCTGGTGGACGCCCCGGCCCTGGGTTGGGTGCTCGACGAGCTTGCCCGGGACCCGGCCTTCGAGTTCCTCTTCTACCTGGACTCCCCGCAGGGCGTGGCGGCCGCGGCGGAGGCACTCCGCGCGCACGGCGCCTCCCGCGGACTCCGCGCGCTCGTCGAGGTCGGGGTCCCCGGCGGCCGCACCGGCGTCCGCACGATCGAGGAGGCGCTCGACGTCGCCCGAGCAGCCCGGGCCATCCCGGGTCTCGAGATCACGGGCATCGCCGGCTACGAGGGCTTGTTCGGCTACGCCGGCCCATCGGGAGCGGTCGAGCGCGCGCGGGGGTACCTCAGCGGCCTGCGCGAGGCCCTCGTCGCCTTCGTCGATGCCGGCATCCTGCCCTCCACCCGCGAGTCTGTCATGAGCGCCGCCGGCTCGGGTTACTTCGACCTCGTGGTGGACGAGCTGGCCGACGCCTGGCTGGCCGTCGATCGGCCCCAGGTGATGATCCGGCCGGGCAGCTACATCGGCCACGCCGAGCGCGACGGCGACGACGGCCCCCTCCAGCGGGCGCGCTTCCCGATGCGCCTGCGGCCGGCCATCGTGATCTGGGGTCGCGTCCTCTCGCGGCCGGAACCGGGCCTCGGGTTCGCGTCGGCCGGTCGGCGTGACCTCTCCTGGGACGTCTCGTTGCCGGTTCCCCGCTGGATCTGGCGGGCCGGTGCGGAACGGCCCATCCCGGCCGAGGGGCTGACGGTCACCCAGCTCAACGACCAGCACGCCTTCATCGAGCTGCCCGCGGAGGTCGGCCTGGAGCCGGGCGACCTGGTCGGCTTCGGGACCACCCACCCGTGCACGTCGTTCGACCGCTGGCAGCTGATCCCGATCCTCGACGACGACTTCGCCGTGATCGACGCGATCCGAACGTTCTTCTAGCTACAGCCCCGCGGCCAGCCGCCGCAATGTCGCCAGCAGCCGGTCCACGTCCGCCTCGGTGGCGAGGTAGTTGACGATTCCCGCGCGCAGCCAGGTGGCGCCGCGCAGTCGGGTGGTCGAAACCCAGCCGTCGCCGGAGACCTCGAGCGCGCGCTGCAGCCGGTCCTGGTGGCGGTCGAGCGCCTCGAGCGCCGCGGGATCGAGCCGCGCGGCGGCCGCACGACCGCCGGGCAGGTGGCGGAAGCAGACGACCGACAGCTCGGGCTCCTCGGGCGTCGCGTCGAAGTCGTCGCTCTCGCGACAACGTCGCGCCAGGTGCGCCGCGAGCGCCAGGTTCGCCTCCACGAGGCGCCCGAACCCCTCCGTCCCCAGCGACTTCCAGGTCAACCAGAGCTTCAGGGCGCGGAACCGCCGTGTCCCCTCGAGCGAGTACTGATACCAGTGCAGCGGCTCATCCTCCGGCCGCGACGTGCGGTAGTACTCGGGCGAGCGGTGGAACGTCTGCCGCAGGTCGTCGCGGCGCTTCACCAGGAGCCCGCCGATGTCGTAGGGCTGGAAGAACCATTTATGCGGGTCGAGGGTGACGCTGTCGGCCCGCTCCAGCGCCGGCACCCGCCACGCCTCGCGCGCCGCGAGCCGCACGGCCCCGCCGTAGGCCGCGTCGACGTGCAGCCAGAGACCATCGCGCTCGGCCACGTCGGCCAGCTCGTCGGTCAGGTCGACCGAGCCGGTGTTGGTCGAGCCGGTCACGGCGGCGATGAGCCACGGCGTCAACCCGGCCGCGCGGTCGTCGGCGATGGCCGCCGCGACGGGCCCGCCGCGCAGGCGGAAGCGCTCGTCGGAGGGCAGGACGCGCAACGTCTCCGCGGGGAAGCCCAGCACGTCGAGCCCGCGGGCGATCGAGAAATGGGCCTGGTCCGAGACATACGCCCGGACGCCCTCCAGGGCCGAACCCCGCGGGGGCTCCGAACGCCCGAGCAGCCTCGCCAACCCGATGTCGCGGGCGACCGTGAGAGCCATGAGGTTGGCCATCACGCCCCCGGAGGTGAGGACGCCGAAGCTCTCCGGTCCGTAGCCGACCAGCTCGCGCAGCCAGGCCACGACCTCCTCCTCGACCAGCGTCGCGGTCGGTGAAGACGGCCCGATGTCTACACCCTGGTTCGTCCACTGCGCCAGTAGCTCCCCGACGATCGAGATGGGCAGCGGCGGCGGAGTGAAGTAGCTGAACGCACGCGGGTGCTGGGCGTTGAACTGGTGCGGGGCCAGGCGCCGGCGGAACTCCTCGAGCAGCTCGGCGCTGGGGGCCGGCAGCGGGGGCGCGGGCGACGGCGAACCGTCCGGCCCGAAGAAGCCGCGCCGCAGCGCCGGGTGGTCGTCCGGGCCGACCGGACGTCGCAGCCCCTCGCCGTAGAGGTAGTCCAGGGCGGCCCTCCAGGCGGCCTCGCCGAGGCGCTCGAGCGCCTCCCGGGACTCGGCGGCGTCGGTGTAGCCGAGCAGCTCGGGCTCCGGGTGCCAGCCGAAGCGCTCGAGGTCGGAGGGGCGGCCGGACGAAGGGGCGTCGGGGCGGTCGGTCACCCGACCATGATGTCAGCGCAGCTCGATCGTCGTCGCGGGCGTCAGCGTCAGGCTCTCCGCAGCGATCGTCGACTGCGCCGTCGCGGGCTCCCAGGCGAACGTGCCGGGCGTCACGACCCGCCCGTAGTAGCGCATCCGGATCTCCGTCCGCCGGGGGTCGGGGGTCGCGCAGAAGGCGACGCGCTGGCCGGCTATGAGGTACGGCCAGAGGATGCCGGACGGCGTCTCGTCTTCGCCGGGCCAGCCTGCCAGCGAGGCGACGGGCGCCAGGCCGGACGGCGCCAGGTCCACGACGTCCGTGCAACCCTTCAGCGCCTGGGTCCCGAAGTGGATCGACAGGTCCACCGTGACGAGCTGTCCCGGCGCCACCGGCCCGGCCGGCGTGACCCGCCGAGTCAGCGTCAGGTTCGGGTCCGGTGTCACGGTCGCCGGGTCGAGCGGCACCTGCCACGAGGTGGCCACGCCGACCTCGCCGGCGAGGGGCTCCAGGCGCAGCGTGCGCCGCTGCGGCGCGGTCAGGGTCAGCGCCCGCGAGCCGCCGACGGGCAGCTCCACGACCGTCCGCTCGCCGCCCACCGTGTAGGCGAAGCGCGCCGGCGCCGACGGCGTCCGCTCCAGCGCGCGCACCGTGAAGGCGAGGCGCTGGAGGTTCGTCAGGTCGTCGGCCATGGGGTTGGCCTCGACGTAGGCCTCCGCCTCGTCGGCCAGCGGGTCGCCGACCTCGACCGCCACGAGCGCCCAGAGGGCCGTCGCCACGACGGTCTCGTCGAGCGTGTCGCCCACCTGCAGCCGCACCCACGGGCCCAGCCGCTGTCCGTGCTCGGCGAGCAGGCCCCGTTCGAGGTCGGCGGCGGTCGACCCGTCACCGAGAGCGGCAGCCGCGAGCGCGAGGTAGAGCCGCTCGCGGACGGTCAGGTCGGTCAGGGCGGCGGCGGTCCGCACCTGGCCCAGCACCTCGTCGCCGAGCGCGGCGCTCCCGGCCAGCGCCTGGATCTGGCGCTCGCGCGTGGCCTCGGCATCGGCCAGGACTTCCTGCATCGTGCCCTGCAGATCGGTCACGTCGAAGCGGTCGGGCGCGGCGAGGATCGTGCGCACGGTCAGGTCCAGGTCGGGCGCCGCGTACGGCAGCAGGGCGATGCCGTGCCCGCCCTGCTGGTAGCGGTTCGGGTCGAAGGTCTGGTCCGGGTATGCCGTGGCGTCCCTGCCGAAGATCTCCACCAGCAGGTCCCGGGCCTCGGCGGCGGCCAGTGCCTGGTCCAGCCGGGCGCCGTCGTCCCAGGCCAGCCCCTCGAGGACCGGCAGGTAGCGCCCGCGGCCGGCGTCGCTGAAGACGTACGTGGTGAGGCCGTCGCCGCCCTCGGGGACGGCGCCGGCGCCGAGCGTCGTGAAGCGCGTCTCGGCCCGCGTCAGCCGCGCCGCGACCACGCTGAAGCGCCGGGTCAGGCGGTCGGAGAGGGCCGTGGCCCCGCTGCCCGAGGTGCCGGAGATGACGAGCGCGTGCTCGCCCACGGTGAGCGGCGGCAGCGGCACGTCCACGGCCTCGAAGGCGCGGCCGGAGGCGATGCTCTCGGGCATGCCCAGGGTCGTCGAGGCGACGGTGAACGTCACCGGGTCGCCGGTGCGCAGGTCGGAGCCGAAGGCGCGCAGGCGCAGGATGGGCCGGTCGCCGGCGAGGAACTCGGGCGCCAGGGTGGGCTCGACGAAGAAGGGCAGCCCGACCGGGACGAGCAGGCTGCCCACGCCCGCCTCCAGCCCCGCGGTCACCGCCGCCGCACTGACGTGCCACGAGGTCAGATCGTAGGATAGGCGGAACGTCACGGTGCCCACGCCATCGGGGCCGGTCTCGAGCTGCCGGTAGAGCAGCGTGTCGCGGAAGTCGTCGCGGCCACCGCCGGTGACGTCGCCGCAGCCGTCGCCGAAGGCGGACCAGGGCACCGGATGGGAGGCGTACGAGGCGAAGAGGCCGTCGGTGACCCACTCGTAGAGCTGGCCGAGCGGATCCTCTTCCACGGCGCCGCCGATCGTGAAGAGCTTCTCGTCCACGGCGCGGAGCGTCACGGTGGCCGGTGTGGGTCGGCCGGAGCGGTCGGTCGTGCGCACCGTGATCGTCGCCACCCCGCCGGGCCGGTAGCGCGCGGCGTCGGCGCTGAGGCGGACGGTGAGCTCTCGGCCCTCCTTCGTGAAGGCGGCAGTCAGCGCCGCACCGCCGTAGTACGTGGCGCCGGTGAAGCGCACGGCCTCCACGGTCAGGTTGGGTGCGTCCGCCGCGGTGAAGGTGTCCACCAAGACCGGCGAGTCCTGCACGACCACGTCACGCAGCCCGCGCTGGGCCGTGAAGAAGAGGTAGGCGTTGCCCTGGCCGGTCGGGTAGGTGCCGTACCCGTCGCGCATCGTCAGGCGCATCTCGTCGCCGATGCCGTAGCTCTTCGACGGGAGGAAGCCGCAGCCCCGCGACAGCTCGAGGTACGGGCGCTCGATCCAGGGCAACTCGCCTCCGGGTCCCGGCGCCGAGGCATACAGCGTCAGCTTCGCCGTCCGGCCTTCGGCGTCATCGGTCCGCAGGGTGATGCCGTAGTCGTGTGCCGCGGACGGCACGGCGAGATCCAGCGAGAACGTCCCGTCGGCAGCGCTCACCACGGTCCGCGACCCGAGCGGCTTCCTGGTGACCGTGACCTCGTACTCGTCCACGACCTTCTTGGCGATGAAGTCGTAGCGCTGGCCGACCAGGCGTCGCACGGGGATGTCTTCCACGACTTCGACGCTGACCTGCGCGCCGGCGATCGGGTCGCCCTTCGGGTCGAAGTCGCCCTCGAGCACGGTCTCGTGATCGCGCTCGAGCCGCGCCAGGTCGACCTCGTGGACCGATCCGCGCAGCCGCAGCTCGCTGCCGCTGAGCCTTGCCGTCGCATCGAGCCAGGACGTCGACGGGAAGACCAGGATGGGCGCGTACGCCGAGATGTCCCCCTCCTCGGCGTCGGTCGAGCGGGCATTGACGCTCTCGCTCGAGTAGCCCTCGAACTCGGGTCCGAGCCTGGGGGTGAGCGCGACCGCGACCGTGCCGTCGGAGTCCGTGGTGGCCGTCTGCGCCTCGTCGAGCGCGCCCACGCTCAACGCCACGCCGGGGGCCACCGTCCCCTCGTAGAAGCGCGCGGTGACCGTGGCCCGAAGGCCGGTGCCGCTGATGAGGACGTGTCGGTCCGTCTCGACGCTCAGCTCGTAGGCAGGCTTGCGGATGACGTCGACTGCAACCCAGCTCGATTCCACGATCCGCCCGCCCACCTCGAGCTGGACGTCATATGTGCCGAGCGGCACGTCGGCCAGCGGCAGCTCGGCGGCGAACGCGCCACTCGACCGCGGCGACACGCGTGCGCTGGCGATGGCCGGCTGGTCTGCGGCGGCGGCGGCGTACCAGTCGACCAGGCGCAGGCTGACCGTCGCGTCGTCGGGCACGCGGCCCGAGTCGCGCTCGCGCAGGTAGCCCCAGAGGTGGACGGTGTCGGTCTGGCGGTAGAGGGTCCGGTCGGTCGAGAGGAGCGACCAGTTACGGTCGGCGTTCGGGTCGGGATCGCCCCAGCCGTAGATCTCGGAGAGGTACCCGCTGGCGCGCGGCCGCACGCCGAGCGGGACGAAGACGCGCTCGCCGTCGGGGGCGTCGAGGACGATCAGGTGAAGGGCGCTCACGTCCGTGCGCAGGGCCGGCGGCGTGTCGAAGACGAGCAGCCCGCGGGCGTCGGTCCGCCCGAGGCGGGGGCCGCCGTCGAGTGTCGCGCTCACGCCCGCGATCGGGCCGCCGCCGATCTCGTTGACCCAGACCAGCGAGCGCGTCGACGAGGCCGCCGCATAGCTCGCGATGGGCGTGACCTGGAGCAGCGCCTGCCGGTCGCGGCCCTCCCGCGGGATGACCAGCACGTACGCGCCGCGCTCGAGGCGGTCGGGCAGCCGGAACCACCGGCTGCCCCAGTCGATCGGCTGCACCGTCGCCTCGAAGGCCATCACGCGGCGCAGGCCATCGGTGGAGACCAGGCCGGCGCTCGACTCCTGGGCCCAATCAGGGGCGTCGGCGATCAGGCGTGCGGCGGTCAGGGCGGCATCGGCGTCGGGCAGCCGGTAGATCTCGACCGGGATGCGCGTCCCCGGGGTTCCCTCCTCGGGTGAGTAGACAGCGATGACGATGACCGGCTTCTCGGCCGGGCTGGCCTCGATGACGGCGCGGCCGAAGCGGACGTCGGGCTCCTTCGTCGAGGCCGGGGCCGTCCCCGTCTCGAAGCGCAGGCGGACGTCCTGCTCGAGGCGGACGTCGGAGCCCGCAACGCCCACGCCGGCCTGCAGCGTGACCGTGTAGAGCGTCGCCGGCTCGAGCTTGCCGGGCACGAAGACGAGCGTCCGGCCGTGTGTCTCGAAGCGGCCCTCGACCTGCGGCTCGATCGCGAAGTGCGAGGCGGCGTCGATGACGCCGTCCTGGTCGAAGGTCAGCTCGATGCCGGTGCTCACGGGCACGCCGCTCGAGCGGTCCGCGGGGAGCGTCGTCACCACGTGGAGCGGCCCCTTGACCTGGAAGGCCCAGGCACCGGCCAGCGCCCCGTCGGGGCCGGTCAGCCGGAAGCGATACCGCGTGCCGGGCTCTAGCGGCTGGGCGGGAGCCACGGTGACCGTGGCCGGATCGGAGCCTGGGAGAACGCGCAGCGCGACGGCGGGCTCGATCGCCAGGCCGGCGGCGAGGTCGGCGCCGGCTACCGTCGTCATGCTGGCGAGGGTGAAGGTCGTGTCCGGGGCGATGCCCGCGCCGTCGGCCCGGTCGGCCGTGAGCGTGGCGGCCGGCTCGATGGGCGGAAGGTCCCGGAGCGCGGACCAGTCGCCGGTGATCGGGGGAGGCGATGGCGAGGCCGTCACGCCGGCGACGGGCGTGGTGGTGGGGCTCGGGCTCGGGCTCGGCGACTCCCGCGGAGCGAGGCCGACGAGCGTCGTGACGACGAGCGCGAACGAGACGGCGAGGACGGCCAGCGTCGCCAGCGGACCGCGGCGCCAGGGCGCCTCGCCCTGGTCGATACCCGCCGGACCTTCGTCGGACCCGCTCATGGCGACCTCTCACGTCAGCGCAATCGTTCGGCTCGCAGCGATGGGACGCGCGGCGG
>Ga0209431_10001518_pt1 | contig 19216 bp, 15 predicted proteins | sample RifCSP13_3_FD_184021 | JGI IMG/M metagenome (GOLD analysis project Ga0209431, IMG submission 184021) | Soil microbial communities from Rifle, Colorado - Rifle CSP2_sed 13_3 (SPAdes) (version 2) | ecosystem: Environmental > Terrestrial > Deep subsurface > Rock core/Sediment | place: Rifle...
GGCATCATAATAACCTTTTCAGCAGTTGGTCATTATCCCGCCTATCTCAATCCAGTTGATTCATTGGGCATACTACCATTTATTCGAAATGAGCTATATCTAACCCCTGAATTGGATCAACAAATTGGCGGGCTAATAATGTGGGTACCATGTTGCCTTATATACCTACTTGCTAGCATGGTTACAATAGCCCGCTGGTATAAAACACCTGAAGTAGATGTTAATGTTAAACCTTCTGAACCGCTTAGCAGTGTTAATAGTATTAAGGCTTCTACGACAATGGAGTAACTCTATGTGTAAATGACTTGCCACCGGTAAAGACACCTAAATATGGATAATGACTCACTAGGAGAGAAATTGGAAAGAAGAAACATAACATATGAATCAGGAAGCGAGTTCCAGGCTCCAAGCACGAAATCGCAAAAGATTTCTGAGATCCCACCTGGTTGGCATAAACCGAGACCGGAGACATTGCCCAAGCCAGGATATTGGCCTGCATTAATGGCGTTAGGAATCGTATTTCTATTATGGGGTCTTGCGCTTGGATTCAACGAGGTATTTAGTAGCTCACTAGTTACCTCAGGCATAGGACTAATACTGTTTGTAATTGCCTTAGTTGGATGGATAGGAGACCTAAGAGATGAAAGAAAACACGAAAACAGGCGAGTGTAATCGAAGAGAATTCCTTGCTAAACTAAGCATCGCTTTAAGCGGCATTGCTGGAGCCTTGGTAGCCATACCTGTTATAGGCTCTATCATTGCCCCTCTATTCCAAAAGAGGCAAGAGGTTTGGCGCTCTGTTGGTGCGGTGGAGAGCTTCGAGATAGGTGCAACTGTTCAAGTATCATTCATTGATGCATCACCACTTCTCTGGGCTGGAATTACAGCTAAGTCCGCAGCATGGCTTCGCCGAGTAGGTGAAGAAGAATTCATTGCCTTTTCCGTTAACTGCGCACACCTCGGGTGCCCAGTAAGATGGATAGCGGGCGCAAAACTCTTTATGTGTCCTTGTCACGGTGGTGTTTACTACGAAGACGGTTCCGTCGCCTCAGGCCCACCGCCAAGAGGATTATATCAGTACCCAGTACGTGCAAATAATGGACAGGTTGAGATACTTGCTAGCCCAATTCCAATCACGACCACATAAACTACAAAATGAAACCACAAATTCCAAATTACTAGGCACAAACAAATGACAAGAAAAGCAAATTCGAAATTAAAAAAATTAGGAATTGGGAATTATTAATTTGTTTGGCTTTGGTGCTTGAGATTTAGAATTTGTTTGTAATTTGGTACTTGTGATTCGGTAATTTTTTGTTTTTTGGAACGTAGTCATTGGAGCTTGTTATGAGAATTTTGAAAAGTACTATGTCATGGCTTGACGATCGCACAGGTCTCATTACATCAATGGGATCAATTATGAGGCATCCTGTGCCACCAGGCTCTGCCTGGTTTTATGTATTTGGCAGCGCTACTCTTCTTGCCTTTCTCGTTCAGGTTGCTACCGGAATAGCGCTTGCATTTATGTATGTCCCATCTTCGGGAGAGGCTTATCAAAGCCTTCAATTCATTTCAAATGATACTACGATAGGTAGAGTTGTTCGGGGAATGCACAATTGGGGTGCTTCAGCGATGATAGCCTTGGTTTTCATCCATATGGTACAAGTCTATCTTTTTGCCGCATATAAATACCCACGTGAGATGAACTGGCTAACAGGGGTCGTTCTTTTAGCGTGTACGGTTGTTATGGGCTTTACAGGTCAAGTCGTCCGCTGGGATCAAACTGCCGTCTGGTCTATTATAGTAGCTGCTGAACAGGTTGGACGTGTGCCGCTTATCGGCACTTCACTAGCGCATTTTGTAATTGGGGGAGAGACAATAGGGGGTGCGACACTAAGCCGTATGTTTGCATATCATGTATTTATTATTCCAGGATTGATCTTCATCTTTATCGGGTTTCATCTATATCTTGTTTTGCGTGATGGCATCTCCGAACCACCTGAGATTGGGAAGCCTGTAGATCCAAAGACCTATCGTGACACATATGAGGAAATGCTTAAGCAAAAGGGGGTTCCATTTTGGCCCGATGCTGCTTGGCGGGATGTTGTCTTTGGATGCAGCGTTATAGTCGCGATACTACTCTTAGCGATAATTGTTGGGCCTCCAGAACTAGGTAAACCGCCCGACCCAAGCAATTTAGATGCGCTTCCTGTACCTGACTGGTACTTCGTCTTTTACTTCGCTTTATTCGCACTTATGCCACCTGAGCTAGAAAGCTACCTTATGGTAGGCGGACCACTCGTTCTTGGCATTTTATTGATTTCTCTCCCATTTATCTCAAATCGTGGAGAGAGAAGTCCACTAAGACGTCCGTGGGCCTTTGCCGTTGTGGTTTTTGCTATTATGGCAATATCTGCGCTCTGGGCAATTGGTATAAGTTCACCATGGTCTCCTCATTTTGATGCAAAGCCTTTGACTGCTGAGGTAATCGGCGTAACAAGCGGTTATATTTACGAGGGGGGACAACTCTTCAATGATAAGGGTTGCTTGTATTGTCATGCTATATCGGGACACGGAGGTCAACGTGGTCCTATCTCAAATCGCGGTGAGAGAAGTCCACTAAGACGTCCGTGGGCTTTTGCCGTCGTGGTTTTTGCTATTATGGCAATATCTGCGCTCTGGGCAATTGGTATAAGTTCACCATGGTCTCCTCATTTTGATGCAAAGCCTTTGACTGCTGAGGTAATCGGCGTAACAAGCGGTCATATTTACGAGGGGGGACAACTCTTCAATGATAAGGGTTGCTTGTATTGTCATGCTATATCGGGACACGGAGGTCAACGTGGTCCCGATCTTACTGACGTAGGCAGCCGCCTCTCTTCTAATGAATTAACATGGCGCATCATGAATGGAGGATTAAATATGCCTGCATTTGGCGGCATACTAACCTCTGATGAACTGAGCAAACTCGTAGCATTCCTGCATTCACGAAGGAAGCCTTAGTCAAGAATAACTCTCCTCCGTTCCTATATGCTCTTCTTGCTGCCTGGATCTTGTAGGAACCCTAAGCTGGACAATGTCCCTCGGAAAGAACAAGTCAAGGGTCCAATCAATTGCAACACGGATTTTTCTATCCCACCCAGGGAGTTTAATAAGATATATTGTTCTCCATAGAAACCACGCAAAAAATCCAGAGAATTTAAACCCCTTTATTTCCGCAACAGCGGATCTATGACCAAGTGGAGCAAGCATTCCTTGTGTAGTATATTGAAATGGCTTTTTATCCCCTCCCTTTACAGTGGCCTCAATATTATAAGCTACCCGCTTTGCTTCACGCACCGCATGCTGACCAGTAGGTGGGCATGGATTCCCAGTTTTTGGGTCAGGTATATGAGCGCAGTCTCCAAGTGCCCAAACGCCTGGGAAGTCAGGTACCTCTAAATATTCATTTACAATAATTCCTCCACCCTTATCCTTTTCACAGGGAAGGCTTTTGATTACTGGATGAGGTGATGTCCCCGCTGCCCAAATTACTGTATTTGTGAGAATGGTGACTCCATTATCAAGTTCAACCTTATTTGGCAAGACACTAGAAACTCCTGTTTTCAAATGTATTTCCATTCCACGTGCTTGGAGAAGATTCTGTGCGTAATCTGCTAAACCCTCGCTCATCTCACGCATAATACGCGGTCCATGATCTGCAATAATCACCTTAACCTCGTCCGGGTGGACATTCCTGTAGAAGCGGCTACTTGTATGGATATAATCATTAAGCTCAGCCGCAACCTCAACACCTGTATAACCGCCGCCAACCACTACAAATGTCAAAAGGTGCCGCCTTTCATTCGGATCCTTTTCTAGGTCCGCATGCTCAAACATATCAATAACATGGCTTCTAAGTATCTTAGCATCATAAACATTCTTAAGGGGAAAAGAATTATCTTCGGCTCCTGCTGTGTTATGAAAGCTTGTAACTGTACCTAAAGCTATAACAAGATAATCATATTCAAGATTGAAAATTTCACACACGTTACAGTGATAGCAATTAACAATGCGTTTTGTTAAATCAATTGAGCGGACCTCAAGCTCTTTAAATGTAACCTTGTTAAAGAACTCCCTTAAAGAACTAACCGTATGCTTTGCGTCAATACTACTGGCTACCACCTCGGCAAGCATAGGAGTATAGACGAAGTAATTATTCTTGTTAACGAGAGTTATCTCTACATCTTTATCTTTAGCAAAAATCTTTTCCAGATGAAGCGCCGTATCAAGACCTGCAAAGCCACCTCCAAGAATTAGAATTCGTTTAGTTGGATCTTGAGACATTTACTCCTCCATCTTTGTAGCATATGTAATTACTATACTAACGTGAGTTAAATATAACAAGTCCTCCTCACGCCTAACCCTCCGCGATCGGTCAATCAGGTTGTCATGCCCGAATGTTCCCCACTTAATACACGTTGGGACAAGGGTAACCACGATTTAATCGGGGAGCATCCTTGCCATGTTCGCTTATCCGAGGTTAGAAAACCTCGGCTATCGTTGTATTATCTGCTAGAATATAAACATTCGATAGAAGCGACTTTCCAGCCGCGTTTTATAAGAGTGGCAATCTATCGCGCCAGGCCTGCCCTGAGCCAGGTCCCCGATTTAATCGGGGAAGGGAAGGTGCTTCTACAACATCATTATGCATGTGCCATAACCCCACGTAGGAGAGGCTTCCAGCCTCGACAAAACCGGCGTTCTGCGATTATCGCGGCAGTTAGGAATATGCATGCCTGACCCTCTTTTCTATCCTTGTATAATTGGAACCAACTATGACGTTTTAATCAAGCTCCTAAGGGCAGGAGCAGCACTAGATTTTCTAATCTTTTTCAAGGCTTTCTTTTCAATCTGTCTCACCCTCTCCTTTGTTAGATTGAATCGCCTTCCTATTTCTTCCAATGTATAATTGGTCTCATAACCTATTCCAAATCTCATCTTGATAACCTCCCTATCCCTGCTGTCAAGTAATGTTAATGCTTTATTAACGCTATCTGGGACTAATGACGCCGATATAAGTGAATCAGCCGGAAGGGAATTTTGATCCTTAAAGACTTCCATAAGGGTTCCTCTTTCTCCTTGTCTGATAGGCGAGTCTAGCCAAATCACCCTTTCTCTACACGAAAGCACACGGCTAAGTGTTTTTTTCGACATATCAATTTCGCGGGCGATTTCCTCAACACGAGGCTCCCTACCCAGCTTCTCCATCAGCCTTGACCGCGTTTGTCTAACCTTTCCAGACTTCTCTAAAACATATGCCGGAACCCTCACTGTTCTTGACTGAGAAAAAATCGCCCTAATTATTGATTGAAATATCCACCAACAAGCATATGTGGAAAACCTATAACCCTTTGTATGATCAAACCTCTCTACAGCCGTAATAAGCCCTATGTTTCCTTCCTGAAGCAAATCCATAAATGAAACCCCTCGACCCACGTATTTTTTAGCGATTGTTGCAACCAGCCTTAAGTTTCCTCGTACAAAACAATTCCTATATTGGATCGTCTTCTTTAAACAGGCCTCATAAAGTTTAAGTAGTCTTTTAAGTCTATTACGCGTTAACCCTCTGATAGTATAATTTGAACATTTTTCTATTAGGTATCTGAAATCTTGAATAAATGAATTAGTATTGTTATTAAGCTTTTTGCCTAATATATTTTCTATCTTAGACTTTATGTTTTTTGACTTCCTTTCATACCTTTTCATCTTGGTCACAATCTCCAACTCTTGTGCACAGGAGAGGAGAGACTCTTTACTAACCTCTTTGAAATACGCATTTATAAGCCTAAAATCCTTGTTTTGTGCCTCGTCTTTATTCTCAAATTCCTTGAGATTATCATCCTCTTCTACATCTAGTTGGGACGGTTCACCATTCTCGTCTTGAGAATCAAGTGAAGAATAAATATCTTCGAATGAATCGTCACTCGATCTACAATATTCTATGCTATAATCTTCTTTATATTCCTCTAATAACTCATCCAATGGTCTTTGGTTCGACATTGCAGTTACTCCTTTGTGATATTCTCATAGCCTTATTCAATCTGAGTTGAGCTCTTTTGGCTTCATGCTCTAAGACCCGCACCACAAAACGCTATGAGTTCATTGATAACCTCCTCCTTATCCTTGATCTTGCAAATACCTCCAGACCGGATCTCAAGATCAGCATGGTTCGTCCAGGTGTGAATTATTGCTCCGGTAGTAAAGTGAATTCGCCACATCAGCTCCTTTTCAGGTATATCCGGAATTGCTAGCATCAGTTGATCCTTTATTCGGGAAAAAACCTCATCCATTTGTGAAGCAAATATCCTATGAAGTTGTTTATCGGGTGTAGAAATCATACGCCCTGCAAAGCTAAGGAAATGTGGATTCTCAAGATATAGCTCAATACTTGGGGCAATAAGAGCATGCAGAATCCGCTCAACTGTGACGGGTTTATTACCTGCCTCAGCAATATAGGAATCCAGTAGTTCGAAACGCCTTTTATTTAATGGCTTTATTCTCCTAGCGATAACAGCACGAATTAGACCGTTTTTAGAGCGGAAGTGATAATTCACCGACGCCAAGTGGGTTCGTGCTGCCTTTGTAATATCTCGGACAGAAGTTTCCTTCACACCCCTCTCAGCAAAAAGACGCTCTGCTGTATCAAGTAGGCGATCTTTTGTAGTAATTTCAGTCATTTTTACCCTCCATTAATTTAAATGATACATACGTACGTATGAAACATATGTTCGTTACTTAATATAATAATCTTTTTATGGATGTCAAGAGCGGATTTTCTGCAGATTTTTTTGCGATAATTAACGATTGCTTGACAAATATTTAATGGTTGTGTTATAAGGGATATAAGTCTTTTCTTGCCAATCGTTATTTAACTCAATTAGGAACATCACGGAGGAAATTGATGCCTAGTAGTGATGAACTGGATCAGTTGTGTGTCAATACCATACGAATGCTTGCCGTTGACTGTGTGCAGAAGGCAAAATCAGGACACCCCGGTACGCCTATGGGTGCTGCAGACATGGTCTATGTGCTTTGGGATAGGTTTTTAAAACACAATCCTTCTAATCCCAGGTGGGACGATCGCGACCGCTTTATACTCTCCCCTGGACACGCCTCTGCCCTTCTTTACAGCCTCCTACATCTTTACGGGTACGATCTTTCGTTAGATGACCTAAAAAACTTCCGCCAATGGGGAAGCAAATGTCCCGGTCATCCAGAATATGGAGAGACACCCGGGGTTGAGACTACAACAGGACCTTTGGGACAGGGATTCGCAAATGCAGTTGGCTTTGCTATTGCAGAGGTACACCTTGCCGCTATCTTCAACAAGCCAAGCTATGACATTGTTAACCACTATACCTACGGAATCTGTGGCGATGGGGACCTGATGGAGGGTATAACTTCCGAAGCTGCAAGCTTAGCGGGGCATCTCGGCTTGGGCAAGCTGATTTTTCTTTATGATGACAACCAGATCTCCATCGAAGGCAGGACAAAGGATACTGCATTTTCCGAAACCGTTGGCAAGCGCTTTGAGGCATATTGCTGGCATGTGCAAAAGGTTCCTAATGGGCATGACCGCGCCGCTATAGAGGATGCATTAAATAAAGCGCGTGAAGAGACTTGCAAACCATCACTTATAATCTGCCGCACGCACATTGGTTATGGAAGCCCTGAGCAGGATACAGCGAAGGTTCATGGAGAACCATTTAATGAGGAGAATTACAAAGCTACAAGGAGGCACTTCAATTTCCCTGAAGACAAACCCTTCTACATCCCCGAAGAGACTCTTCCGCACTTCCGTAAAGCCTTGGATAGAGGGAAGGCATGGGAGGATGTATGGCGTGCAAAGTTTAATGCATATGCACAGGAATATCCTGAACTCGCAGAGCGATACAAACTCGTTATGAGTGGCGAGTTGCCTAAGGACTGGGATGCCGATATGCCAGTCTTTACCCCAGAAAAAGACAAGCAAATGGCAACACGTGACTGCTCAGGGAAGGTCATAAACACCTTAGCAAATCACATGAAAGGCTATCTCATTGGTGGCTCAGCAGACTTAGCACCATCAACAAAGACTTATATGACTGGACATGGCGATGTACAGTTCCACGACTTCGCTGGTGATAACCTACACTTCGGCGTAAGGGAACACGCAATGGGAGCAGCAACAAATGGGATGGCGCTACATGGAGGTGTTATTCCCTACTGCGCTACGTTTCTTCAGTTCTTCAACTACATGGCTCAACCTGTACGACTCGCCGCTATGATGAAAATACGAGTTATCTTCGTATATACGCATGATAGCATATTCTTAGGAGAAGATGGTCCAACACATCAGCCAATTGAGCATCTAGCTTGGCTTCGCTCATTGCCTAACGTCGTAACAATACGTCCCGCTGACGGGAATGAGACCGCATGGGCATGGCGTGAAGCGATAAGTCGGAAGGATGGTCCAACCGCGCTCATCTTTTCGCGTCAGAAACTCCCAACACTTGACCAGAAGAAATACGCATCTGCAGAGGGGTCGAGAAAGGGCGCCTATATTGTCTCAGACTGTAATGGAACACCAGATATCATACTCATTTCGGATGGAGGAGAGCTAACATATGCGTTAGGTGCGCAAGAGAAGTTATCAGCGGAGGGAATCAACGTGCGTGTTGTAAGCTTTCCTAGTTGGGAACTCTTTGAATCACAGCCTCAGGGATATAAGGACTCTGTTTTACCACCAAACGTAACGAAACGATTAGGGATAGAAGCAGGAGGTCCTTTTGGCTGGGACAGATACCTAGGCACAGTCAGTGATAAAAACTTCATTGGCATGTGGGGATATGGCGCATCCGCACCCTTCGAGGTCTTAGAAGTGAAGTTCGGTTTTACAGTTGAAAATGTAGTACAAAAGGCAAAAGCGCTTCTAGGAAGATAACTGTTCACCAACTACTTGACAGAAAAGAGTACGTATAAAGATAAGAGCGATGCATGATACAGGATACATATTTTATTAATAATTATGGAAGAGAGGTAACTGAGACATGGCGAACCCACTGCTTGAAATACAAAGTTATGGACAGAGCATCTGGTATGACTACATCCGACGTGGATTAATTATATCAGGCGAATTACAGAAGTTGATTGACGAAGATGGCTTACGAGGAGTAACTTCTAACCCTTCTATCTTTGAGAAAGCCATTGCAGGAAGTACTGACTACAACAATGCCCTCAAAGCACTAGAAAAGCAGAAAGACATGGAAGCAAAGTCGCTCTATGAATATTTAGCCATAAACGACATCCAAGATGCAGCCGATGTTATGTCTTCCGTCTATGAGAAAACAAAGAAACACGACGGGTATGTCAGTTTAGAGGTATCACCATATCTCGCCAACGATACGGCAGGCACACTTGAGGAGGCGCGAAGACTTTGGAAAGCAGTGGGACGTGATAATATTATGATTAAGGTCCCAGCAACTAAAGCAGGTATCCCTGCTATTAAACAACTCATTAGCGAAGGAATAAACGTTAACGTTACGCTTCTCTTCGCTCAGGAGACTTACGAACAGGTTGCTGAAGCTTACATCTCTGGTTTAGAAGCCTTTGTGTCGAAAGGCGGTGACCCAAGCGGTGTCGCAAGCGTTGCAAGTTTTTTCGTTAGCAGAATTGATACAGCTATTGATAACTTGGGAACAGCTAAGTTAAAGACAGCAAAAAGCGCGAGCGAGCGAGCAGTACTTAGGAGCGTCATAGGTAAGGTAGCTATTGCCAATGCAAGGTTGACGTATCAACAATACAATGAAATTTATCGTAGCGTACGCTGGCAAGCGCTAGCCGCTAAAGGAGCACAAACCCAGCGACTCCTTTGGGCCAGCACTAGCACTAAAAATCCTAGTTACCGAGACGTTCTTTATGTCGAAGAACTCATCGGTAGAGATACAGTAAACACCGTTCCAGCAGCCACGTTTGATGCCTTCCGCGACCATGGACGTCCACGAGCAAGCCTTGAAGAGCACCTTGAGGAGGCACACGACACTATGGAAGTGCTAGGACAGGCTGGTATCTCTATGCAGGCAGTAACAGACAAACTGTTAGATGATGGTGTTAGACTCTTCGCTGATGCATTCGATAAACTTTTGAGCGCCGTTGGGAAAAAGCGCGAATCACTCCTTGGAAAGAAACTCAACCGACAGACATACAAATTGCCTGAAAATCTTGATGCGGCAGTTAAGACATCTCTTGAAGATTGGCGAGTTAATGGGAAGGTCCGTCGTCTATGGTCTCAGGACAAAACACTCTGGACTAACGACGACGAGAACCGCTGGCTTGGTTGGTTAGGTATAACGGAGGACCAATTGGCACATATCGAACACTTGAAGGATATTGCAGAAGAGGTGAAAAAAGAGCACTTCTCATACGCCCTTCTCCTTGGAATGGGTGGGTCAAGCCTTTGCCCTGAGGTTATGAAGATGACATTCGGTAAGGTAGATGGGTACCCTGAGCTCCATGTTTTGGATTCAACAGACCCTTCACAAATAAAGACATTCGAAAATAAAATCGATCTAGCCAACTCTATCTTCATTGTATCGTCAAAGTCAGGTGGCACTTTAGAACCAAACATCTTTAAGCAGTATTTCTTCGAACGAGTGAAAGAAACCGTTGGCGCTGATAAAGCCGGCAGCCGATTTATCGCAATTACTGATCCTAGCTCCAAAATGCAGCAAGTGGCAGTAGCGGATGATTTCCGTCATATCTTCTTTGGCCTACCCAGCATAGGCGGAAGGTATTCAGCTCTCTCGAACTTTGGTATGGTACCTTCAGCAATCATGGGTGTAGATGTTGGGAGGTTCCTTGATCTCGCAGAGGAGATGGTTCATAGTTGTGCATCGTGCGTACCGCCAGAAGATAACCCTGGTGTTATACTAGGAGCAATTATGGGCGTGCTAGCGAAAAATGGGCGTGATAAGGTCACAATCATAACCTCTCCTGGTATCTGGGACTTCGGCGCGTGGCTAGAGCAGCTTCTGGCTGAATCGACTGGAAAACTTGGAAAGGGCTTAATTCCTGTTGATCAAGAAAGATTAGGACCGCCTGGTGTATATGGCAACGATCGCCTTTTTGCATACTTGCACTTGGAGAATTCACCTGATAGCACACAGGATGCAGCAGTAGAAGCCCTTGAAAGAGCTGGACACCCAGTAGTTCGAATTTCTCTTTCTGATATTTATGAACTCGGTCAAGAGATGTTCCGATGGGAGATTGCAACGGCGGTAGCAGGGTCAATCATTGGCATCAACGCATTCAACCAGCCAGATGTGGAGGCAAGCAAAGTGGCTACGAGAAAGCTGACTTCAGAGTATGAAAAGACAGGTTCTCTACCTAAAGAGACCCCAATTCTTGAAGATGAGGGGTTCAAGCTTTTCACCGACGACAAGAATGCTGATGTACTTTCAAAAGCCGCAGGTAGCGATAAAACAATTACAAGTTATCTAAAAGCACACCTCGACAGGATAAAAGCAGGAGACTATTTCTGTATATCCGCATACATTGAAATGAACGATGCTCATCAAGAGCATCTACAGGCAATGAGGCACACCGTTCGTGATGCGAAGAAGGTTGCTACATGTCTAGGCTATGGTCCTCGCTTTTTACACTCAACTGGACAGGCCTATAAGGGAGGACCGAATACAGGTATTTTCCTCCAAATCACATGTGATGATGCGATTGAACTTCAAGTTCCTGGACAGAAATATACATTCGGTGTGGTTAAGGCAGCACAGGCTCGTGGTGATTTTCAGGTGTTGGCTGAACGTGATCGCCGTGTCTTGCGTGTTCATCTGGGCAGAGATGTACAGGCAGACTTGGCGAGGCTACGTCAGGCTGTGGAAGCGGTGGTGTGATGAAGAAAGTATGGGCGAAAGGGCGTGTGGACGATTCATGCCCCATACGCCCAAACGCCCATACACCCAGACGCAATTACGGAGGTGAAAGCAATGCAAATCGGAATGATTGGTTTAGGGCGCATGGGCGCTAATATGGTCAGACGGTTGATGCGGGGTGGGCACAAGTGTGTTATATATGACAGGAATGCGGATACGGTTAATGCTATCTCTAAAGAGGGGGCGATTGGAGCATCATCGCTTCAAGATTTTGTTTCGAAACTAACACAGCCGCGCGCAGCTTGGCTAATGGTGCCTGCCGCCGTAGTTGATAAGATGCTGAACGACCTTGCACCCATTATGGAGCGTGGTGACATCATCATAGATGGGGGCAATTCCCACTATGTTGACGACATCAGACGTGCTAACGAACTAAAATCTAAGGGAATACACTATGTTGATGTTGGAACGAGCGGCGGTGTCTGGGGGCTTGAGCGCGGTTACTGTCAAATGATCGGCGGCGAGACTGGTATTGTCAAGCACCTCGATCCCATCTTTAAGACACTTGCACCGGGTAAAGGAAGCATCCCTCGCACCCCTGGACGAGAGAAGGTTAGTGGCACAGCGGAAGATGGTTACCTGCATTGTGGTCCATCTGGCGCGGGACACTTTGTAAAGATGGTTCACAACGGTATTGAGTATGGTATTATGGCGGCCTATGCAGAAGGGCTAAATATACTACATCACGCCAATGTTGGAAAACGTGGTAGTGCAGTTGATGCTGAGACTGCTCCCTTACGAAATCCTGAACATTACCAGTATGACTTCAATCTAGCAGACATAGCAGAGATATGGAGACGCGGTAGTGTTGTAGCATCGTGGCTTCTTGACCTTACGGCAATTGCTCTTCTTGAGCAGCCAGACCTCGCAAGCTTTTCGGGTCGCGTGTCTGATTCAGGTGAGGGACGCTGGACCATTATGGCAGCTATCGAAGAGTCTACTCCAGCTCCTGTTCTCAGTGCCGCTCTTTATCAACGCTTTAGCTCGCGTGGTGAGGATGAATTTGCAGAGAAGATCCTCTCCGCCATGCGCTTTCAGTTCGGGGGACACATTGAACGACCTACAGGGGGTTAGGTGGTTGGCAACTATATTTATGGGAAATGTCTCAAATGGCTGATATGACACTTCGCTCTGAATCCGCCACTAGTGGTACACACGAACGACCTGCAGATCCATGCGCGTTTGTAATCTTTGGCGCATCTGGAGATTTGACCAAGCGGCTTTTAATGCCTGCCATTTATAACCTCGCCTGTGACGGCTTATTGCCTCAGAACTTTGCTATTGTTGGCACTGCGAAGACAGACTTAAATCATGAGTCGTTTCGAGAACAGATGAGTAAGGACATCAGACAGTTCACAACCCGTGATTTCGATAACAAGGTCTGGGATGAGTTTGTGAAAAACCTCTACTACGTTAGCGGGAGTTTCGATGACCCATCAATGTATGAGCGGCTCAAACAGTTATTAAATAAGGTTGACACGAAACATAATACAGATGGCAACTATCTATTTTATCTAGCTGTACCACCAGTCGTGTTCGGCCTTATTTCACGTCAGCTAGGTATTGCAGGCTTGGCAAACGATGATATGTGCCGGCCTAGGCTTGTAGTTGAAAAGCCATTCGGACACGAACTTGAAAGTGCACTAAATCTAAACCGCGAGTTGCAGGAACATTGGCAAGAACATCAAATCTGGCGAATTGATCATTATTTAGGCAAGGAAACTGTGCAAAACGTACTCGCTTTTCGCTTTGCCAATGGTATTTTTGAGCCACTCTGGAACCGCCACTATATTGATCATGTTCAACTCACAGTCGCTGAAAAGGTAGGTGTCGAAGGTCGTGGGAACTTTTATGAGCGCTCAGGCGTTGTAAGAGATATGATTCAGAACCACATGCTACAGATGCTTGCCTATATAGCTATGGAGTCGCCGAGTTCGTTCCATGCCGATGATATTCGTAATGGCAAGGTGGCTGTATTAAAGGCCATCCACCCTATGACTCCAGAGGATGTCATTACAAACGCTGTTCGCGGACAGTATAGCGGTGGCACAATGGACGGCAATATTGTACTTAGCTATCGTGAAGAGCCAGATGTTGCTAAAGATTCCCGGACCGAGACCTTCGCCTCTCTAAAGCTATTTATTGACAATTGGAGATGGGCGGGTGTACCTTTCTACCTTCGCTCTGGTAAGCGACTACCAACCCGCCGCACAGAAATAGCCATCCAGTTCAAGCATGCCCCAGAAGTGCTATTCCGTGACACACCAGTTGAGAGGCTTGAAGCCAACCAGTTGCTTCTCCACATTCAGCCAGATCAGGGTATTGAATTGGTCTTTGAGGCAAAGATCCCTGGACCAACAATGCAGTTGCAAACGGTAAGGATGCACTTTGAATATCAAGAGGCGTTTCACGCTGCTCGCGGCACAGGGTACGAGACCCTGCTATATGATTGTATGAACGGCGATCCAACACTTTTCTCGCGTTCAGATTTGGTTGAAACTGCATGGAGGGTTGCTCAGCCATTACTAGATGTTTGGAGCTCCCTACCGCCTAGGGATTTCCCAAACTATCCTGCTGGTACATGGGGGCCAAAAGAGGCAGCAGAATTAATAGAGCGAGACGGGCGGCTTTGGAGGAGACTTTAGTATGATTCTCGCAGGAGATATAGGTGGAACCAAAACTACTCTTGCATTCTTCACAATCGAACAAGAACGCTTAAAGCCAATTATAGAAAGTACGTTCCCAAGTCGGGAACACGGAAGTCTTAGAGAGATCACTCGAAAATTCGTGTCAATTAACTCCTTGAGCATAGAGCATGCCTGCTTCGGGGTGGCCGGACCAGCAAAGGAAGGGCGTTGTGAAGCCACCAATCTACCATGGGTAGTTGATGCGAAGATACTAGCAGCCGAACTTGGCATTGAGAGAGTCTGGCTTATTAACGACCTTGAGGCTACTGCTTATGGAATCAAAGCACTAGAGCCTAAGGATTTTACTATTCTTAACAATGGGGCTTCTGATGCCAAGGGGAACGCAGCTGTAATCGCTGCAGGTACAGGACTTGGCGAAGCCGGTTTCTATTGGGATGGCAAACAACATTTTCCTTTTGCATGTGAAGGTGGTCATGCTGACTTTGCTCCACGTAATGAATTAGAAATGGAGCTCCTCAGTCATTTACTGAAGCACTTCAGCCATGTGAGTTACGAGCGAGTTTTATCTGGTCCGGGTCTATTCAATATTTATAGCTTCCTCCGCGATACAGGAAGGTTTGGAAGGGAACCAGAATGGCTTTCAGAGAAGATTTCAAGGGGAGATAATCCAAGCTCGGCTGTATCAGAGGCGGCCCTTAAAGGTTCTTGCGAGCTTTGCGTAAAGGCCATGGATATATTCGTCTCTATATATGGAGCGGAGGCGGGTAATCTTGCGCTTAAGACCCTAGCAACGGCTGGTGTCTACGTCGGTGGTGGCATAGCACCAAAAATTATCAAGAAGTTGACAGATGGCAACTTTATAAAGGCTTTCATTAGCAAGGGTCGCATGGAGCACTTAATGCAGGAAATACCAGTTTCTGTGATCCTAAATGATAAAACAGCATTGCTTGGAGCAGCGCGATACGCAGCACTTAAGTCAGAAAGAAGTGAAATTCAGTAAAAATGAATGCCCGCTATTCCCTCCGATGAAACTTAAAGAACACCCAAAACCATGGGATGACGATCTTTAAGCTGGATTATTTCCAATTTAATCTCACATGTGTTGTAGAACCTGTGAAGCGATCATCTGAACCACTCCTAGAAGAAAGGCATCTTGTCCGTGTGAAGCTAGCAGCGACAGTCCGATTGGTACACAATTAACATCAGCAAGCGGTAATGTAACCTGGGGTAAGCGGCCAATGCCTGCGATGGAAGTCAACGAAAGGGCTCTGGGATAGTAGGTGCAAGTTGTCCTATCGCTTCCCAGACTCCCTTTTAGAGGCGCAACGGACGGAGCAGTTGGTATACATAGGAGGTCGTTATTTCGTAGAAACGACTTTAAGCTTCTAAAATAAACCTCCCTTCTTCGTATAGCTTCTAATATCTTACCTCGATCTAAATTCTTTGTAAGCTCAAAGTTACGCTTGATTCGTGGACCGAATTCGGGTTTTACATATTCAACCCAGGAGCCTAGGCAACTCCAAATCTCTGCCCATTGTATTGTGGAATGGGTATTAAGCCAAGTTTGTAAATCCGATAATTGCGCATCGCTGTTAATTTCTAGAAGCGACATCTCCTTTACCTTATCTCCAGATATTCTCCTTAATTGTTCGATAGGCGCTGAGAGTGCTCCTACAACCTCCAAATCAGCGATTGCAAAGGCCTCCTTAACAACATGCACCGTACCCACTTCCACAGTCGATGGAACGTCACAAGCAAGTAGCACTGAGGCAACCTTAGCGAGCATATCTGAAGAGCGAGCAAAAACTCCCACAGTATCAAAGGTAGGAGCAAACGGATTAACCCCTGCCACTGATATGAATCCATGGGAGGGACGCATCCCAAAAATACCACAGTTGCTCGCAGGAACCCTTACGGATCCTCCGGTGTCAGTGCCAATTGCAAAATCTACAAGGCCGCACGCAACCGCAGATGCTGATCCACTGGACGATCCTCCAGGAACACGCTCTGGTGATTTTGGATTTAACGGTGTGCCATAGAAAAAGTTCTCACCGTCAAGGCTAAAGGCAAGTTCATCTGTAACAGTTTTACCAATACATTGCCCCCCTGCATATAGAAGTTGTTCAATGCATACAGCATTTGCTACAGCTACCGGGTGTGAATCGCGCCAATAAGGATTGCCGCACGATGTCTGATAACCTTCGATATCTATAATGTCCTTTACTGCAAACCGAAGACCATTTAAAGCTCCCGAACCCTTTGGATTTATATTAAAGGTTTCTATAAATGCATTTGATTCCTCTATGGTATATTTTTTGTTTGATGCAGTCATCTCTAATCTCCCTGAATTAAGATATCTATAACTATGAGATTTTTATTGTTTCGAATCTCCATGATTTATGCAACCTTATTTGCCTTTTTCAAAGTTAAGTGTGTATTGAAACGATTATCATATTAGCTCCAATCACTAAACAAATATTATGCAAAAATGAAGCTCCCTGCGGCTTGCCGCAGGGTATCAGCATGGAAAAGATAGTCTCTTTGGTAACTGCAATGACAACACGGAAGTGTCATTGCGAGGAACAAAGTGACGAAGCAATCTAAATACGGGATTGCTTCACTTCGTTCGCAATGAAACCCTGTAGCAAGCTACGAATTCTCAAGTTAACTATCCAATCAAGATTAATGGCTTTTTGAATACCACAACTTTAATAAGAATTATTATTTAACACAACTAGGTTGTCATTTACTTAAAAATCCATTTAAAATAATCCTCAACAATTATTCCGGTAAATCAAACATGCCTGAGATGAGAATTATTCGTACTTATGTTGACAAACCAAACTCTGAGTCAATCGAGTCTTATACAGCATCGGGTGGATATACAGCACTTCCTAGGGCTTTAAAGATGGGCCCGCTTGAAATAATTGATGAGGTAAAAAAATCTGGCCTGCGAGGACGTGGTGGTGCTGGGTTTCCAACAGGAATTAAATGGAGCTTTGTTCAGCGGGACTCTAAACAACCAATTTATCTCTGCTGTAATGCTGATGAAAGTGAGCCAGGAAGTTTCAAGGATAGAGAAATCATCGAACGCGACCCACACCAGATGCTAGAAGGGATTGTTATTGGATGCTATGCAATCAACTCACATAAATGCTATATATACATAAGGGGGGAGATGCCAAAGGGTGCAAGGATTCTTGAAAGAGCAATTCGTGAAAGTTATGAAAAAGGATTTCTTGGAAAGAACATTTTAGGCTCTGGATTCAATCTCGATGTTGTTTTATTCGTAGGCGCAGGCGCATATATCTGCGGAGAAGAAACCGCACTCTTAGAATCAATTGAAGGGAAAAACGGAGAGCCTAGACCTAGGCCTCCATTCCCTGCACAGGTGGGGCTTTTCGGATGCCCCACAATTGTAAACAACGTCGAAACTCTTACGTGCGTACCTCATATAATCAATAGAGGTGCAGAGTGGTTTGCAAGTATTGGGACCCCCAAAAATACAGGAACAAAGATCTATGGTTTGAGTGGTAGTATCAATAAACCCGGACTCTATGAACTTCCTCTTGGAATCTCTCTTCGTGAGTTAATTTATGAGTACGGCGAGGGAATAAGAAATGGAAAAGAGGTAAAAGCAATCTCCCCCGGTGGAGGATCCGCAGCGGTGCTCACAGCAGAGGAAATCAATATTCCAATGGATTTTGATTCATTAGCAAGGGCAGGCTCAATGCTTGGCACTGCAGGTGTAACTGTGATTGATGATGCCACCTGCATGGTAAGGGTCGCACAAAATTTGGCACATTTCTACAGGGATGAATCCTGTGGGCAATGCGTTCAGTGTAGGGAAGGAACATGGTGGCTTGAGAAGATGCTTACTAGGATCGAAGAAGGAATGGGAAGAATGGAGTATATTGATACCCTTATCGATGCCTGTTTTCAGATGAAAGGTACAACCATATGCGCTCTGGCCGACGGCTGTGCTATGCCAATTGAATCCATCGTCAAAAAATTCCGACATGAATTTGAAGAGCACATAAAACTTGGAAAATGTCCATTTGGGAATAAATATATGGGGATTTGGGATGGAAGTGATTAAATTAAGAAACAAAAAGGTTCCCTCAATTAGGTTTAAGCTTAGATTTAAGAAGTTGCTTGAGTCTTTCTCTAATCTCAGGGGTAACAAAGGTTCTTTCTCTTAGTTTTCCTGTGAGTTCAAGCATTTTCCTATACGTTCTAACAAATACCTGACACTCAGGGCATTCATCTAAATGCTTCTCCAGTTCTTCTAGTGTTTTATCATCTAGCTCCGCATCTATGTATCCCATTATGTTCTCTACTACATCCTTGCACATAACCATTTCTTTCTATTTACTCCATTCATAAAAATAGTCTGATAGTTTATCCCTTAAATAAAGCCTTGCTCTGTGAAGCCTAGACTTCAATGCTGGAACAGAAAGTCCTAGCACCTCTGATACCTCTTGGTTAGAAAAACCTTCTACATCCCTTAGATGAAAAACAACCCTGTATGGTTCAGGTAGTTCATTCACCGCTTTCTCTATTATCTCCATCGCCTCTTCGCTTAATAACGCTTTATCGGGT
>Ga0209431_10001520_pt1 | contig 19208 bp, 19 predicted proteins | sample RifCSP13_3_FD_184021 | JGI IMG/M metagenome (GOLD analysis project Ga0209431, IMG submission 184021) | Soil microbial communities from Rifle, Colorado - Rifle CSP2_sed 13_3 (SPAdes) (version 2) | ecosystem: Environmental > Terrestrial > Deep subsurface > Rock core/Sediment | place: Rifle...
ACGTGCTCGGAGGGACCATGACCTATTCGCAGGCGCTGATTGTCGGTATCGTCATAAGCGTCTCAACCGGGATAATTTATGCGCTCTATAATGTCATTTCGATTTCCTTCATCTATCCTCATTTTCAGGATGAAATGATCCGAGAAGGTGTAGCTCGAATCCGGGCGAGCGGACTAAGTTCACAGCAAACAACAGAGTTGGTGGCCTCATTGAAGAGAGATGCTACCTTGCCAAAAATCGCATTGGGCAACCTCATAAGGCTCTCGATTATCGGCGCGGTACTATCAACCGTCACCTCAATATTTCTCAGAGGAAAAGGTCCTTCGGAAGTCGCCGCCTGAGAAAGGAATCGAAGAGGTAAGCTGTTTGGGCCGCTTACCGCAGGCAGGATCATACCGCTCGTAGCAACCATCGCTCTTAACGAGAGACGCGGCGACTATATTCTCAGGCTGCCGATTCTATTGGTGCCCCTGCAGGAATTCGAACCCCGAACCAACAGGCTATGAGACGGTTTGAGGGGCATCAACAAGGCGAGACGAAGTGAGATAACCCAATATTTACTGAATCGGCAGCCGTCAAAGTCAGCTGCATCTTGCTATGTAGAATCACGCCATCGCGCCATAATCACGCCATCTTGTCAGGTTCTCATTAAGTCCCTTCTGGCACCTGAGGTATAATCTCTGCTGAACTCTCTGAACCGCCGTTTGATGTTGGCAAGCGTCTCATCCGCGAATCAGCAGTAATCGAGAATTCTGCTACACGAGCTACTTTTGACTGACAATGAAACAGAGAACCCCCAAAGCAATGACCGACCAATTCGAATTGCAGTACATGCAATTAGCGGTTCAGGAGGCAAGAAGATCGCGGCATGAAGATGAACTCGTTCACCCGTACGTCGGCGTTGTTGTCGTTCGAGACGGTCAAACCTTAGCCTCTGCATGTCGGGGTGATCAGGAACCGGGTGATCATGCCGAATATGGAGCCCTGGAAAAGAAGTTGGAAAAAGAGCTATTAGCAGGGAGCACTGTTTACACAACTCTTGAGCCATGCACAACAAGAACTCATCCTAAAGTGCCGTGTGCTAGGCGTCTCATAGAACGCCGAGTTGAGCGGGTCGTAATTGGAATGCTTGATCCTGACCAACGAATCACAGGAAAAGGTTTGCTGATGTTGCGAAAGGCGGGAATAGCAGTAGATCTATTTCCTCCTAAACTGATGGCTCAACTCGAGGAATTGAATCGAGATTTTACCCGAGACCGTGAAGCACTAGCTTCGGGCTTATCCGTTCCCGGCGTTGTAGAGGCAGGTCTGACAGCATTCTATCCTTCACGTGATTACTATAGTAAGTTCCGTTCGGAAGCGCAGACAATAGATCGTTACGTAAGCAGTGCCACAACCACAACAGTCCTCGTAAGCATTAATTTGATGACCGGTGTGCCATTTCACGATCTATGCGTAGCGCTTGAGCAGAAGCTTCGTGCGAAGGCGCGGTTTTCTGCAACAATCTCACTTCTTGATCCGGAGCGCCCTGAGCTGAAGCCCGCGATCTCACCTGTACTCTCTTTGAACCCAAAGGAATTATCGGACTTCATTAGCCGCAGTTTTAGAGAACTGCTCGAGTTAAGAAGTAGGTTGCCCAGGGAAAAACGTTCACGGTTCCAATTGCGCGCGCACGGCGCGATCCCTTTTGGCAGTGCAATCATCCTCGATCATCGTCAACCTAATGGACGCATTCAAATCGAAACCAAACCCTACAAGGCAGGCTTGCAAAGAAGTTTAGCGTTCGAAGTCATGAGACGAGAAGCGGGCGGACTATATGATGTTCTCGCGGCGTCTTACGAAAATCTGGATGATGAAGCCAGAGTAATCAACGACGGTGATATTTAGATTCTGGCAGCTATAAGGGTAAAATACCTCTACCACCTAATGGAGTTTCACGATGCCTAACAAGAAAAGTGCAGGTCTCTTATTATTCCGCCAGACGTCCGGGGGGTTGGAAGTGCTCTTGGCTCACATGGGCGGACCTTATTGGGAGAAGAAGGACGAAGGCTCGTGGTCGATCCCGAAGGGTGAGTTCGATGAAAGCGAAGATCCCCTAGCTGCGGCCAAGCGAGAATTCGAAGAAGAGACCGGGACTGTTCCTGTTGGTGACTTTATTCCTCTCGAACCACTGAAGCAACCGAGCGGCAAGCTTATTTATGCATGGGCACTCAAGGCAGAATTCGATCCGGCGACCTTGCGATGCAACATGTTCTCAATGGAATGGCCGCCGAAATCGGGTAGACAGCAAGAATTCCCTGAGATTGACCGTGCTGAGTGGCTAACTCCGGAGGTTGCGAAGCGGAAGATTCTGAAGGGGCAAGCACCATTTGTTGACCAGTTACAGAAGATATTGGGGGTTGCCGACTCTGGCCAGAACGGCGACCGAGCGGCAGCGCGTTTTTCGAACGACAGAGCAACTGCGGCCCAAGCATCTCTCTTCGAGAGTTAGATTCAAACGGATAGTCTAATTAACTCGGCAAAGCCCAGATTTGCGCGGATCAGTCGTCCAAACTCTGCTCCGGTAATCGCGAGCATTCATTCTTCCTTTTGAACAATTGCACTAGCTGCAAGCCCACACAAGATTTCTGAGAAGGTTGCTGCCACCATTGGCGCGGCTGGTTTTGTGATCGACATGGGGAGCGCGTCTCCCGCAATATTCGCATATCTCTTGATCGCGTTGCCGCACTAAGTCTCTCTTCCAGCTTTCTAAGGGCTCGTAATTTGGGTCTCGCCTTCTGCGCGGAGATGGTTTATTGGGAAACACAGCGTCCACTACAGCCGCTATTCCAGCACCTGCCAGAAGAACAACGCCAACAGCCACCGCGCCGCCAAGTAGGTTTTCAATCGTCTCCTGAACAATCATTGGCGGCAAGTACGGCTGAATATCTGAAAATTGATCAGCGCGGAGAAATCTCCTTCCGTTCCAATCGTAAATCTCATCCGTTCGCAGAAAACGTTGTGCAGCACACAATGACCAAAACTGTTCCGGTTGATAGTTCACCTGTTGACCATATCGTCTCAAGATTATCATGTCATTTCCGACTCCTCTACGACTAATCTTTCTTTTCAGTTTTTGGCTGCGCAGTATCCGCTTTGGCACCGGGCAAACTACGAAGGGCCAAGAACGTTAAGAGCGCGTTATTGTTTTTCGCGCGGTTAAAGAAAATGAAGCGTTCGCGGAACAACCAGCTCAATGCGAGAAACGTGAATGCGAGCATCACAATGCTGAGCCGTGTCGGTAAGATAAAATGCTCCGGCTGAACTTGAATGCGGGGCAAACGAGAAAAGAGACTTGCGAAGAAAGTAGCTCCCAAAACAGCAAAGGCAACCATCGAGCTCTTAAAAAACCCCTCTCGCGCGGTAAGCATTTCACGCTCGACTGATCCCCCAGAAGCCAGAACATAGTTGTCTGTCAGCAGATAAACATCGATCCTGGAGAGTTGCTGATCGGGCCCAAGGTCAAGCGCGTATGCTTCCTTTAGTGCCGCAGCAACTCGCCTGTTAATTTGTGGATTCAGAACGTAGCGACCCCGATCGTCAAACCATCTATGTTTTCTCAGTTTAATCAGGGAAGCGATCGCATGACTGGTTTGGCCCAGAAAGTATGCGACGATGGCGCTCAGTATTAGATTCTTACCTATGCGTGATAACGCAAACACGCTGCTACCCCAGAAAGAAGCTTCCACTACCGAACACGCGAACAGTAGGAGGACGACTATCGCAAGATCGCCGAAAGCCTGTTCGGGATCGCCAGTCAATTTACGCGCATCCCACTTAACGTTGAAAGGCCGATCAAATCCGATGACACGGACAGAAGGCAATTTGGTTGCAAGCTCATCCGCAATGGTGTAAGTGATGTGATTCTCGTCCCATGAGGTGGGGTAACAGCGCCGAATTACGTCTCTGAAAATTCCTTCTACTCTAGCGAGAAACTGTAGGTAATGAAATTCTTCATTGGAGTTCGCTCGGGCCGGCGTTTCCACTATGTGAGCATAACCCAGTGTAGCAGTACCGCACTCTTGACGAAACACCATCGTCGGCGCGGGGTAGTTAACTGCAACTCAATCGGAAGGTCATCCGATAACGGCGCATTGGACAAAACCGCTACGCGGTAAGCTTGCGACGATTGCTGCTGATCCTCAGCCTGATCTCATCCACGTCGGTTCAAGAAACAAGAAAGTAGAAAGCTCCTTGAACAGAGCATAATGTTTGTGACCAAACGAACATTCTCTCTGTGAAAGGAGCTTCCCATGACTACTCTTCGTCAACGGATGATCGACGACCTTCGAGTGCGCAATCGATCTGAGCACACCATCAAAGCTTACGTCGCCGCCATTGCTAAATTCGCCCGCTACTTCGACAAGTCGCCGGAGTTGCTGGGCCCAGAAGAGATTCGTCAGTACCAAGTATATCTGGTCAACGAACGACGCGTCTCTTTGAGTTATCTCATTCAAATAGTCTGCGCCTTGCGGTTTCTGTATTGCGTTACGCTCAAGCGCGACTGGGCCATCAGTCACATTACTTATCCGCGGCGGGCGAGGCGACTGCCCGTGGTACTCAGCCAGGAAGAAGTCAAGCGACTCTTTGACGCGGTGCGCAGGCCAAAGTATCTGGCACTCTTGATGACTGCTTACGCTGCCGGTCTGCGCGTGTCGGAAGTTACGCAACTGCAAGTCTCGGATATTGACTCCAGCCGCATGGTCATCCGGGTGCGCCAGGGCAAAGGTCGGAAGGATCGATACGTGATGCTCGCGCCCGCTTTGCTGGCTATCTTGCGTCGCTATTGGCAAAGCGAACGGCCCACCACGTGGCTCTTTCCCGGCCAGAATCCGGAACAACCAATCAGCAATCACGCCGCGGTAGAAGCTTGTCGCAAGGCGGGTAAAGCCGCCGAGCTGAAGAAGCCGGTCACCATACGCGCTTTGCGCCACTGTTTTGCCACGCACTTACTGGAAAACGGAAACGACATCCGCATCATTCAAACTCTGCTGGGCCATCGCAATGTGCGCACTACCGAGGTCTACACGCATGTCTCTACCGGCACCATCTGCGCAGTGGCCAGTCCACTTGAAGCTCTGGCTTATCAAGTTGACGCTGACCGCTTCTGAGGATGCGACCACCGTTGGAGGTGGCCGACATCTTCCGCCAGTACGGGAACGACTTCAGACTTACACACCCGCTGTCGCCAGAACAGCGGCGAGTCATGCGCGCCATCGAGCGCTGTCGTACCGCGGCCTTAGGCGGACATGTTGAGCAGTGCGACACGTGCGGCCACCAACGCATCTCATACAACTCGTGTCGCAATCGCCATTGCCCCAAGTGTCAATCGCTGGCGAAAGCACGTTGGCTCGAAGCGCGCCTCGCGGATCTGTTGCCGGTGGAATACTTCCATGTAGTGTTCACTCTGCCGGAGCAGCTTGCCACGCTGGCCTTACAGAACAAGCGCGTCGTTTACAACCTTCTCTTCGCCACGGCCGCCGAGACGCTGCGCACCATCGGGGCTGACCCGAGACACCTCGGCGCGGAGATCGGCTTTCTGGCCGTGCTGCATACTTGGAGTCAAACGCTGCGACATCATCCGCACCTGCATTGCGTGGTTCCCGGTGGTGGTCTATCAGTTGACGGAGAGCGCTGGCTCAGCTGTCGTCCCGGATTCTTTCTATCCGTCAACGTGCTCGCGCGTTTGTATCGTCGATTATTCCTGCAGGGTCTGGAACACGCTTACGAGAATGACAAACTCACTCTTAATGGGTCGCTTGAGTATCTCGGCAAAGCGCGCGCCTTCCAGCGATTGCTTGCCAGCCTGCGAGCACGCGAGTGGTGGGTTTACTCCAAGCCTCCCTTCGGTGGCCCGGAGCAAGTCTTGGCTTATCTTGGTCGTTACACACATCGGGTGGCGATCTCGAACCATAGGTTACTGTCTTTGAAAGATGGCAACGTCACGTTCAAGTGGAGAGACTGCCATCACGGCAACCGGCAATCGCTGATGACGCTTACTGCTGATGAGTTCATTCGTCGCTTCCTGTTGCATGTGTTGCCGCGCGGCTTTCAACGCATCCGCCAGTTCGGACTGTTGGCCAACCGCCGACGCAGCGAACGCCTGGCACGTTGTCGCCAATTGCTCTGCACCGCCCCTCCGGCTACTCCGGCGTCGCCCTCCGACTATAAGTCTCTTTATGAAACCGTCACCGGCGAATCGCTGGAACGTTGTCGCGTCTGTCGCACCGGAAGCATGAAATTCGTGGGGCCACTCACCCCCCTGGTTAGCTACGCTGCTAGCCAACGCATCAGCGTGGTCGCATCTCAGAGCTTCGATTCATCATAGGAAGAAGAAGTCATGCGAGGAGCTTCAATGCTACATAACTACAAACCACCTTGCTCATACGCGGGCACGCCTAACTTCAGGCGTGAGTGCCGCGCTCGTCGCACTTTGCACTTCGGTGACTTTCCCTGTAGTTCGATCGCAATCCATTCATCTCCAGCCCGGATCTTCGACCAACGAAGAACCAACTGTCATACCTTTGCGCTCGTCACTACCCGCTGGGACCACACATGCCTACACCGCGAGGCTTAACGTTCAGTCACTTTGTTCATTCAATCCCCATAGCACCGACCGCGGTTTCGTCCAATTCAATTCTTTCCAAAGTGCTCGCCGCGCGACTGTGCTCACGACGGAATTTCACTCTCTTAAACATTCACTTCTTGCGGCGAGACTTCGGAAAGAATCCTCTGCATTACGTCCTGGTCAGACAGGCGTCGCGCCACTAAAAGGCGGATGTCACGTCGCCTGCACCGACACATAATGAACGTTATCATACGCCCGGCTATAGATTTGTGCGGTGCGACAGAGCAGTGTTTTCAATCACTCCCTAAAGCAGCCAAGAGCGTCTTGGCAGGTTCGAGCGCCGGGGTCTCCTGAACGACTGCGCGGAGGCGCGATTCGGCTTCTATTTTCAAAGCTGGATCGCCGCAGGCCAAAGCCACCAATCCCATTGTGTATGCGTACGGGTACAGCAGATCGGAACGAATACTGTCCGCCGATAGCGCACAAAAGAGTTCGCGCGCCGAATCGGTTTCACCCGACCGGAGACGTAAGTCAACACCGAGCAGGTGTGCGATCGTATCGCCGACGTCTGGGCCTTTAGTGAGCGCGACTTTTGCCTCTTCGTAGTCACCATGGTCTATGAGCAGTCTTGCTAGCGTCTCCCAACGTTGTTCAGGGTCAAGCGCCTCCAATGCAGTTTTTGCATTCCGAAAATCTTCATCGTCTTGCGTTATTTCCCACCGCAAAGACAAAGCGTCAGCCAGCATTGAACGGTTGGCTGCATCAGCACTAGCATCAGCGATCGCTAAATCTACTTCACGACGTGCTGATTCGGTGTCGCCGCAACCGAGTAGGTGTCTCGCTAGGTCCAGTCTTGAGGATAGCGTGTCAAACTCACAGCAGGACACTTTGACGGCTTGGCGAAGAAGTCTTGCGACCTCATCCGGCGGGAAGTTGAAAAGTTTTGTTGCGAGTTGCAGAGTCCTGGCATCATTCACTTGAGCAAGCTTGCCGAGTCCCATTAATTTGTTTTTAGCACCTGCGATGTCTCCCAATTCTGCTAATGCTTCAGCTGCAATCGTAACCAATCTAACTGACAATTCAGGCACGCTAACGGTTTCGCTAAGACGTTCGAGCACTGGAATGAATAGATCGAAATTCTTGTTCGCACGAAGAGTCTCTTCCAGTAGCCGCACGTGTGCCTGCAGCGCGAGCACATCTATACCTACCATGTATCGATGAAATGGTTCGGCCACGGTGCGGGTTGGGGCTGTATGCTGCCTGATCCATATAATGTATTGCGCAAGAGACGCTCGTGCGAGTTGCTCAGCAGTTGACGAGTCTCCATTCAACAAGGCTTTTTGGACATCCTCATGTATCGAATCTGACGCGCGAACCCGCTCCATCATTGGCTTGCAGCATTCTATGAATCGCCTTGTACCTCCGCAAAAACAAGCGTCTAAAGGATCTGGCTCCCAGACGCGTCGGACTCGGCTACCATCATCAAGCGTTCGGGTCCACTGACGTTTCCACACTTCGAAAACCGGAGCCAAGTAGTGCAGAGACGTGGCATCCATTTTTTCTGTTTCCTCAAACTTAATTTCATCAGACGCTTCTCTGACAAAGCGCGTGACGTAATTGCGTCGAATACCTTCGCGGGACACAACCAATACTTGAAGGACTTCGATCCGACTCGGGGCATCCTGTATTTCGTAATCGTCCAGTTCGCGAGAGGCCGCCGACGGCAACATCCATGACTCCGAAACCTCAATCAGGACATCAGCCCCAACCCGCTCTACAAATGATGCTGCTACTCGCATCAGAATGTGTTTTTCAGTGCGGTCGGCAGCATTCACCACTGTTTGGTGCCAATCGCCATTACCATCGCGAATGAACATTATTCGCGAATGGTATTTGTCCGTCTTGAGGATCTGTTTGGCCCGCGCAAGAATATTTTCCGCGACTATTATTGGATCGCTACTCTGCCAAAGTACGGCGTGATGCTTCTTTTCGAGCTTGTACTTTTTCGGAGCATTCTTTAGATCATTCTCTGAGACATGGGTGGATTTCGTTACCACCTCATAAGGTTGGCCACTCGCCAATTTGATCCGTTGGGTTCTTACTTCGCGCCCGATCGACATGCATTCGAGTGTACCGGTTAAGTGGTAGGTGGATCTGAAGTCAGGGTGCGCTGGTTCGATCGGAATACACTCCAGATCGTTCATTTGCGCATGCGCATCCAGCACTAAATCGCTCAATAGACCATAAACATCTGCAAGAGTCTCAAGTATTTCTTTCCCCTCCAGTTCAGCAACGCTCCATCGGCGTTCGATTTGAAGTGCGGCATCCTTCAGATCAGGCATGGGCGTTTTTGCGTCTTGGAGGAGGTCCAAGAACGGTATGCTGTCCATTATCAGTGAAGTATCCGCACCGGGTGGAATCTGCGACTCAATGAGAACCTCGTCTCTCCAAGTCAGAATCTTAACCAATGCAGTGCTGGTGATTTCAAGGTCCCCTTTCTTAACAACTATGTTTCGAGCATTTATGAGCCACTTCGCGTTCGGAACTGAGGCCAACTTTGCCTGCCAACGCCCGTACCATTCATCAAAATTCGCAAGGGAATGTTTCTCGCTCTGAAGTGTAAACGTAACGTTTCGTAGTGCCTGTATTGTGGCATTCAAATTTGCGCGGAAAATGTCCGGCTCTTGGTAGTTTGAAAGCACCTGATGCCACAGCACGTGTGCTTCCACCAAACGCCGGTGGGTAGCGGGAAGCGGACATCGATTGTAGTCGGGCCATTCACGTCCTTGTCGCTGAGCATCTGTCATGGCTGTGAAATTGATCGTCAGACCATGATGTTCTCTGAGCAATCCGATGATGTCAATAAGCGACGACATTCTGGCAAACTGCTCAAAAATGACCTGAGACTCAACCACTTTCTCATTAGGAAACCGATGATAAGTTGAGCATTGATTTCCTCTGGAGCAAGCTTAGTTTTCTTGATCACTTGGGAGGTTAATTTGAATGCGACTACTCGATGCAAAAGAAGTGGCTCAAATTCTGAAGATAAGTACTCAGCGCGTTTACGAACTGACCCGTCAAGGAATCTTGCCGAGTGTGCGGATTGGGGCACGGCAGATCCGTTTTGAAGAAGCGCGCCTGCTGGACTGGATTGAAAACGGTGGGGGGCTAAGTGCGCCGAGCGTGGAAGATTACAAACGCGATTGCAACGATGTACCCGCCAGTATCAAGCCGCGCTTTTCAGGCGCTCGAAGCGGTGGAGAAGGCGGCAACCCGCGCCAAGGAGAACGTAAAGTATCATCATTGCGTTTGGATGACCTGCGCGAGTTTGAACCCATTCGCTTCGTATTAGAGTGCACTCTTCGTGCTGGCTGAGGCGCGTAAAGAACTATAGAACGCAATCCTATACTTCTCAGCCTTGATCGCATTCTCGGTTGTTGTTGAATGCGCAATGGCCTCTTTCATCGCCGCCGTTCAGGGTCAGCTGTTCGTTGTTTTCATCTTGACCGAAGGTGCTCAAGGGATCTTTCGGCGATGAGATCGATCTTATCTTTCGCGAACTATCGGACCTTTTCCCACTCTTCGGTGGTTAGATTGTCATCGGCAAGTAACCTGAAAGCGTTCGAAACGAGGTAGTGGGTCCGGGTAAATTGTGAGAAGAGAATGCGCTCGTTCTTCGACAGCGCTACCTCTCGAATTAACCTCTCTATGACCACTAAGCGGCACCAGTCATGCGCCGTCAAATCCGTTTCTGCAATCTCTTGTTCGATCCTCAACCAAGTTTCGTCTGTGACGCGAAAACCGATCGTATGAGGATACCGAACGTCTCTTTTTGCCATCACTCCCTCCTCAAATAATCATCTTGAATTTGCTAGCTGAGCTAGCGGCGTGTCCGCCGAGCAAGCACGTTGCTAGCTGAACTAGCAGCAAACACCGATCCTGTGTATTGGTAATGGTTAGCTCCGCTAGCAACTTGTCCGCTCTGCTTGCCAGAAGTTTGCTGCGTAAACTTGACGCAAAACCCTGTAGGGGTGACGTGTCTAAAAAATTCAGGTGCATAGCGCCTCCTCACGATTCAGGTCTGTCTAGCTAAGTCTTAATTTGCAAAACTAATGCTCGGGATTCTCATCAGAAACTAGGTCGAAGGTGCGTCTGGTTATCCGTTGATTTCTGATTTGACGCGTCACCTTTTGGTAACGATCGTCACCTCTGTTGTCACCCTGCGTCACCATTTGGTGACGTTCGTCACCTTTCTTGACGCTGCGTCAATTTTTTTGACGGATAGGAGGCCTTCAACAAAATCCATTTCGAGGGGGAGCACCGTCGCTTCGCCCGTCAGACATCGATTGAAGATGTTCGCTACTGGGGAGGCGATGAGACAGGTATCACACAAGAATGAGGCCATCGAACTCGGTGGCAGGGGGATTGAAATTGACAAGAGTATGAGTACTTTTCGAGAACTAGCAACGACGGATCACAACCTTGAGAGACTGGCCGCAGAACTGAATCGCATCTACGAGCGAGCGCAAGAAGAGACCCTCGCGTTACTGCAATCACGGCCTGCTGAACAAGTGATCTCACCCGTTCGTGAATGGATGAATGCGACTCAGCTTGCAGAGTATTGGCAGCTCTACAACGATAAGAATGAGCCGACGACGGCCGGCATTTTGAAGTGGTCGAAGCGGCCGCGAGATCAGTTCCCGTTACCTCATGCATATATGGGTGACCTGCTCAGATTCAATCGAGATGAGGTGGATCGATGGGCGCATGAAGAAGCTGAAAGACGACGAATGCAAAACGCAAAACGGCGCTTAAAGATCGCTTGATTGAAGAACGAAAAAACCAAGTCATTGGGTGACAGCAACATCTTTTGGGATTAGAATCCGAGCCACTTTGACGGCTGCGATTCCTAAACAAGAGGAGGAGCAGTCGAATGGCTATTTACAAATGATACAAAGGGAGAAGACTCAAGCGCTCGGATGCTGATTGGGACAAAGGAACCTGGTGGATTGAATTCAGTCTGCAAGGCCAATACATCCATCAGTCGGTTCCGGGCGCGCGCACTCTGGCTCAAGCGGAACGAGCCGAGAGCCAGGTCAGAGAAGCGATCTACGAACGGAGATACGATCCGGGCAAGCTCTTCTCTGAATTTGTCGATGAAACTTTCTTGCCATGGTCGAGAGCGAACAAACGCAGTCACCGCGAGGATGAACAGCGCTCTGTTACGCTCAAGGCGTTCTTTGGTGAGAAGCATCTGCGGGACATCAAGCCGATGATGATTGAGAAATTCAAACGGGAGCGGTTGGCAACGCCGACGAAGCACGACAAGGAGGACCGGCCCAGGCCGCGCACAGCGGCGAGCGTCAACCGCGATCTCGCTTGTCTCTCAAAGTTCTCTCAATGGCTTTTGATAATGAACTGATCGACTCGAATCCGATGAGGTGGGTGCGCCTGCTGAAAGAGAGTCCGAGCCGCGAGAGATTCATTACCGCAGAGGACGACGAAGAAATTGTTTGCGCGGCTTTGCCTCAAAAGTGCTGAGGGCGTCCCGTTAGCGGCGCAATGTTTATAGTTTTGGAGATCTACTTGGTCAGGCGTCGGTGCGTATGACGAGTGTATATACGCATCTGACGCCCGCAAATCTGCGTCAGGCAGTTAGCACGCTTGAAAGGAGTAAGCCGGCAAAGGTGCTCAGGTTCAAACGAAGGAGCGCATGATCTCCTGGGGCGCATGTAACTACGGCGGACCCGACGCTACCGCGTTACGGTACTGACCTCATGACCCGCGAATTGCGTGTTTCGAAAATCGCGCCATCGTGAGGTTGAGCAGCTATCAGCCCAACAGCACGAAGCATCCCAGCCCCTCTTGGAGCGGCAGATAACAAAATGTAGCTTTCTCCTCCTCTAATAGAATCAACCACTTAGAGGAGTAGTTACTAAGAAGACGTAATTGTAAGAACCCTCGCCAGTTGATTGGTGCCCCCGCAGGGATTCGAACCCCGAACCAACAGATTATGAGTCTGCTGCTCTAACCGTTGAGCTACAGGGGCACGGCGTTGGTTCTGATTGCTTTAGAAAAAGTTTACCACGCAAAGTCTGCGGATCTGAAAAGGGCGGGAAGAAAGGGGAATGAGGGGGGAAAGGTAAAGAGGGGAAAAAAGAGATTGCTGCCAATTGCTGATTGCAGATTCGTGATTGTCTACGGCTGCTTGCGAATTACCGATTCGTGATCGCGAATGGCCGACTGCCGACTCCCAATTGCTCAGTTGCCGATTCGGGATTGTCTCTAGTGATTGCCTTGCTCAGTAGCAATTGCCGATTCGTGATTTCTGACGGCCGATTTGGATGCTGGTCGTCCATTCGGGGTGCAACAAATCGGCAATCAGCAATTGGGCAATTGGCAATATGTTAGAATTCGAGCTCAATTCGTCAGCCGCAGAACACTTGAATGACCCCAGTTTCAAATCTTCAGCTTGCTCCTCTTGGCGCTGGCGATCTCATCGATCGAGCTGTCAGACTCTACCGACGACATCTGACCACCTTTTTGCGTATTGCAGCACCACCGGTTGTAGTTGCGGCCGTGGGAAAGGTGCTGTGGACCATTAGTTGGCGATCGCTGTTCGCTGCTTCAGAAAACGACCTGCTCGCTGTCTACGCTGTTTTGACCGTTGTCAGCCTTTTCATGATTGCCGGAGGATACGTTTTTAATCTAGTCGTTATGGGAGGTGCGGCGCGCAATGTGGTCGCCAATCTCTTATGGGGTGAACCGGTCTCGGCCAGAGCAACGTACTCAGCTGTCCGTTCACGCTTCTGGTCTCTCCTCGCGGCCACGATGATTGTCGCTGTGTGGGCAGGGTTATCGGTGACGGTCGCTTTTATCGGCTGGTACTCAGTAGTAGTCGTTGTTGCGCTCGGCGCTTTTGTCCTCGCCACCGTGACGTTCCCAGTCGTTTCAGCAATTGCTGGCATTCTTGGCTTTATCGTCGCCTCTTTTGTGGCCCTTTGGCTGTTTTTCTTCATGCTTGGCCGAGTGGCGTACGTCCCGCAGATTCTACTCGTCGAAGGAAAAGGAGTATGGGATTCGCTCGGTCGCAGTTTTTCGTTAGCCAAGGGAAATGTGCGGCGGCTGATGGCAATGACGCTCTTCATTACTTTTGCCACCTATTCTGCCCTGATGATCCTGGTCATACCCCTCGGCTGGTATGGTTATTTGAATGGCATTGATCCTACGCCGTGGAACTCAGCTTCATGGCCCACCTGGTATGCGATAGGCAATAGCGTGGTAGATCCAATCAGCTCGATTCTACTAACCCCCATTTGGATGCTGGGATTGTCGTTAATGTACGTGGATGAGCGCGTCAGACACGAGGGATACGACATCGAGTTGCTGGCATCCCAAAGACTAGGAGAAGTCCCGGACCCGAGTGTGACATCACCATTCGGACCAGCAATTTCAATCGACCCACGCTCCTTACCACCACCGCCGCTTTCTACATCGGGGCGGGTGCTGGGATTGAGCTGAAGGACTCCGGTGTCACTGATAGGTAAGTCACAGATCCATCTGCTCGCTTTCGTCCTGCTGGTGTTCGCCAGCAACTACACAGTAGTCGCCCAATCAACTGCTTTCGATGACTATCACAACCGTGTAAAGCAATGCGTTAACGCGCTCGATACCCTGGCCGCGATCGACGAATCTGAAGACGAATACTCCTACGATGCCCGCGTAGCCGAAACTATTCAGCGGGTACTCTCCACTCTGCCTGCCACAGAGAAGGTCTCGTGGGATGAGGGCGATCTGAGTGTCGACAACAAATGGGTTCATGACGGGCTTGGCGGGCATGAAAAAGCTGCAGAGCCGGCTCGCCGCGAAGGGATCAGATCAGTTGCAGAACGGCTGAAGGCTGTTGACGAGCGACTGGAGGAGGTCAAGCAATCAAATAAAGGCGAGCTGACCAGGGCAGCGACTGCGTCGCGGATCAAAGAGATTCTTGCGCGCCCCGAATACGATCAACTGGAGCGGCAGGAAAGCGCGCTCGCCAAACTGTGGCGTGATTTCGTTAAGTGGCTGCAACAATTGATTCCTAAACCACAACCGCTGAGCCCAGGAAGTGCAAGCCTCTTTACGCAGCTGGCGAAAATCGTTGTGCTTGTCCTGGCTTTGGCCGTTATCGTCTACGTATTACGGACGTTTGCGCCGACGTTGTTGCGGAGACGCAGGCAAGTAAAGAAACGAAAGAGCCAGGCGTGCGTAGTGTTGGGGGAGACACTGACACCCGATCAATCAGCTCTTGACCTTTTGAATGAGGCAGAAGCACTGGCACGACAGGGCGATATTCGGGCGGCCATACGCAAAGCATACATCGCGCTTCTGGTGGAATTAGGCGACCGCAAGGTACTCAGCCTCGCGCAGCACAAGACTAACCGGGATTACTTGCGTGCGGTTCGCGAAACAAAACCACTCTACGAGAACATGAAATCACTCACTGACTCGTTTGAACAACACTGGTATGGGCTTGCCCATGCTTCTGAGGCTGACTGGGCCAACTTTCGTGCCGCGTACCACAAAGCCCTCGCAGCTTGAAGACACTATATGCGCCAGAACCTGGGATTCATCGTCACGGTTGTGCTGCTCATAGGGCTGCTGATAGCTATCAATTCGGCTACATACGTTACGCAACGAGAGCAGCGTGACTCCGAAATCACCCCGAATCGCTCTTCGTACCACTCTGGCCCGACAGGCACCCGAGCCCTCTATGACTTATTGAGCGAGTCTGGCTTCAGTGTGATGCGTTGGCGTGATTCACCTCAGAAACTGCTGAGCGATTCGGCCCGCGTGAATACTTTTGTTGTGGTAGGCAATACCAGGTTACCGTTCGAGGAGGAGCAGACCGATAGCATCCTGCTATGGGTGCAAAGGGGAGGCCGGTTAGTAGTCGTAGATCGAAGTCCCGAGTCGGCACTGTTACCTGCAACGGAGGGTTGGAGGATAGGGACACAATTACAGAACATGCCGCCTTTCGACATAGATCCGGGCAGCGTCGATCAGATGACGGACAAGGTAGTACCTGTCGATCCAGTCCAGCCGACACCGTTCACACGTAACGTTTTGAAGGTGATGCCGTCGCAGTTCTTCGCAACCGTACACGTCTCGGCTGTGCCACGACAGGATGACGAGCATGGAACCTCCGACGAAGAAGGTGAGTATTTGGAGCCCGCAGTTGATGAAGAATCCGCAGAGGGCGAGCCCACTTCACCAGCTCCCGTCGTTCATTTGAGCAATGCAAAAGGTCCGCTCCTGGTTGACTATGCACTGGGCCACGGCCGAATTGTAGTACTCACCGATCCATACATCATATCCAATGGCGGAATTGGACTAGTCGACAATGTGCATCTTGCCATTAACCTAATCGGCAGTGATGGGTTGATTGCGTTCGACGAGTTTCATCAGGGCCGGGGATTCACAAGCAATCCAATCATCGCCTATTTCGAAGGCACACCCGTTCTGGCGGTGTTTGGCCAAATAGCTCTACTCGTTCTGGTCGTTGTGTGGACGAAGGGCCGGCGGTTCGCAAGACCGTTGCCTCTGCCTCGAGTCGATCGCAGATCGTCCCTGGAATTCGTTGCCTCCATGGCTGAACTGCAACAACGTACAGGGGCTTTCGATCTTGCAATCGAGAATGTCTATACCCGCATACGCCGAGTTCTGGCGCGCCAGGCAGGAGTGGATTACAACAGTTCCCGCGCCGAGATTGCTTCGCGTTTGTCCATTCGCTCCAACATCGACGCGAAGAAGCTCGAAACGTTAATGCGGCAGTGTGAAGAAGCGATCAACGGAGAGCCCTTAAACGAACGTCAAGCGGTACAACTCGTTAGGCGCTTGCGTGAGGTGGAACGAGCACTCGGGTTGCGCTTACGTTCTCGTGATACAAAACAACTCGGTGAGCGAGTGACAGTCTGATCCAGCTGCAAGCGATTTTGATTTAAAAACTCCTCAAGGCGGGAACCGAATGTTTGAGTATGTCTCACAAACCGTCGCACACATCCAGGGGGAACTGCATAAGGTAATTGTTGGGCAGGATGACCCGATTGAACAGATCCTGGTTGCGCTGCTTGCAGAGGGTCATGCGTTGATTGAAGGTGTGCCGGGCACCGCCAAAACACTTACGGTGAAAACTCTGGCCCGTATCATCAACGCAGATTTTGGCCGCATACAGTTCACGCCGGATTTAATGCCTTCGGATATTACGGGAACGAACGTGTTCAACATCAGTAACTCTACATTCAACCTGCGGCAGGGGCCCATTTTTACAGATATTCTCCTGGCCGATGAGATTAACCGCACCCCTCCGAAGACGCAGGCAGCGCTGCTTGAGGCCATGGAAGAGCGTCAGGTCACGATTGACGGTGATCCTCACCAACTCTCGCCCATCTTCACGGTGCTGGCAACGGAAAACCCAATTGAGTACGAAGGGACCTACCCGCTGCCCGAGGCGCAGCTCGATCGATTTCTACTAAAGATACTCATCGATTATCCGGGAGAGGATCACGAACAACAGATTGTTGCCAACTGGGACGCGGGGTTCAACTCTCGCAGGTTGGACCAGGTACAGTTGATCCCGCTAGCTGATGCAGATGCCATCTCGCGCTGCCGTCGCGAAGTTAGTGGTGCACGAATGGAATCAGGCGTGCAGCACTATGCCGTTGACCTTGTGCGGCGCACCCGGACGCATCCGATGATTCACTACGGCGCCAGCCCCCGGGCGTCCGTTGCCCTGCTCCTCTGTTCAAAGGCCCTGGCAGCCATTCGCAACCGCGACTTCGTCACGCCCGATGATGTGCGCGATGTCGCCGCTCCAGTGTTGCGCCACCGGCTGACGCTGCGTGCCGAAGCCGAACTGGATGGAGCAACTCCGGATACGGTCATCAACAGTATTCTTACTTCGGCACCGGTTCCTCGTTAAGGAGCTACGTCCCTTGCGATTTGTCTTCACACGCTTCTTCTATCTCCTGGTAGCTCTGGGTTTCATTCCGCTAATCCTGTCCTGGCAAATTCCCTGGCTTCGCTGGGTTACCCTCGCCTACGACGTTGCGCTCTTAACCGCCGCATTTATAGACGGCCGGAGTAGTCGCCTTCCGACCAATCTAACGTTGAGGAGACAGTTTGGGGGGCGCTTCGCAGTGGGTGCAAATACCGAAGTGCGCATTCAGATCGAGAACAACAGCCCGTCAGCAATCACGTTGTTCATTAAGGACGAATACCCGCCGCAGATGACTCTGCTTGGGGAGCGCCAGGCAAGAATTCGTGTTCCCGCGCAGACCATCGCCGCGCTTATCTACGAACTGCGACCACCAAAGCGCGGGAGTTTTCAATTCGGCAGGATCGTGGTTCGTTTCGTGTCACGACTGAACCTTGTCTGGTGTGAAACCTCAATCGCAGCCGAACAATCCGTGAAGGTATATCCAAACATGCGACGCGCGCGCGAGGCAGAGCTGAAGGCGCTGGGCGCCCGTTCACTGGTTGCAGCCCATCGAAAAACGTCCTGGCGAGGCGAAGGCCGAGAGTTTGAGTCCTTACGTGATTATGTGCGGGGCGACGAGCTTCGTCACATCTCGTGGACGGCAACCGCACGTCGCGGGAAACTGACAACGCGCCAATATCAGATCGAACGAGACCAGACGATCCTGATTGTTCTGGATTCGGGTCGTTTGATGACCGCGAGGATCGAGCAGGAAACAAAATTGGATTCTGCGGTCCATGCGGCGCTGGCGTTGATGTCCGCGGCAGCACGGGCGGGTGACAATGCCGGATTAATGGTCTTTGGACGTCGCATCAAGAGTTTCCTGCCACCGGGGCGGGGCCATGACCACATCGACGCAGCTCTCGAGGCGCTACACGCGATAGAGCCAGAGATGATTGAACCGAGCTATTCACGCGCTTTCGAGTTCGTATCCGCAAACAGCAAGAAGCGCTCACTGGTTGTGTTGCTGACTGACTTAGTCGATGAGGAAGGCTCAAAGGAACTGCTGACCTCGCTCAAATTGCTGCGACCGAGACATTTGCCATTGGTGGTGACTATTGCTGACCGCGATTTGAAGGCGCTTGTGAGCACATCACCAGCGAACGCTACCGAGCTTTTCAGTCAATCCGTGGCGGAAGAGATCATTCACCATCGTGAGGCGGCGCTACGGCTGGTTGAGTCGCAAGGCGGCCTGGCACTTGATGTGACGGCTGCAGCACTGGCGCCGGCGCTTTTAGAAAAGTACCTGCAGGTGAAAGAGCGTGGATTGCTTTGATAAGAAGGAGCATCAACCATCCTTGCAAAATTTCAGGTGGGGAAGGGGGCAAGCGGGCATCAACTATATCTTTAGTGTTCAAGCCCATTCCGCGCCGCCCCCGCTTCTCAGTCGCATCAGAATCAACTCCAGCAGCACAGATCAACTGAACTAATTTGCGGTCGCTCAATCTGAGAGTGCGCCGCTCTTCCAAGCTGCTTTTCTATGAGTTCAGACAAAACAGCAACTTGCAACCTGTCAGAGCTTGATCTGTGCTGCTGGAGTTGATTCTGATGCGACTGAGAAGCGGGGGCGGCGCGGAATGGGCT
>Ga0209431_10001521_pt1 | contig 19199 bp, 17 predicted proteins | sample RifCSP13_3_FD_184021 | JGI IMG/M metagenome (GOLD analysis project Ga0209431, IMG submission 184021) | Soil microbial communities from Rifle, Colorado - Rifle CSP2_sed 13_3 (SPAdes) (version 2) | ecosystem: Environmental > Terrestrial > Deep subsurface > Rock core/Sediment | place: Rifle...
GTAGGGGTGTGAACAGACCGGACGCCCTCTTGCTGAACGACGGTTCCGGGAAGGCGTTCTCAGAGATCGAGGTCCCCCAGGCAGAGACCGGGTGCGGCGACGTCGCGGCGATGATCGACTACGACCAGGACGGGTGGGACGACGTCCTGGTCGTGAACGGCGAGGGGATCAAGGGCGAGCTGCTCGTCGAGGGGCCGGTCCAGCTGCTGACTCTCGGCTCCGGACCCGCAGGCTGATCCTGGTCGGAGGGGGACTTGTCTACCAAGCGGTAGAGAGTCATAATCTGCCGCATGGTAGAGAACGAGGGCGCTCCCTCAATCGTCGAGCGCCTGGCCGGCAAGCGCTTGCTGATCACGGGCGTGACGGGTTTCCTCGGGCAGGTCGTCTTCGAGCGGCTCCTCCTCGACTTCCCCGAGACCCGACTCGTCCTCCTCGTGCGTCCCCAGGTCGGCCAGGGCGGCCGGGAGCGGGTGGAGGGGCTCCTCAAGCGGCCCACCTTCGACGAGCTGCGCGAGCGCGAGGGCGAGGACGGCCTGCCGCGGCTCCTCGACGAGCGGGTCGAGATCGTCGAGGGGGACTTTGCGGAGGCGCCGCCGGCGCTCCCGGGTGACGTCGACGTCGTCTTCCACTGCGCCGCCGCCGTAGCCTTCGACCCTCCGATCGACGAGGCTTTCCAGACCAACCTGCTCGGCGCGCTCCAGCTCTACGAGGCGGTGCGCGACGCCGGGAACCGCGCGCACCTGGTCCACGTCTCGACCGCCTACGTTGCCGGCACGAAGAAGGGCGTGATCCCCGAGGCGACCCTGGACCACCGGATCGACTGGCGCACCGAGGCCGACCTCGCCCTTCAGGCCCGCCGCGACGTCGAGGCCCAGTCGCGCAAGCCGGAGCTGCTCGACTCTCTCGTCGCCAAGGCGCGCCGCCGGCACAGCCGCGCCGGCCCGCAGACCGTGGCCCAGAACGCCGAGCAGCGCCGGCGCGATTGGGTGTCCAAGCGACTGAGCGAGTACGGGCGCGCCCGGGCGCAGACGCTTGGCTGGCCCGACGTCTACACGTTCACAAAGGCGATGGGTGAACGAGCCGTAGAGGAGCTCGCGGCGGCGGCGGATCTACCGCTCTCGATCGTTCGCCCCTCGATCATCGAGAGCGCGCTCGTGCACCCGCGGCCCGGCTGGATCGAGGGCTTCAAGATGGCCGAGCCGATCATCCTCGCCTACGGCCAGGGCAACATCCCCGAGTTCCCCGGCATCCCCGAGGGCATCGTTGACATCATCCCGGTCGATCTCGTGGTAAACGCGATGCTGGCCGTCGCGGGGAACCCACCGCTGCCGGAGGCGCCCGCGTACTACCACGTCTCCTCGGGCAACAGGAACCCGCTCCAGTATCACGAGCTGTACGAGCTCGTTCGCGAGTACTTCGGCGCGCATCCGCTCCCGCAGCGTGGCCGCGGCGAGATCCGAGTTCCCGACTGGGACTTCCCGGGGAACCTAAAGGTGGAGCGGATGCTCCGCTCCGGCGAGAAGGTTCTCGACCTAGCCGAGAAGGTCGTCACGCACCTTCCGAAGTCCAAGACGATGCGCGACGCGGTGTCGCGCGTGGATCGCGACAGGGACCGCCTCGGGTTCATCCGCCGGTACGCCGATCTCTACCGCGCGTATACGGAGGCCGAGGTCATCTACACCGACGACCGCGCGCGGGCGCTCTTCGATCGGCTTCCGGTCGAGGACAAGGCCCGATTCCCGTTCGATCCGCGCGTCGTCGACTGGAAGTACTACCTCCAGGAAGTCCACTGCCCGAGCGTGACGCGGTCGCTCAGGCGTCTGTCCAAGACGCGCACCGAGCCCCTCGTCCAGATCCGGGAGAACGAGCGGCTGACGCTCGCGGTTTTCGACATGGAGGGGACCCTTATCTCATCGAACGTGGTGGAGTCCTACGTGTGGGCGCGGATGGCGGATCTCGAGGCCGAGGGCTGGGCCTCGGAGCTGTCGAGCGTCTTCTCGAGGATCCCCGCGTACCTCCTCGCCGATCGGAGGGATCGGGGGGAGTTCCTGCGCGCGTTCTTCCGGAGGTACGAGGGGGTCTCGGTCGATCGCCTCGACCGTCTGATCGACGAGGTCGTCGCCGAGTTCACGCTTCAGAAGGCCTCGGCCGCGTCGCTGCGAAGGGTCAGGGAGCACCGCGCGGCCGGGCACCGCACACTCCTGCTCACGGCCGCGGCCGAGGCGTTCTGCCGGCCGTTCGCGCCGCTCTTCGACCTGATCGTCGCCGCCAAACTCGACGCGCGCGAGGGACGGTACACCGGCTACATGGCCGAGCCTCCGCTGGTCGGGGAGGCGCGGGCCGCTTGGCTCCGCCGCTACGCGGAGGCCGAGGGCGCGGACTTGAGGGCGAGCTATGCGTACGCCGACAGCCACTCCGACCTGCCGTTGCTCCGGGCGGTGGGGAACCCCGTCGTCGTCTCGCCCGACTCCGCGCTGTTCCGGATCGCGAAGCGGCGGCGGTGGCCGATCGAGATCTGGGAGATGTCGGGGGGCACCCCTCGCGTCCGATTCCCGAGGCCGGCGGTCCGATGAGCCTCGCGCTCGAGATCTACCGGTCGATCCCGCGGTACCTCGCGGCCCGAGCGATGAGCGGGCGGGCACCCGGGCTCGTCGCTGGTCCGCTCGCTCCGATCCGCCTCGTGAACAGGAAGGACCCCGAGCCGACCGATCCCGGCTGGACGCGTGTCAGGACGCGGCTCTCGGGCATCTGCGGCTCCGACCTCGCGACGCTCTCGGGGAGGTCCTCGTTCTACTTCTCGCCGCTCGTGTCGCTGCCGTTCGTGCCCGGCCACGAGGTGGTCGGCGAGCTCGTCGACAGCGTGGACGATCTCGCGGCGGGCACCCGGGTGGTGCTCTCGCCGGTGCTCGGCTGCCGGGCCCGCGGGCTCGAGCCCTGCTCTGCCTGTTCCGCCGGCTTCACCGGTCGTTGCGATCGAGTCACGCTCGGGCACGTCTCGCCCGGGCTGCAGACCGGCTACTGCAAGGACACCGGCGGCGGCTGGGGCCGGATCTTCGCCGCCCACCGCTCGCAGCTCCATCCGGTCCCCGACGCGCTCGACGACCAGGCGGCCGTGCTCATTGAGCCGCTCGCGTGCGCGGTGCACACGGCGCTACGGGCGAGCGTGGCTCCCGACGCCGAGGTGTTGGTCGTCGGGGCCGGGACGATCGGCGTCCTGGCGGTTCTCGCGCTCCGCAAGCTGACCCCTGCGGGCCGCGTGACGGTCGTGGCGAAGCACGGCGCCCAGCGGGAGCTCGCGCGGCGGCTGGGAGCGACGGACGTCGTCGAACCCGGCGAGGGAATGAACGCGATCCGCCGCGCCACCAGCGCTCTCAAGCTGAAGCCCGAGCGGGGCTCGTCGTTCCTCCTGGGCGGCGCCGACGTCGCGATCGACTGCGTCGGCTCGAAGGGCTCGCTCGACCTCGCCCTTCGGGCCACCCGTGCCGGCGGGCGCGTCGTGCTCTCGGGGATCCCGGCCGCAGGAGTGGACCTCACGCCGGTCTGGTTCCGTGAGCTCGAGGTCGTCGGCGCCTACACGGGTGGAACCGAGCATGTGGACGGGGAGGCCCGTTCGGCGTTCGAACTGGCCATCGAGCTCGCCTCGGACGCTCCGCTGGAGAGCCTGGTCGGCGCCGTGTACCCGTTGCAGGAGTGGCGCGAGGCGATCGACCACGCGCTCGCGGCCGGGCGTCTGGGGACGCTCAAGGTCGCGTTCGACCCGAGGGAAGGCTAGGAGGAAGCCGTGCCGAGACCCGGTTTCGTGTTGGAGGTGGACGAGCGGACGCCGCCGGTCCTCGTTCACGAGGGAGAGGGGTTCCGCCTACAGCGGTTCCCGCTCGGCTCGCGGGTGGTCTACCCGCCCGACCCGCTCCCCGGCATCAAGGACGTCGGCGCCGCGATCCGCCACGCGCTCGAGAACCCCGTCGGATCCGAGCCGCTCTCGGAGCTCTTGAAGCCCGGGATGCGGCTGACGATCGCGGTCGACGACATCTCGATCCCGCTCCCCCCGATGAAGACCCCCGACATCCGTCAGAGGATCCTCGAGCAGGTGGTCGAGGCCGCCGCGCGGAACGGCGTCGACGACGCGAAGATCATCGTCGCGACCGCGCTCCACCGCCGGATGACGGCCGACGAGATCAAGCGGATGGTCGGCGAGCGCGTGTTCCGCTCGTTCTACCCGAAGGACCTCTACAACTTCGACGCCGAGGAGCCCGGCAGCCTGCTCGAGATCGGCACGACCGACGAGGGCGAGGTGGTCGAGATCTCCAAACGCGCCGCGGAGTCCGACCTGATCGTGTACGTGAACATCAACCTGGTGGCGATGGACGGCGGCCACAAGTCCGTCGCGATCGGGCTGGCCGGCTACCGTAGCCTCCGCCATCACCACAACGTCCACACGATGCTGCATTCGCGGTCTTACATGGACCCGAGGCCGGGCCGCTCGGCGATCCACGACTCGGCCACGCGGATGGGGCACGTGCTGCGGGACAACGGCGTCAGGATCTTCGCGATCGAGACGACGCTTAACAGCGAGACCTTCCCGTCGCAGTTCGGCTTCCTGAACAAGCGCGAGTGGGAGTGGTCCCTCAAGGACCAGGCGCTGTTCCTGGCCGCCAAGCGCGCGAACGAGCTCGCGCCGCCGCGGGTGCGGCGCGAGGTGTGGCGACGGATCGAGGCGCCTTACGGGGTCACCGGTGTGAACGCCGGCGAGACCGAGGCCGTTCACGAGCGAACCCTGGCGAACCTGTACCGCCAGCAGCTGGTCGAGGTGGGTGGCCAGAGCGACGTGCTCGTGCTCGGGGTGCCCTACGTGGGTCCCTACAACGTGAACTCGATCATGAACCCGATACTCGTGCACTGCCTCGGGCTCGGGTACCTGTTCAACATGTACAGGAACCAGCCGCTCGTGCGGCAGGGCGGGGCGGTCATCATGTTCCACCCCGTGCCCTGGGAGTTCCACCAGATCCATCACCCTTCCTACGTCGACTTCTTCGAGGAGGTCCTCGTGGAGACGGCAGATCCGAAGACGATCGAGTCCAAGTTCGAGGAGCGCTACGCGACCGACCCCTGGTACGTCCACCTGTATCGGACCAGCCACGCGTACCACGGCGTTCACCCGTTCTACATGTGGTACTGGGGCGCGCACGGGATGGACCACGCCGCGGACGTCATAGTCGTCGGCGGCGATCCGCGTTCGTGCGCTCGCATGGGCTACAGGACGGCCTCGTCGTTCCGCGACGCTCTCGAGATGGCGACCGACACCGTCGGGGCCAGCCCGTCGATCACATACCTCCACGTTCCGCCACTCGCGATCGCAGAGGTTCGCTGATGGGGGCCTGGGGCGACCTCCGCGACGTCGCCAAGGGCTGGCGGTGGGGGCGGCGCACGCTCGTGCCTCGCTCGGCCTCGAGACACACGCCGACCCGCCTTCGGGGACAGTTTCCGACCGCTTGGGCGCGGACGCCGGTCGCGAAGGCCGCGCGCGAGGTGCTCCTGTCGTACGGCCTCCGGCCGCTCGTGCGGAACGAAACCGCGCCGAAGGTCCACGGCCTTGAGAACCTCGAGGGGCTGGAAGGGCCGGTCATCCTCGTCAGCAACCACACGAGCCATCTCGATGCGTCGCTCATCATGACCTCGTTGCCGAGGAAGTGGCGGGAGAAGACCGCGACGGGCGCGGCCGCCGACTACTTCTTCGATACGTGGTGGAGGTCGATCTTCACCGCGCTCGTCTACAACGCGTTCCCGATAGACCGCACCGGTCGAGGGCACGGGGCTACGGATGCCTCCCACATGCTGCACGACGGTTGGAGCCTCATCGTGTTCCCCGAGGGGACGCGCTCGCCCGACGGGTGGATGCAGCGGTTCCGCACCGGCGCGGCGCGTCTGGCCGTCCAGCACGCGGTGCCGGTCGTGCCGATCGCGATCCGCGGCGCGTACGCCGCGATGCCGAAGGGCCGGAACTGGCCCCGGCCGGGGCGCCTGGCGATCTCCGTCCGGTTCGGCCGACCGCTACATCCCGGGGAGGATGAGGACCACCGCTCGCTGACCCGCAGGATGTTCCAGGCGGTTGCCGAGCTCTTCGACGAGGATTCGACGACGTGGTTCGAATCGGTGCGGCGCGCCGAGCGTGGGGAGACCCCGGCGCCGTCCGGCCCGGAGGGCCCGCGGTGGCTCCGCGCGTGGGAGGCCTCGCGATCGCTCCCTCGGCGCGGACGACGGCCCGCCTGGCGGCGATGAGCCGGACCGGGGGCGAGCGACGGCGCAAGGTCCTCATCGACGAGGCCATCCGCCTCTTCGGCAAGGAGGGGTACAACGGGACGAGCCTGGACGCCGTCGCTTCAGCCGTCGGTGTCCGCAAGCAGACGCTCCTCTATTACTTCCCGACGAAGGACGCCCTGCTCGAGGCATGCATGTCGGCGGCGGGGGAGCGCCTCGCTCACGCGCTCGAGGACGCACTCTCCGGCAAGGACGCGACCTGGGACCGGGCCGAGGCGGTGATCCACTCGGTGTTCGCGCTCGCGCAGCAGTGGCCGGAGTTCCCTGCGTTCGTGCGCGAGGCGGGACGCCTCGGCCCCGACGCCTTTCAGCGGTTCGCGGCGGCGCTCGACCCGCTCCGCAGACGCGCGATCGCTTTCCTCGATCGAGCGATGGACGCCGGCGAGATCCGGCGCCAGGACCCTGCGCTGCTCCTGTTCACCCTTTACACGGCCGTCGTAGGCTCGCTCACGGAGGCAAGCGTGCTTCGCGCGGTCGTTGGAGCCGACAAGAGCCGGGCCTCCCTCCGCCGGCGCGAGCGCGAGGTCGTGGCGTTCGTCCGGAGCGCGCTGGTTCCCGGGGAAGACGCCTCCCGGGCATCGCGCTAGTCCCGGCGCAGGTGGGTAGAACGGCCCGATGGCCCTCCATGGGGCGGACTTACGGTGGCGTCCGGAAGGAAGGAAGGAGGAGGAGTCGTGAGAACCGTGACGGCACCGCTGCGGAAGGAGCACCTGGACCTCCTGCCCCACATCGAACGCCTCCGGACGATCGCGGACGGCGTCGGCGTGCTGACGGAGGACGAGCTGCGTCGCGAGGTGGACTCGATCCACGGGTTCCTCACGCGTCACCTCATGCCGCACGCCGTGGCTGAGGATCGCGTTCTCTACCCGAAGGTTGCCGAGCTGATGGGCGCGCCGCGGGCGACGGCGACCATGAGCCTCGACCACGTCGAGGTCGTTCGTCTGGCGGAGGAGCTCGGTGAGCTGCGGGTCGAGCTGGCCGAAGGTCGTCGGCCGGCGGAGGTCGAGCTAGATCTTCGCCGCGTCCTCTACGGGCTCTACGCGCTGGTCCGCGTCCACTTCGCCGAGGAGGAGGAGATCTATCTGCCCATCCTCGACGAGCGGTTGAGCCCCGAGGAGGCCGACGAGCTGTTCGGGTCGATGGAGCTCGTCGCCAAGGCCGTCCGCCAGGGCCTCATGCGCTGATCCGGCGGGTCCCCCCGGCCGCGGGTCACATGGCCGCTATGAGGGCCCTCGCCCCTGCCTACGCTTGAGGTGGTGCCAGCTTCCGGAGGAGGCCTCCGATGACGACCACGAAGCAAACCCTCCACGACGAGCACGCCGAGTTCGTGCCGTACCTGGACCTGATCCGCAAGGCCGCCGACGGTGTCGGTGAGTTCCCGCCGGGGGCGATGCGGGCCATGCTCGACGAGATCCACGAGTTCCTCTCGCACAAGCTGATTCCACACGCGGTGGCCGAGGGGCGGGTGCTCTACCCCGTGGTCCGGCAGGTGTCCGGAACGCCGGAGGTCACCGTGCGGATGAACCGCTGCCACGTCGAGCTCGGGCGCTTCGCCGACGAGGTCGCGCGACTGCGAGGTTCGCTCGGCACCTCCCCGCGCCAGGAGCAGGAGCTTCGCCGTGTGCTCTACGGGCTGCACACGGTCGTGCGCGTGCACTTCGAGGAGGAGGAGGACCTGTACAGCTCGACCGTGGAGTCGACGATCCCACCGGAGACGGCGCGGAAGATCCTGGGCTCGATGGAGCAGGCGGCGCGGGAGCTTCGGGAGCTCTACGAATAGTGGGGAGTAGTCAGGAGTAGAACTCGACCACGAGCCGCTCCTCGACCTCGACCGGAAGCGGGACCTCGCCTCTCTCTGGCATGCGCGAGAGCGTTCCCTCGACCTGTTCCTTGTTCCGATACAGGTAGGGCGGAGGATCCGGCGTGATCTCGAGCGCCTCGCGGACGGAGATGAAGCTCCTGGCCTTGTCGGAGAGCTGGATCGTCTGGCCCGGTCTCACCTGGGCGCTCGGGACGTCGATGCGCTTGCCGTCGACCCTAACGTGGCCGTGCGAGACGAGCTGGCGGGCCTGGCGCGTCGTCAGAGAGAACCCGAGACGGAGGGTGATGGTGTCGAGCCGCGTCTCGAGCTGCCGGATCAGCTCCTCGCCCGTATGGCCGATCCTTCGGGTCGCGTGCTCGTAGTATCGTCGCATCTGGCGCTCCCCGATCCCGTAGATCGCGCGGAGCTTCTGCTTCTCCAGGAGCCGGGTCTGGTACTCGGAGATGCGCCTGCGGCCGCGGCCGTGCTGACCGGGCGGGTAGGGACGCTTGTTGGCCGGGCAGTTCGGGCGCCCGCAAAGGGCGGCGCCGACCCGACGGCACATGCGATGACGTGGTCCGATCTTGTCCATGCGGCCGTCCAGCGTACCAAGCGACCGGGCGAGCCGACCTTCCTCGGTAGCATCCGTGGATGGACCTGGCAGACCGGGTGATCGGCAGCTTCCTCGGGCTCGCGCTGGGCGACGCGCTCGGCGCCCCGTTCGAGTTCCGTCGTGCGAACGAGGTCCCGGATCCGGTTCCGGGCCTCGAGCTGCCCTGGACGGGGCTCCCGCCGGGCTCGACGACGGACGACACCGCGATGGCGCGGAACCTCGCCTGGAGCCTGGCCGCGTGCGGCGGCCTCGACGAGGACGATCTGATCCGTCGACACGTTGAGTGGCTCGCGAGCGACCCGCCCGACGTCGGGAGCCTGACTCGGAAGGTGCTCGCGCGCGCGACTCGGGGAGAGCCGGCTGCCGAGGCTGCCCGGGCCGTGTGGGAGGAGCGAGGCCCGGAGGTGTCGGCCGGGAACGGCTCGGTGATGTACTGCGGACCGCTTGGGATCGCCTATGCGAACCGACCCACGCGTCTTCACGAGCTGGCCCCGCGACTGTCGGCGCTGACCCACTTCGACGGGCGGTGCCGGACCTCAACGCTGGCCGTGACGCTGGCCGTGGCCGCGCTCGTTCGCGGAGAGGCGCGCGAGGCGGCCGTGGCCGACGCGCTGCAGTCGACCGCGGGACGCGAGGGCGCCGAGGAGCTCGAGTTCCTGGTCGAGGAAGTGGGCGCGGCGCGCCCCGTCGACGGTCCCGACATGGGGTTCTGCCTCTTCGCCGCGGGCGTCGGGCTGCAGGCAGCGCTGCGGTTCGACGACGCCGAAGCCGGGCTCCGGCACGTCGTCGCGCTCGGGGGAGACACCGACACGAACGCTGCCGTCGCCGGGGCCCTCCTCGGGGCGGCCGTCGGTCGCAGCGGCCTGCCGTTCGCGTGGCTCAAGCGCTTGCGGGACCGTGACGCGATCGAAGCCGAAGCTGCCGACCTCGTCCCGCTGGCCGAACGGGGCGTCAGAGCTCCGTGACGATCGCGCGGGCCGGGCCGCCGTCGCCGCGGTGATCCGAAGCGGCAGACGGGTGCTTCCACCTCCTCCGACTGCGGCCGCGTTACTCCGGACTCGACCTGCGGGTCCCAGTTGCGCCACCCTGTCGTGTAACGGAGGGGTCGGCCGGGAACACGATTGGCCGTCGAAGCAGGAAGGGGAACCCGACGTGGCAGACATCAAGGTCTATGGAGCGAGCTGGTGCCCGGACTGCCGGCGGGCCAAGCGTTTCCTATCAGACCAGCGGGTCCCGTTCGAGTGGCACGACATCGAGGTCGATCCGGAAGGGCCGAGGATCGTCCAGGAGCGGAACAACGGCAACAACGTCATACCCACGATCATCTTCCCTGACGACACCCATCTGTCCGAGCCCTCGGACGAGGAGCTGGCGGAGAAGATCGGCCTCGAGCGCATGGCGATGATGCACGTTTACGACCTCGTCGTCGTGGGCGGCGGACCGGCCGGCCTGACGACGTCGATCTACGCGGCCCGCGAGAACCTCCAGACCCTCGTGATCGACAGCAAGGGGCTCGGCGGCCAGGCTGGCGTGACCGAGCGTCTCGACAACTACCCCGGGTTCCCGGAGGGGATCGGCGGTGCCGAGTTGGCCAACAGGATCGTGCAGCAGGCGCAGCGTTACGGGGTGGAGATGCTGCAGGCTGTGTCCGTGCAGGGCATCACGCGCGACGACGGTCAGATCGACGTCGAGACCGCCACCGGAGACCACTATCACGCCCGCGCCGCGCTGATCGCGACCGGCTCGACGTACCGCCGCACGAACGTCCCGGGCGAGGAGGATCTGATCGGCGCCGGCATCCACTTCTGCGCGACCCGCGACGGGCCGTTCTATAAGGGCTCCAAGGAGCTCATGATCCTCGGCGGCGGCAACAGCGGCCTCGAGGAGGGCCTATTCCTCACGCAGTTCACCGACAAGGTGACGGTCATCGAGTACAACCCGACCCTCAAGGCGAACAGGCTCCTCCAGGACAAGGTGGCGATGCACAAGAAGATGGAGGTGCGGACCAACCGAGCCGTGAAGGAGTTCAAGCCGAAGGACGACGGCAGCGGCAAGCTCGGCGCGGCGGTCGTCGAGAACCGCAAGACCGGCGAGACCGAGGAACTCCACCCGAACGGCTGCTTCGTGTTCATCGGGCTCGATCCGAACACCGGATTCCTGAAGGGCATGCTCGATCTCGACGACCGTGGGCTGATCGTGACCGATCCCGGCTGCATGACGAGCATGCCGGGAGTGTTCGCGGCCGGCGACGTTCGGAGCGGATCGACCAAGCAGCTCGCGTCGGCCGTCGGCGAGGGCGCCGCCGCCGCGATCGCGATCCGCGCCTACCTCGAGAAGCTCGAGAGGTCCTAGCGATGCGGGCGCTAACGGCCACGCCGCCGACCCCGATGTCGGCGGAGCTGGTGGAGGTTCCCGAGCCTGGTCTCGATGATGGCGAGATCCTGTGCCAGACCCTCGCGGTAGGGGTCGACGGCACCGACAACGAGATCGTCGAGGGCAAGTACGGCGAGGCCCCGCCGGGGCGCGACCGGCTTGTGCTCGGCCACGAGTCGCTCGGGCGCGTGCTGGAGGCTCCCGTGGAGGGCGGGTTCGCGCCCGGGGACCTCGTCGTCGGGGTCGTGCGTAGGCCCGACCCTGTGCCGTGCGAGAACTGCGCGGTCGGCGAGTGGGACATGTGCCGGAACGGCATGTACACCGAGCGTGGTATCAAGGGCCGCGACGGGTTCCTCTCGGAGCGGTTCCGCATCGAGCCCGCGTTCGCAGTCAAGGTCGACCCGCGGCTCGGGCGGCTCGCGGTGCTCGCCGAGCCCGCCAGCGTGGTCGCGAAGGCGTGGGAGCACATCGAGCGGATCGGCTCACGAGCCCGTTTCGCCCCCCGAAACGCGCTCGTCACAGGGGCGGGACCGCTCGGCCTGCTCGGTGCGCTCCTCGGGGTGCAGCGCGGTCTCGACGTCCACCTGCTCGACGTCGTCGATAGGGGCCCCAAGCCCGATCTCGCGGCCAAGCTCGGGGCGACCTACCACGTGGGATCTCTCGACGACGCCGGGATGGACTTCGACGTAGTGATCGAGTGCACGGGCGTCGGACCACTCGTGTTCCACGCGATCGAGCACCTCGCCCCAGACGGCATCATGTGCCTCACCGGCATCTCGCCCGCGGGACGCTCGGAGAAGCTGAATCTCGACGCCCTGAACAAGGAGATGGTGCTCAACAACAACGTCGTCTTCGGCTCGGTGAACGCCGGGCTCCGGCACTACGAGCAGGCGGCGAGGGCGCTCGCGGCGGCCGACGCGACGTGGCTCGACTCGCTGGTGACGCGATGGGTGCCGCTTGACCGTTGGGGGGAGGCGCTCGAGCGCCGACCGGACGACGTGAAGACCGTGGTCGAGATCGCGGGCTAGCCTGCGAGGAGGAAGCCCATGGAGCCGAGCGAGATCTTCGAGCTGATCGTGAAGGCCGACGAGAAGCTCAAGTACGCCACGCCCGCCATGGAGGACGCGAGGAGGGGACAGGCGCGCCAGCTCCTCGAGCGTGCTCGGGACGAGGCAAGGGCGATCGGGAACGACGCGCTCGTCGCCCAGGCGGAGCAGCGTCTCGCCGATCTCGTACACCCACCGATCGCCGGAGCGGCCGAGCGCCGGCCGACGCCGCTCGACCCCTACCCCGCGCCCCGGGACGAGGAGGGGGAGGGCGACGAGAAGGCGTACCCGCCCGAGCTCGGAACGGACGCCGTGGCGATCCTCGAGGGCCGGACCTTCATGTACTCCGACTCGATCGGGGACGTCCCGCCCGGATCCATCGGGGGGCTGCTCCACGACGACACCCGGTTCCTCTCCGGGTGGATGCTCACCCTGAACGGACGGCCGCCCTCTCTGCTGAAGTCGGGCGTGGTCGACTACTACTCGGCGGCCTTCTTCCTCACGAACCCCGACCTGCCGGGGATCCGCGCGAACACGCTCACCGTACGGCGCTTCAGGTTCGTCGGCGGTGGCCTCCACGAGCAGCTGATCGTGTTCAACGCGGCCACCGGGACCGTTCGTGTGGAGCTCCGCATGGCCGTCGAGGCCGACTTCGCCGATCTGTTCGAGGTGAAGAGCCGGGTCCGGGACAGGAGCGCTCGCACGGATACGGAGCACGACCCCGACGAGTCGAGTCTTCACTTCCACTACGAGAACGGCGGGTTCCTCGCCGAGACGAACGTGCGGGTCGCCCAGAGCGCGATAGCCGAGGGTGTGAACCCGGCCACAGCTCTCGACGTCCCGCCGACGCGGGAGGCGAGGCCGCGGATCGACGGGAACGACCTCGTGTGGGAGGTCGAGCTGCCCTCCAGGAGCGCCCTAGTGGTCGCGCTGCGCATCACCGTCCGCGTGAACGAGAAGGTGCTTGAGCCGACGCACGAGTCCTTCGGCGAGGAGCAGGAGCACGCCGAGGGAGCCCTCACTAGCTGGCTCGAGGAGGTGCCGCGGTTCCGGTCGGACGATGCCGTGCTGAAGGCGGTGTTCGACAAGTCGATCGTCGACCTCGCTGCCCTCCGCATCGCCGGCGAGTTCCAGGGGGAGGCCTACGTCCTGCCGGCTGCCGGGCTGCCGTGGTTCATGACCTTGTTCGGTCGAGACACTCTGATCACGGCGCTCCAGACCCTTTGGGTGGGGCCGGAGCTCGCGCGTGGCGCGCTCCACCTGCTCGGCGCGCTCCAGGGGACGAAGGTCGACGAGTTCCGCGACGAGGAGCCGGGCAAGATCCTCCACGAGATCCGGAGCGGCGAGCTCACGGTGATGGGCGAGAAGCCGCACAGCCCGTATTACGGGACGGCGGATGCCACTCCCCTGTACCTCGTGCTCATGTCGGAGTACTGGCGGTACGCGCGCGACGACGACTTCGTGCGGGCCCGCTGGGACAAGGTGCTGGCGGCTCTGGACTGGATCGACGAGCATGGAGATCGCGACGGCGACGGCTACGTGGAGTATCAGACCCGTTCCTCGCAGGGCCTGGGGAACCAGTGCTGGAAGGACTCCTGGGACGCTATCCAGTTCTCCGACGGGAGCATCCCGTACCTGCCGATCGCCGCCGCCGAGATCCAGGGATACGTGTACGACGGGAAGCTCCGCGCGGCCGAGATCGCAGAGCACCTGATGGGCGACGCGGAGCTTGCCTCCCGCCTCCGCAAGGAAGCCGAGGAGCTGAGGGAGCGGTTCAACAGGGACTTCTGGAGCGAGGAGCGCGGCGGCTACTACGTCGTCGGGCTCGACGGCGACAAGCGCCGGATCGACTCGATGACCTCGAACATGGGGCACCTGCTGTGGTCGGGGATGGTGCCGGAGGATCGCGCGCGCATCGTCGCCGATCACCTGATGTCCGCGGACATGTTCTCCGGGTGGGGTGTCCGAACGATGTCGTGGTCAGACGGCGGGTACAATCCGATCGGCTACCACGTCGGCACGATCTGGCCGCACGACAACTCGATCCTTGTCGAAGGTCTCGTCCGGTACGGCTTCCGCGACGAGGCGAACCGGATCGCGAGGGCGCAGCTCGAGGCCGCGTCGTTCAGCGACTTCCGGCTGCCGGAGGCGTTCGCGGGATTCGACCGGAGCGTGGGCCGGTTCCCGGTCCCGTACCCGACCGCGTGTAGGCCGCAGGCGTGGGCCACGGGCGCGCCGTTCGTGTTCGTGAAGACGATGCTGGGACTGGACGTCCGCGACGGCGAGGTGCGGCTTGACCCGCGCGTTCCCGAGGAGGTCGGGCGCATCTTCATCCACGGGATGCACGCGTTCGGGACGCACTGGGACCTCGAGGCGGTAAGAACCAACGGTCACGTGCGCCTGACCCACTGAGGGGGAATCGCGCTGCTCGGGGACCGGCGTTACCGATCCTTCCAGGAGCGGAACGCTGAGAGCAGGCGATCCGTCGCCTCCTGCGGTACCTGCTCCTCGGTGAGCGTCCCGGTCACCCGGATCGTGGTGCGCATCTGCTCCACGTAGGCCGTGCAGCCATCGCAGATCGCGAGGTGGGCCTCGAAGCGCTCGCGGTCGGGCTCGGGAAGGTAGCCCTCGAGGAACTCGGTCACGAGCTCCACGAGCTCCTTGCACGTCAGCTCGGCGGGCGCCGTCACGTCTCGACCATCTCCTCGGTCAGGTAGCGCTCGAGCGCGCGGCGAACCTTCGAGCGCGCCCTGTGCAGGAGCACACGCTGGTTCGTCTCGCTGATGTCCAGGGCGTTACACACTTCCTGCGACGACCACCCGAGGACGTCGCGCAGCCGGATGACCGTGGCCTGCGCGGGCGGGAGTCCCTCGATCGCGCCCTCGACGACCCCTCGGGTCTCGCCGGCAAGTAGGCGTTCCTCGGGAGCCTGCTCCCAGTGGGCGGGGAACGTCACCCAGTGACCCGGCAGGTCGCCGGTCGCAGGCTGGAAGCGATCGGGGTCGACTGCCGACTCCTCCGGGTCTCCGGGTAGGAGCGAGGAGAACGGGACGCTCCGCCGCTCCCGCTGCCCGCGCGTCTTCGCGATGTTGACAAGGATCCGGAACAGCCAGGTGCGGAAGGACGACCTCCCCTCGAAGCGGTCGATACCCTGGAGGACGCCGAGCCAGGTCTCCTGGACCACCTCCTCCGCCACGGCGCGCGAGGGCACGAACATCGCGGCGATCCGGAGCATCATGGCCTGGTAGCGCTCCACGAGCTCCATGAAGGCGTCGTCGTCGCCGGCGCGGAGCGCGTCGAGGAGGTCGAGATCGCGATCGGTCCCCGATTGCACGGCCGGAGCTTACCCCTGGCAACTGCGAGGACGGCCCTTCAAGAGGGCTTCGCTCAGCCGGGACGAGCCGCGCCCACGTACGCCGGCCAGTTGACCGGGCGTACCGCGACGTATGCCCCGGTGTGCGGCGCGTCGATCATCTTCCCGCCACCGATGTAGAGCCCCACGTGGTGGATCGGTGAATAGAAGAAGACGAGGTCGCCCGGCTGCAGCTGGTTCCGGTCTACGTGCGGGAGCGACGCGTACTGCCCGGCCGAGGAGTGTGTGAGCGACACGCCTGCGTGAGCCCAGGCCCACATCGTCAGGCCCGAGCAGTCGAACCCGGTCGAGGGACTCGAGCCGCCCCACCGGTAGGGGGTGCCGATCACCGAGTACGCGGCGTCGATCGCCGCCTGTGCCCCGGAGCTTGGAGCGGGCGGCGGCGGCCCCGTCGGCTGGGGTGGCGGGGACTCCTTAGCTTCCTCGAGCGCCTCTTGCAGCGCCTGCCGACGTTCGCGTCGAGCCTCTGCCAGCTCCTCTTCTAGGTCGGCGACGAACGCCTCCTGCTCGGCGATCAGCCCCTTGATCTCGCCGGTCTTGCGGTGGACCGCCGCGAGGGCGTCCTCACGAGCGTCGACTGCGTCGGCCAGCCGGTCGGCCGCCCACGATGCCCGCTGCCCGGCGGACTGGGCCTCGAGCGCGAGCTGGTTGTCGTGCTCGGCCAGCTGTCCGAGGAACTCGATGCGGTCGGCGAAGTCGCCGAAGCTCTCCGCCCCCAGCAGAATCCCGAGTTCGGAGCCCGCGTCCGTGTAGGCGCTGACCGCCCGATCCGACAGCGACTCGCGCGCAGCATCCGCGGCGTTGCGCGATTCCCTAACGTCGCGACGAGCGGCGGCCAGCCTGCCGCGAGCCTCGTCGAGGGCCAGGCGAGCCTGGTTGTACTGCTCGACCAGCAGCGAGAGATCCTCGTTGAGCTCGCGGAGCTTGTCGTGCGCGGCGTCGAGGTCGGCCTTGGAGGGGGCGGCCGAAGAAGGCGCGGATCCGAAGGCCAGGGGAACGACGAGTACGGCGGCGAGTGCGAGCCGCGCGAACCTCCCCCGGATCCGTTCCTGCCTCCACATAACGCAAGAGGCTGCCTGAAGCAGCCCCGCGACGAGGCTACCCGGCCCCCGTAGGGGCGTCAAACCCCGCGAAAGCCGGAGCGGAAGCAGATGGCGGCAAGAGGCCCCGGGGGAGTCCCGGGGCCTCTTGCCGTTCCGTCGGGACGGCGGGATTTGAACCCGCGACCTCAGCGTCCCGAACGCTGCGCGCTACCAAGCTGCGCTACGTCCCGTGCCCGGGAAGTGTAGCGAACCCCCGGTCCCGGCCCGGGGTAGGCTTCGGGCTCATGAGGATCGCCCAGGTCGCTCCTCCGTGGCTGGCCGTGCCCCCGAAGGGCTACGGCGGCATCGAGTGGGTGGTCGCGCTCCTGGCGGACGGGCTCGCTGAGCGGGGGCACGAGGTGACGCTCTTCGCAACCGGCGACTCCCTAACGAAGGCGCGCCTGGAGTTCGCGTTCGAGGTCGCCCCGGGTCCCAAGACGATCAACGACATCTACCTGGACACGATCCACACGCTCGTCTCGCTCCGCGACCCATCGCGGTTCGATGTGCTCCACGTGCACGCGCCGTTCTCGGCCCTGGCAGCGGCGGTGCAGACGCCGGTTCCCGCCGTCCACACCCTTCATGGGCCCTTCACGGACCAGATGCGCCAGCTCTACTCGGCGGTTGCCGATCGTGCTTGGTTCGTGGCGATCAGCGAGGCCCAGAAGCGGGGAATGGAGGAGCTCAGATACGGCGGCGTCGTCTACAACGGGATCGACCTCGACCGGTACCCGTTGCGCAAGGAGAAGGAGGACTTCGTGCTGTTCCTCGGGCGTGCGGCGCCGGAGAAGGGACTCCTGCGGGCCGTCCTCGCCGCCCGCGAGGCCGGCGTGAAGCTCGTCGCGGCGCTGAAGATCGCCGACCCGATCGAGGAAGAGCATTGGGAGCGCGACGTGAAGCCGGTGTTGCCTCCGGACGCCGAGATCCTGGCGGAAATCACCCACGAGGAGAAGGCCGAGCTCCTGGCCCGCGCGAAGGCGGTGCTGTTCCCGATCGACTGGCCGGAGCCATTCGGCCTGGTGATGACCGAGGCGATGGCCTGCGGCACGCCGGTGATAGCGACGCCGCGGGGCTCCGTGCCCGAGGTGATCGCCGACGGCCAGACCGGGTGGATCGTTCCGGTGGAGGACTACGCGCGCGAAGCCGCCGATCGGCTGCAGCGCCTCTCCGACATCGACCCGAGCGCCTGCCGCGAGCGCGTGCGGCGCCTCTTCTCGAAGGATGCCATGGTCGCCGGCTACGAGGCGGTGTTCGATCGCGCCCTCTCCGGCTGACGCCGGAGTTCCAGGAAAGTCGCCTCCGGGCGACACAGGAAGCGGAACGGCGCGTACTTGCCGGTGCCCACGCCCCTTGAAACGTGAACCCAAGCCGGGGGAAGCCGGAACAGACCCGATACGAGCCGGCGCGGCAGGTGGGAGTTGGTGACGAGCGCGCCGAGGAACGGCAGCCTCACCTGGCCTCCGTGCGTGTGCCCGGCAATCACGAGGTCGTACCCGAGAGCGGCGAGCTCCGGGGCGGGATCGGGAGAGTGCGCGACGACGACACCGAAACGGTCGGGCGACTCCCGGAGGGCAACGCGGAGATCGTGCCAGCCTAGGTGCGCGTCGTCGAGGCCGAGCAGCTCGATCGGCGATCCGTCGAGCGAAGCCTCCATGCGGACGTTCCGCAGATGCTCCCAGCCGTCGCCCTCGAGCGCGGCCTCGAGCTCCCTCCACGGCCCGCGGACGCCGATCCTGTGTCGCCGCCTGGGCAGGAGGTATCGCAGCGGGTTCAGCAGTCGCGGCACGAAGTAGTCGTTCGACCCGAGGACGAACCACGACGTGAGGCGCCCCCGCACCGGCCGTACCGCCTCGACCGCGGTCGCGACGGCCTCCGGCTCGGCGAGGAAGTCGCCCGTGACCACGGTGACGTCGGCGGGCGGAAGGCCAGCCAGGAATCGCGCCTTTGCGGCGTCGCCGCGCACGAAGTGAAGGTCCGAGAGGTGAAGCACGGTGAGGGGCTCTGGGCCGGTGGCCGGTAGGATGTCGAGGCGGCGGCGGACCACGCGGTACCAGCGTCGTTCGACGACAACGCCGTATGCGACGCAGACGGCGCCGGCGCCGAGCAGGATCAGAAGCACGGTGAAGAGCATGGAGCCGAGTCTACGGTGACGACGTTGAAGGAACGGCTGGCGGCCGAGATCAGGGATGCGATGAGGTCGGGCGACAAGACGCGCCTGATGGCGCTTCGCATGCTCTCGACGCAGGTGACGAACCGCGAGAAGGAGGTGCTCCACGAGCTGGACGACGAGGAGGTCCGGCAGGTCGCCGCGAAGGAGGTCAGGCGGCGGACCGAGTCCATAGAGGCCTTCGAGCCGGCCGGCCGTGTCGACCTCGCTTCACGCGAGCGCGAGGAACGCGAGGTGCTGAAGGCCTACGCGCCCGAGGAGCTCTCCGAGGCGGAGGTCGACGCGCTCATCGACGAGGCGATCGCTACGACCGGTGCATCGTCGCCCAAGGAGATGGGGAAGGTGATGGGCCTCGTCATGGGCAAGGCCAAGGGCCGAGTGGACGGTTCCCTCGTGCAGGAGAAGGTCAAGGGCAGGCTCGGCGGGGGG
>Ga0209431_10001528_pt1 | contig 19159 bp, 20 predicted proteins | sample RifCSP13_3_FD_184021 | JGI IMG/M metagenome (GOLD analysis project Ga0209431, IMG submission 184021) | Soil microbial communities from Rifle, Colorado - Rifle CSP2_sed 13_3 (SPAdes) (version 2) | ecosystem: Environmental > Terrestrial > Deep subsurface > Rock core/Sediment | place: Rifle...
TCCGTGTTCATGATGAGATAAATGAAGGGAAAAACATTATAATACTGTCTTCGGGACTTCAAAAAGAAGATTTAATAAAGCTGGAGTCCAATATTAACCAAATTCCCAGCGTAACGATTTCCACATCACCCCAAAGAGATTATTTATACAATAATGTATTTGCTCATGTTGTCGGTTATGTGGGCCTGGGGGAAACTTTGGAGCCTGTGATAGTCGGCAAGTCGGGTATTGAAAAATCCTACGATACTTATATATCCGGAGTTCCCGGGGGAAAAATAGTAGAAGTAGACGCCCTTGGGGGTTCATATAAATCGATTTCGGAGGAGAAATCTATCCCGGGAAAAGATATAATTCTGAACCTGGATTTGGAATTACAGAAGAAGGCTTATGAATTGCTTGAGCAGACCGTAAAGGCGGAGAAAAAAGATAAAGTAGTTGGAGGAGCTGTAATTGCCCAGGACCCATTAACCGGCGGTGTATTGGTATTGGTGAGTTATCCTTCGTTTGATCCTAATGTCCTGGTTGGGGGTATTTCTTTTGAAGAACTCAAAAAACTGAATAATGACCCGTCTTTTCCTTTTTATAATAGGGCTGTATCGGCAAGCTATCCACCTGGTTCAACTTTTAAAATGATAACGGCAACAGCAGCTTTGGAGCAAAAGGTAATAAGCCCGACTGATGAAATAGTTGATAACGGTTTTATACAGGTTGGATCTTATATTTTCAGGAACTGGAAAACCGATGGTCATGGGAATGTAAACCTTCTTAGAGCTTTGCAAGTCAGCAACGATACTTATTTTTATACAGTCGGAGGGGGGTATGGGGGTATCAAAGGTGTGGGAATTGAAAATCTTTATAACTGGGGGCAAAAATTCGGTTTAGGACAGAAATCGGGTATAGATATACCGGGAGAGGTAGAAGGTTATATGCCGGATGGTAAATATAAGGATTGGTACCTGGGTGACACTTATATAACATCTATTGGGCAGGGAGACGTTTTGACCACACCGATGCAAATAAATAATATAACCTCATATTTTGCCAATGGAGGGGTTTTGTATAAGCCGCTTGTGGTTAAAGAAATCTTTGGCGAATCTCCGCAGTTGGAAGTACTCGCCAAAGATTTAGTTGATTTCGGAACTTACAATTTGATTAGAGAGGGGCTGAAAATGGCCGTTAAACCGGGCGGTACCGGATATCCGCTATTTGATTTTAACCAGCGTCATCAAGGTATTGAATTGGGCGGGAAAACAGGAACTTCGGAGTACATAAATTCTAAGGGAGAGCCTAAAACGCACGCTTGGTTCACTGTCTTTGGTCCGTTTAATATAAATAACAATGATGAAAACAAGCAAAAAACGCCGATTTCTTTAACTGTATTCTTGGAAGGAGGCGGTTCGGGTTCGGACGATGCTGCTCCGATTGCCAAAGAACTCCTCGACATGTGGTTTTCTGGGAATTGAGGTCTTTTTTGACACTTTTAAAGTAATTCCTGTATGCTCATTAAAGCGTTATGTCCAAATTAGTAATCGTAGAATCACCAACTAAAGCAAAAACCTTATCGGGGATTTTGGGAAAAGAATACAAAATAAAAGCTTCAATGGGGCATATTAGAGACTTGCCCAAGAGCGGATTAGGTGTAGATGTGGAAAAAAATTTTGAGCCCGAATACGTGGTTCCCGAGAGAGCAAAAAAAACCATCAACGAATTGAAAAAACTTTCCAAGGATTCTGAAAAAATTGTGTTAGCAACCGACCCTGATAGGGAAGGGGAAGCTATTGCCTGGCATTTAAGTGTGTTGTTGGGGGGTAAGAAAACCGGGTCCAAAAAAACCTCCAAAAAGTCCAAGAATAACCTTTTTGAACGGGTGGTTTTTCACGAACTTACTAAAGAAGCCGTTCTCGATGCCTTTTCACACCCTGAAGCATTAAATGATAATTTGGTGGATGCACAGCAGGCGCGCAGGGTATTAGACAGACTGGTCGGTTATAAATTATCTCCGCTATTATGGAAAAAAGTTCGATATGGTTTGTCTGCAGGACGAGTTCAAAGTGTAGCGGTTAGGCTAATAGTAGAAAGAGAAAGAGAAAGGCAGGCCTTTAAATCAGAAGAATATTGGACTTTGGACGGTGAATTTGAATCAAAAGACGGAAAGTTTATAAAAGCACAGTTAAATGATTTAAACGAAAAAAAGCTGGAAATAAAGAGTAAAGGACAAATTGAAGAGTTGGAAAATAAATTGAAAGCCAGCTCTTACAAGGTTTCGACGGTTAAAAAATCCGAGCGTCAAAGAAAACCATACGCTCCTTTTAGGACATCCACATTACAGCAGACTGCTGCAAACATCTTTGGGTTTTCGGCTAAAAGGACTATGTCAGCCGCTCAGAAACTTTTTGAAAGCGGTTATATTACTTACCACAGAACAGACTCGTTGAATTTATCTCCTGTTTTTGTAAATTCTGCACGGTTATTTATAGGGAAACAGCTGGGAGAGAAATATTTGCCTGAAAAAGGTGTGTTTTATAAAAACGGTTCTAAAAATGCGCAAGAAGCTCACGAGGCAATTCGCCCTACAAATTTGAATAATGATATATCGAAATTTAATTTAATTGGATTATCAGAAGATGAACAGAAGATATACTCGCTGGTTTGGAAAAGAGCATTAGAATGCCAGATGCTTCCAGCTATATACGATCAGACAAACATAACTATAAGCTCCGCTGAGGGATATAATTTCAAAGCGAACGGGTCGGTAATTAAGTTTGATGGGTGGCTTGCGGTAGGACGTTTAATAGGTGTTGATGTGGATTCTGAAGCTATGAATAAACTTCCAGACTTAAATGAAGGTGAGGCATTATTAATGAAAAACCTGATTTCGGAACAACACTTTACTCAACCACCGGCCAGGTTTTCGGATGCAACTTTGATAAAAACTCTCGAAGAGCTGGGAATAGGAAGACCCTCTACCTATGCCCCTATAATTTCTACTATCCAGGATAGAGGTTATGTCGAAAAAGATGGAAAGTACTTTACACCAAAGGATGTAGCATTTGTGGTTATTGATCTGCTTGTTAAGTATTTCAGCGATATAGTAGATTATGATTTTACGGCCGGTATGGAAGAAAAGCTTGATGATATAGCGCAGGGAAAATCCAAATGGGTTCCTGTGATAGAAGAGTTTTACAGGCCATTTCAAAAAGAATTATTGGATAAAGACAAAGTTCTGCAGAAAGCGGATGTAACCACCTTATCTGAAACTGACGAAAAATGCCCCGAATGCGGGAAGATGTTGGTTGTAAAACTCGGTAAGTATGGAAAATTTTTAAGCTGTTCCGGATATCCCGACTGTAAATATGCAAGACCTTTGGAGGAAAGTTCTGCGGGGTTGCCGGACGAAAACGGTAATATTACTGAGAAACAACCCGAAAATTATGGCAAGTGCCCGAATTGTGAGGATGGGGTTTTTGTATTAAAAACGAGCAAATTCGGAAAATTTTTAGCCTGCAGTAATTACCCTAAATGCAAAACTACTCAAAAATATCTGGAGAAAATAGGAATGAAATGTCCCAAGTGCAAAGAAGGTGAAGTAATCATTAAAAAAGCCAGAGGAAGGGTTTTTTACGGCTGCAGCAGATATCCCGATTGTGATTACTCCAGCTGGAAAAACCCTTTGCAAAAAAACAGTGATGGTGATAAAAACAATTCAGAGGTATGAAAAAGCAGGATACGATATTTGACAAAATAGTAAGCGGAGAAATTCCCAGTTGGAAAGTTTGGGAAGATTCAAAGTTTTTGGCGTTTTTGACTCCGTTTCCTAACACAAAAGGACAAACCATAGTAGTTCCTAAAAAAAATGCAGGCGAATATATTTTTTCCGTAAGCAACAAGGATTATCTTGAGCTATTAACCGCTGCTAAAAAGGTGGCTAAAGTTTTAGAAAAGGCTTTTAGAACTCCCAGAGTAGCAATGGTATTTGAAGGTACAGGAGTGGCATATGTACACGTTAAGTTATATCCATTGCACGGGGATTTGGCACGAAAAACTGATATTTCGACTAAACATCTGGAATTCTATCCTGAATATATTGGATATCTTTCAACTGTTGAGGGTCCGAGAATGAGTGATAAAGAACTGAATGAGATTAGGGATTTGGTTGTTAAATCTCAAAAATAGTGACGTTTATTAAATTAAACTATTTAATTTCTAAATTTTGATTTCATAAATCTATATAACGACATTAAATTATTATAAGTTATCGTGTGATAGAATATATTAAGTGCCATCCGGAATCGTTCAGAAACAAAAAAATTACAATCAAAGAAACGCTAAACTATTAGAAATTAAAGATTTATTTAGTCTCTCTAAAAAGTTAAAGGCTAAGAAGAAAAAAATTGTATTCACTATAGGCACATTTGATTTAATAAACCCCGGACATTGCAGGTTTTTAGCGGAGGCAAAATCATGCGGTGATATTTTGGTGGTAGGAGTTTCCACCGATCAATCTGTAAAAGCGCTTAAAGGTGTTGATTACCCTTTGGTGAACCAGGATATTCGCGTCGAAGTTGTGAGTTTTCTGAAAACCGTGGATTATGTAATTTTTGTTGATGAAATAGCTCCGCACGCTATTCTTCTTTTGTTGCAACCCGATGTATTTTTTACCAGCAATTGGGATTGGAATGAAGGATTAAGGACAAAAACGGATAAAGATATTATTAAAAATATTGGCGGCAAAATAGTAGTTATGAATGTTGATAAACCGGGGTATTCCACAAATGTATTAGTTGATCATATTGCAAACATTAGAGTAACTCAAATCATGAACAGATATTTTCAGGAAAGGGGAACAGACTTGAATATTGATATATCAAATATTTTTAAACCTGCGGAATACGGCGACCAACTGCCACACTATAAAAACGGATTTAATTCGAATAACTTGATAATAAAAACCGAAGAGGTAAGAAAAATAGTTCCCAGATCTAAAGGTAAAAAGCTGGTGCTGGTTTCGGGATCATATGATTTACTCCATGTAGGGCATGCACGATTTATTGAGCAGGCCGGTTTGCTCGGCGATATTTTGGTGGTAGCTATTCCATCGGATAAATCTCTAAAACTGCTCAAAGGGGTTGGCAGGCCGGTAATTTCTGAAAGATCCAGAGCTTACATATTAGGTCATTTGGATCCGGTAGATTATGTTGTAGTTTTTGACGATACAACAGTATATTCAACGCTTGAAACTATAAAACCCGATGTATTTTTTACAGTGGACGAGTCGTGGAACAAAGGATATAAAAAAAGCAGGGAATACAAGCTTGTAAAAAGCTACGGCGGAGAAGTGGCTTTAACTGCAAGACAGGCGCCTTACTTGTCCGCCTCTATGTTGATTGATAAGCTGGCTCAAAAAAAAGTTAAAGAAATTTTCAGTGAGTGCATGGATGAGGATCGTTATATTAAAATAAAGGAAGAGAAATCCAGAATAAATGGAAGTAATGGAAAATGACAGACTACTATTCCCATAAATTACAAAAAGGTGCCCGCACTTCAGGTAAATATGATGAAGTGATAGCGAGCCTGACAAAATGCCCTCTATGCGATCTTAAAAACAAATATATATTGCTGGAAATGGAAAAGATAGTTTTGACCATGAACCTGTTTCCATATATTGACGGGCATTTAATGATAATTCCCAGGCGCCACATGGAAAAGATTTCGGAAATGAAAGCTAAAGAGTGGGGGGTTGTTAAAAAATTGCTTGATAAAGGGGTAAAAATTATAAAGGCTGAATTTGGTATTGAAGCGGTTAATTTTTTATATCGTGAGGGATCTAAATCCGGGGCTAGCCTTGGACATTTACATTTTCATTTGATACCCACACCTCCGGGTTTTGTCACTACCCATAATGGTCAGGGTATTTCATGGAATTATCAGAATTTGAAATACACACCTTTGGAAATGGCGGAAAGGTTGAGAAAACATGTCAAATAAATTTACCGGCTCAAATTCTGAATCATTATTTAATAAATCTGACGTTGAATTTATGAAGAAAGCATGCCTTCTTTGCGATAAATCGAACTGCGAGGTGCGTACAGCCGTAATCTGCGTAAAAAACGGCAAGATAATAGGGGAGGCGCATAATGAAATATTTGAATTTGAAATGAAAGCCAAAAATAAGTCTGGAAAACCTGAAAGGGAGGTAGCTCTGCACGCGGAGGCAGCTTTAATGGCCGATTGTGCCTTGAAAGGTATATCGATAAGAAATGCTAAAGTTTACTGCACCAGATATCCTTGTGTGAACTGCACCCGAATGCTGATAAAAGCGGGAATCAAGATGATATATTATATGAGCGACTTATTTGCCACCGGAAATGAAGCCGAAAGCCTATTTAAAGACCATGGGATACCGGTCGTTCAATTAAAAGAATCTTTAGTGTGGGCAAAGTGATTCAAGTGTTAAAATCATATAAATGACTTCAGATTGGCCAATATATTACAAAGACAAACTCATTATCGGAAACTTGAATTCTAATGTGGGAGTTGCAACTCTGTGGATGCCCAAGGAAAATGTGGCTTCCGAACTTACAGCGGAATCTTTTAGCGTTTGCGGCCAGCTTTATACAAAACGCGGAATAAATCCCATGCTAAGAAATATTCTGGCAAATCCGTTAATCAGATATTTAGTGATTTGCGGTGTTGACCGGCAGGGGAGTGGCGAGGCAGTTTTAAGATTTTTTAAAGATGGAGTAGATGTAAAAAGTGGAAAAGAAGGCGAACTTTTAGGATGGAGAATAATCGGCGACGAAGAAGCTCTTTTAGATAAAGAAATCCCGTTGGAAGCATTTGATTTGATTAGAAAGAATGTTCGTTTTATCGACATGAGAATGAAACCTTTGCAGCAAGTAGCAGAATTAGTAAGTTCGCTGGAAAAAAAGGATGCATTTGGAGACCCTCAAGTATTTAAAAGCCAACCGCCGGCAAAAGCGGATATATTTCCTTCCGATCTATCGGTTTTTAAAGTAAGAAAAGACTACATAGGTGATGCGTGGATAGACGTTCTTAAAATTGTTAACCGATTCGGAGTGGAAATCCCCGGCATGTATGGAAAAGTAAAAGCAGTACACAACCTTTCAGTAGTTATAGAAAAAGAGGATCCGAGAAACCCGAAATTTTATGACTATTTGAAATTTGCCAAAGAAGGACTCGACCTTTATATAAAAGGCTTTTTTGATGTAAATAAAGGTACAGAAGCTTATACATACGGAGAAAGAATATTCGACTGGGAAGGAATTAATCAGGAGGAAATTATGGTGGAGAAACTGAAACGATATCCATATGATAGGGGAGCACTAGCGGTTTTGTGGAAGCCTCAACAGGATAATTACCCTCCCAAAAATACGGAGCGTCAGGAAATGGAGCAGACCAAAGGGTGGAAAGTGCCTTGTTTGGTAATGATACTTGGGCAGTGCCTGGAGGAAGAATTAAACTTAACCGCGGTGTTCAGAAACAATGACGTATATGGTGCATGGCCTTTAAATGCCTTTGCTCTAAGAAATTTCCAGCGTGAGATTGCGGTGAAAATTAATAAAAACATAGGTTCTCTGACTACAATTTCCCATGTCGCGGAAATGTACGAATTAGATTGGGAGGATTCCAAACATATAGTTGAACAAAATGACGATCTGGCGCGCACTTGTATGTATGAGAGAAGGAGCAATTATATTATTTCTGTGGAAGGTGAGGAAATAATTGTAAAGTTTATATCGCCGGACGGTGCTTCTGATCTAGCTGAATTCAGGGAAAACGGCAAAAAACCGAAAGTGGCCCGCGATTTATGCGCTATGGCGATAAAAGAAATGCTGATCGGTGATTTGGGAGCTGCTTGTGATTTAGGAAGGCAGTTGGCAAAAGCCGAGAATGCAGTTAAGTTAGGTCTGGTTTTTGAGCAGGATAATGTATTGAAAATTAATTAATAGCCAAATAAGCAGATTATAAATTTTTATTATTCTAACTTAATGGTTTTTATATGTTTCAGCTTTTCTTTAGCAAAATCACATTCTATTTTAAACCATTCCTTGTCTTCGTATTTATATTTATGTTTAATGATATTATGTAAGTACGTTTGCGCATTCTTAATTGAGAACTCAAGCAGTAATTTCTTATTTACCAAATCAGAGCCATAAACTTCTAAAACCAAATTTAGTGTTTCCTCAAAGGTTACTTTCTCATACATTCTAAACCAGGAAAAAACCAGACACCTAGCCAAATCCCATTCAATAGGACCAATAAAGCAATGCTCAAAATCCAAAATTCCGATAATTTTATTATTCGATACAAGTATATTTGAAGGAGTTAAATCACCATGAAGAAATTTCTTTTTTTCATACTTTGACAGTCCTTTAGGCGAAGACAATTTTATTCCGGGTGCTAAGGTTGAATGAATATTTTTTAATATATTAACAGCCTCCTTTAAAATAATTAAATTCATTTTAAATGGGGGAACACCGTTTATATACTTATTTATTTTAATAATATGCGCGTTTTTAACGATATAATTGCTTTTATTATTAGTTTGTAAATACGCCGGAGTAGGAATTACCGATTTTAATAAGTTTGATATATATATATCCTTATCTATCAAAGCCGATTTTTTTACAGAGTGTCTTGAGATACTGACAGCGTAATCACCGTCTTTTGCCTTTAGATAATAGCAGCTTGTAGAGTACCCCCAAGAAGATGGTTTTTCCTCTAAAATTTCTGTTTCCAATCCGTAATATATATTAAGCCACAGTTTAAAATCATCGTAAACCCCACCAAGATTTTTAATATAATCAAAGTCTTTAGTCATTAGTATTGTTTTTAAACATTAATGCGTGAATTGTCAAACTAGTTGTTAAATTAATCCAAATATGATAATTTATCAATGTCCTGAAGACCTCTCCCTAAATATTTAGGGTTCAGGTGAGAAGAGATTATTTATTTCGATTCAAAAAGAAAAGGGGGGAAATTTAGACTCGTTGTAGCTTGGTGCGTGGAGCACATAAGAGTTCTTGTCCTTTCTCCTAAAAAAATGACATATAAAACACCAAAGATAGATCAACTTTTAGAAGCCGGAGTGCATTTCGGCCACCAAGTTAGAAGGTGGCATCCGAAGATGGAACCTTATATTTTTACTGTAAAGAAAAATGTTCACATAATAGATTTAGAGCAGACAGAAGAACTATTAAAGAAAGCCTGCGAATTTTTATATGAAACTGCTAAAACCGGAGGTCAAATAATATTTGTGGGAACTAAGAAGCAGGCGAGAGAAATTATTGAAAATGAAGCTAAAAGATGCGGCGCACTGTATGTGACAGAAAGGTGGTTGGGGGGTACATTAACAAACTATAGAGTAATAAAGAAAAACATTGATAAGTTACTAAGCCTTAAAAGCAAGAGGATGTCCGGAGAGCTTGAAAAATACACTAAAAAGGAAAGACTTTTAATTGATAGGGAAATAGAAAAACTTGAAAAATATATCGGCGGTATTGTAGCTTTAAAAGGTAATCCGGCGGCGGTTTTTACGGTGGATCCCAGAAGAGAGAAAACAGCTGTAAATGAGGCTAAAATGAACAAAGTTCCGGTTGTGTCTTTAATAGATACCAATTCGGATCCATCTAAAGTAGATTATGTAATTCCCGGAAATGATGATGCTATAAAATCGGTTGCCCTTATCCTAAAATCTGTCTCAGATGCCATATTAGAAGGTTATAAAGAATATGAAAAAGTATTGGCTGCCGGTAAGGTAAAAGAGGCGGAGGCTAAAAAAGAACAGGTAGATGAATCACAGATAGATAAAATGGATAATCCGGTGGCACTTGTAGAAGAACCTGTAGTTGTAACAGTGAGCGAAGCACCAGAAAAAGCCGAAGAACTTATAAAGGAGCCGGTAATAGAAGAAACAAAAACTGAAAAAATTAAAGAAATAAAAGAAGAAGTCGGGGAACCCAGGGATAAGAGTAAGACAAAAGCTAAAAAGGCTAAAAAGGAGGAGAAGTGACGACTTGTGTCGTCTATTGATTACAATATGACTATGAACGTTCAAGATATAAAAAAATTGAGGGAAGAAACCGGCGCGGGAGTTCTTGAGGTTAAACAGGCTTTGGAAGAATTAAGCGGCGACTACGAAAAAGCCAGAGTTTTGTTAATGTCAAAAGGCTCGGCAAAAGCTGCCAAAAAGGCGGAAAGAACCACGAAAGACGGACTTGTTCACTCTTATATTCACGGAGCCGGAAAAATTGGTAGTTTGATAGTTGTGGCTTGTGAAACTGATTTTGTGGCTAGAACAGAAGACTTTAAAAAGCTTTGCCATGAAGTTGCAATGCAGGTTTGTACTGACGAATATAAAGATGTTGATGATTTGCTGGAGGCCGAATATATACGAGATCCCAATAAAAAAGTGAAAGACCTAGTAACCGAAACTGTAGCAAAAGTAGGCGAAAAAATCGAAATAAAAAAGTTTATTCGATTTGCCGTTAACGATTAATCAAAGTATTATCTATATATGAATACTGCCGATTTAAGAGCTAAACTATTAAAATCCATCGATTTTTTGAAATCGGAATTGAATCAATTAAGAACCGGTAGACCATCACCATCCTTAATCGAAAATATTCAAGTGGAAGCTTACGATACTAAAATGACAGTTAAAGAGTTAGGATCGATTTCGGTTCTGGATTCACAGAATCTTTCTATTTCGGTATGGGATAAAAGTTTATTGAAGGTAATTGCCGGAGCTATTAGAGAAAGTGAATTAAAGCTTAATCCTGTTGTGGACGGCGATATAGTAAGAGTACCTTTGCCGGCATTAACAGAAGAAAGGCGAAAAGATCTTGTAAAGCTGGTCTCGTCAAAAGTTGAGGAAACCAAGAGTGCAATAAGAAGCATTCGACAGGATTTTATGAAGGAGATTGACAAGGCTTTTACCGATAAAGAAATGGGTGAAGACGAGAAATTTACAAGTAAGGAAGAAGTTGAAAAAGTTGTAAAAGAGTTTGTGGAGGAATCAGACGAATTGGGAGAGAACAAAAAAGAAGAGATATTGAAAGTGTAAATCAATTCATGACTTTAATAATATTTATTTTAATTTTATCTGTACTTGTTTTGGTCCATGAACTTGGACATTTTATTGTTGCTAAAAAAAGCGGAATCAGGGTGGAAGAATTCGGGTTAGGACTACCCCCAAGAGTATTCGGCAAAAGAATAGGTGAAACCGTGTATTCCTTTAATCTATTGCCTTTCGGAGGATTTGTAAAATTAACCGGAGAAGATGACACCGAGGTGACATCAAAAAGTGACCCTAAAAGCTTTATATCTAAACCTGCTTACGTAAGAGCGGCGATCTTAGTCGCGGGGGTGACGATGAACTTAATTCTGGCAATCCTTGTTTTTCAGTTTGTACTGGCTGCCAACAATTACAAAACTTTGTACCTACCTTTGTTTTTTGACTATACTTTTAGGTTTGGAAGGGCTGAAACTTCAAATACCGTCGTGGCTTCTTATACTGAAGAATCTGCCGGCAAGGATGCCGGTATAGAAGTTGGAGAAGCAATTATAGAAATAAATGATATACCGGTTTACAGCATAGATGACGTAAAAACTCAGGTTAAAGATAATGCCGGGAAGGAAATAAAACTTTTATTAATGGATTTAAGAAGACAGTCAAGCGGGGAAATACGCTCTATTAATTTGGTGCCATTGGAAGATGATGAAGGTAATGGGATTATAGGTGTCTATATGACAAAAGCTGTCACGATAAATTATCAAGATGAAAAGGCTTCCGCAGGAATTCTCCACTCATATAATATGATGTCTTATTCGGCCGTGACTTTTGGCAATTTGATTAAGGCATCTTTGGATGCGCGTTCGGTTGCTCCCGTATCGGAGGGGATTGCCGGGCCTGTGGGAATCTATTCTGTAGTCGGAAATATTTTGAGTTACAGCGGATCCAAAGTTATTCTAAGTTTGCTTGATCTTGTAGCCTTAATGTCTTTAAGCTTGGCGTTTTTGAATATAATGCCATTTCCTGCTTTGGACGGAGGAAGACTGGTATTTGTGGTTTTGGAAATTATTAGAGGCGGCAAAAAGGTAAGTGCGAACTTTGAAGCTAGCGTACACAAGTGGGGGATGATATTTTTACTAGGATTGATTGTGTTAATTACTTTTAAAGACGTTTTTAATATTTTGAGCTAGTGATTGCTAAAACAGTTGATTTTAATTTTTATTAAAGTAGATTTCTTTTTTTTATTGATTTGACTTAGGTTTTTGCTTGAAAGTTACTTTTGAGTATCATATTTAAAGTAACTTTATCATAGTATTTTTACTTTAGTGAAAGCATTAAGTAGTTTCGGGTTTTAAATTGGGATGTCTTAGTAAAAATATGATGGTTTGTTTGCAGGGTTTGTATTTTTAATTATATACTTCTAATATGGGTGATTCGGATTGCTTATTCTGCGATATAGTCAGAGATAAAAAAGCAGCATCAAGAGTACTCGAAACTAAAGAATTTATTGTTATAGAGAATAAATATCCAAAAGCACCAGTTCATTTGCTCGTTGTTGATAAGACTCATAGGGAAAAATCTGATACAATGGCGGGCGTGTACCAAAGTGAAAATTATTGGGATAAGCTTTTTTACGCCGTATCCCAGGCAGTTATAAAGCTAAATCTTGATAAAATCGGATACAAAGTTGTAATAAATGAGTCAAAGTATTATCACTATGGGCATGAGCACATCCATGTAATAGGTGGGGAAATAGGCGGAGTTGAATCAAATGAAGTCCGCTTGTAGCTTTGATTATTAATTTAGTTAGTTTTTTTTAAGTTTGGAGGTGCAGTTAATCCTTTGTTTTGATTAAAAGAATAAACAAAGGCATATTTTGGGACTAACCCTTTATATGATAACATTGTCAAACTATGACAAAAATAAAAGTTCGAAATGGCGAAAGTCTGGAGCAAGCTTTAAGACGGTTTAATAGAGAAGTCATAAAAGCAGGTATATTACAGGAATTGAAAGACCGTGAACGATACCAGAAACCGAGTGAAGTGAAGAGAATTAAAGCTAAAGAATTAGCCAGAAAAATATATTTGGAAACAAAAAGAAGATGATTCTAGATACGTTAAAATCCGATATGCTTTCCTCTCATAAATCCGGAGATATCTTTAAACTGGGTGTTATAAGATTTTTGCTAGCAGCCATGAAGAATAAGGAAATTGAATTGAGACCGCAAAAAAAAGAATTTACAGATGAAGAAGCATTGAGGGTAATTAAAAAACAGATAAAGCAGCGAAATGACTCCATTGAAAACTATAAAATGGGAAATAGGCAGGATCTGGTAGATAAAGAGACCGCAGAATTGAAACTGCTTGAGGAATATTTTAATTTGTTTTCTAAGGAATTAGGTATTACTTTATAAAATGATCATGCTAATTTGAATTGAAAATCTCTAACATGTTCAACCCCCTTTATAAATGAAAAAAACTACAACCAGAAAAACATCCGGTATAAAAAGTAAAAGAAACATGGTTATCAATATAAGTATAGTAGGTGATAAAGATATAAAAGTGTTAAATAATAAATATTTTGAGAGAAATTATCCTACCGACGTATTGTCATTCAATTTTAATCAAGTGGTGGATGGTGAATATTATTTAGGAGATGTTGTCGTTAATAAAGATCAGGCGGAAAGGCAGTGCAAAGACTACGGAAACGATTTGGAACACGAGATTTCAGAATTGGTTGCGCATGGAGTATTGCATTTGTTGGGTGTTCACCATGAAGATGATAATGATAATCGTGTACATGGCGTAACAACGTAATTACAATAGTTTTTGTTTACCCTATAATTGTCTTGATATGAAAATAATTGTGGGATTAGGTAATCCAGGTAAAGAGTATAAAAACAGCCGGCATAATGCAGGATTTATTCTTGTTGATAAACTTGCTGAGAAGCTTGATTTAACTTGGGGATACGAGAAAAAGTTTGATGCAGAAGTTTGTAAGAACGATAATTATGTTTTGGTGAAGCCCCAAGCTTTTATGAACGATTCTGGTTCTGTTGTTTCTAGAGCTTTACATTTTTTTAAGGTAAGTTTAGGAGATTTAATAGTAGTCCATGATGATGTTGACCTTCCTTTTGGAGAAGTTAAATTTAAAAAGGGGAGCGGAACTGCCGGTCATCACGGGGTAACTGATATTGTTGAAAAAGCAGGCACCTTGAATTTTTGGAGATTTAGAGTAGGTGTGGGAAGACCGGAAAACAATAAATTTAATGTTCATGGGTATGTTTTGGGTGACTTCTCGGGAGAGGAATTATCTATATTAGAAGATAATATTTTTAAGAAATTAACTCAAAAAGTTATTATTTAAAAGAATTTTATTTGAATTTATAAAAACCCATAGTATACTAGTGAATAAATCGAAGTAAACAAAGAAGGAGCATGTCATGGAAGAAGTTCTTGGAGTAATTGCCGGAGCAGGAATGGTGGCCATCCTGTTGGGTATTTCGCTTACCCCGGTGGCCGTGATACTGGAGGAGGCGGGCCAAAAGCCAAGAGCCGACAAGGTCGGTTACTTAGGTATTGGTCTGCTTCTTGGAGGGCTGTGTCTGGCCGTTGTGGCTGCTATCATTGTGTTAATTTTATAGCGGCCAAGCCGATAAACACTAAAAAGCCAACAGGTTAAAGCCCTGATCTGTTGGCCAAGCATAATATTCTAGTTCACTCTAAAATTCGTAATTCATTAATGAAAATACAAAAAATCATTTCAGCCAAATAATGTTCCGAAACTAAATCTTAATCTTTCAAAAAAGAATTACTGTTTTGTTTAATTAAATACTGTGGTATATATTTTATTTAATCCTTTGGAAGTAAGGAGAACCATGAAATATCTTGGTTTTGTGTGGCTGCTGTTGTGGGAGCTGCTGGTTGGATTGGCAGCTAAGACGGCCGGTGGGTTGTTGGGTATATTGCTCTTCTTTGTTCTTGGCGGCGCCGGATTGGCTGTGGCATTTCTTGTGGCAATCGCCGCAGCCGGCTCTACGCACCCGCCAGGAGTCTAATATGCCCAAAAAAGGACAGATTGCCCACGAAATCTGTTCTTTTTCTAAAAATCATTGAACCCCCTCACTATACATCTGTATACTTATGTTCGTTATGTTCTACCGCAAGTATCGCCCCCAAAAATTTGCCGATATTTCCAAACCAAATGAAGTAGCAGAAGCTTTGATGAATCAAATAAAAAATAAAAAGCCGGCTCAGGCTTATGTTTTTTCGGGACCCCGGGGCACCGGAAAAACTACTACTGCCCGTGTACTTTCAAAGGCATTAAACTGCGAACACCTTGATAAAGATGGGGACGTTTGCGATAAATGTGCGAGTTGCGAAGCCATCAAAAACGGTAATTTTTTAGACTTAATTGAAATTGATGCCGCCAGTAATAGGGGAATAGACGATATTAGGGATTTACGAGACAAAATTAAACTGGCTCCTTCTGTAGGGAAAAGGAAGGTATATATTATCGATGAAGTACATATGCTTACTACAGAAGCATTTAATGCTCTTTTAAAAACTTTGGAGGAGCCTCCGAGACATGCAACATTTATTCTTTGTACCACCGAACTTCACAAAGTTCCCGATACCATAAAGTCCAGATGCCAGGTTTTTAAATTTAAAAGGGCTACTGTTCCTCAAATCACCATACGCCTGGAAAAAATATGCAAAGAAGAAAACTGTGAATTAAGCAAAGATGATCTAAGAAAAATTGCAGTAGCTTCCTCGGGAGGATTTCGGGATGCCGATACACTATTGCAGCAGGTTATTGAAGGAAATGTAAGTGTGGATTCGTTAACCGGTATGGGGAATGTTGGGGATTATACAATCTTCGTTGATTATTTGGTTGAAAAGGATGCATATAGAGCTATTAAGTTTGTTAATGACACCTATCAGGAGGGCAGAGATTTGTATGTATGGACACTTGATTTACTCAATTATTTAAGAAATTTACTTTTCATTTCGTCTGGGGCAAATGAAGGAGTGGTTGATGTTTCTGACGAAGTTTTGGAATTAATGAAGAGGCAGTCAAATAAAATTTCCTCACAAAATGTTGTCTTATACTTGGAAAAATTTTTAAAAGCGGGAAATTTGATAAAAAGCTCCGCTATTCCTCAGTTACCATTGGAAATTTGCATAGTTGAAGTGTGCGGAGACTCAAATTCAGGTAGTAATTGGCCAGTTGAACCAAAACCCGATAAAGGAGTTTTTAATAAAGGGAGTACCGCGAATGTAAAAGGAAAAACAGACGAGGGAAAGTCGTTAAAAACTGATACTGTTGATAAAAGCGTGCGCGAATTGAAATCAAAAGAAAAAACGATTGAAAACGAGGAATTTTCTACTTCGAAAATAATTTTGGAAAAAGCGCAAATAGAAGAAAAATGGCAGGAACTCCTTTCCTTGATTTCTAAAGAAAACGGTTCTGTACAGGCTCTCATGAAATCCGGAAAAATACAAAAAGTTGAGGGTAGTTCTATAATTTTCGAGGTTTACTACTCCTTTCACAAAGAAAGACTTGATAGTCCCAAAAACAAAAAAATAGTAGAGCAAGCGTTTTACGAAGTCTACGGGTATAAACTGAATGTAAAGTGCGTAATGAGTGCTGAAAAACCACCAAAAAAATCTTTGAGCCCGAAAGAGTCGGGTATATTAACTGATTACAACGTCTCCAGCCCGGTGTCATTAGATTCAGCCACAATAAAAGGTTCGGTGTTGGATATTTTTGACGGTGGTTTGCCACTTTAATTTTTCACTATTTATGTCCTCCAAGAAGCTTATTGCATTTATAACCATAAACTGGAAAAGGTACGATTTGACTAAAAAGCTTTTTATAAGTTTACAGAATTCTACCGTGAAACCCGATACATATCTTGTAGATAACTAATGTGATGACTCGAAAGTGTCCGATGTGGCTCCTTATTGCAGGGAGGTATCTAAATTTAGGGAAAACACCGGCTATTCTTTTGCAAATAACCATGTTGCAAAGAAAATAGGAAGAAACTATGAATATTTATTGTTTATAAATAACGATACACTCATTGAGCCGGATACAATTGAAATTATGCTTGATTATGCTAAAAAATTGCCACGGCATTCAGTTTTACATCCACTTAGCTTAAAATATGAAGAACCAGAGATAATAACCTCTGCAGGCTCACTAAATATACTGGGCCCCGGTGTCGGTTACAGATTTGAAAGTGCAAAATTATCAAAAGTGAAGAGTAGATTGAAGCCTGTTATGAAACAAAATTATTTGCATGGCGCTTGTTTTTTAATTAATTCGAAAGATTTTTTAGATGTTGGTGGATTTGATGAAAGGTTTTATATATACCATGAAGATAACGATTTGAGTAGAAAACTCAAAAAGAAGTTTAATTCAACTTTTTATTGTATAACCGAAGCTGTAATATATCATAAGCACCATGGTTCGGAGCCGTTTCATAAAGAAAGGCATTGGTATTATACAATTAAAAGTATGGCGTTATATTTAACTGACAATAACGATTACAAGAAAGTGTTTATCGGATTAATTTGCAGACTAGCAAACCTGCTTTTGTGGCCATTTAAAACCGACAGTAATATAAAAGCTGTGCGAGCCGGACTTAGAGATTATTTGGAGGGCAATTTTGGAAGGAGCGAGATATATCGCTAATCTTGTGAGATAATTTTACCGGTTTATGAGAATTCCTAAATCAATATTTAGATTAATAGAATCATTCGAGAAACTTCCGGGTATAGGGCCAAAAACGGCTCAAAGGCTAACATTTTACCTGCTCCATGTTCCTCAGGAGGAAATGGAAAGATTTGCTTCTGCTCTAGTTGATTTAAAGAAAAACACTAAATTATGCAATATCTGTAAAAATGTTGATGAAACAGAGGTGTGCAGCGTTTGCAGTGATCCTGCACGCGATAAGAACACCATAGCTGTTGTCTCCGGCCCTATGGATGTTTTTGCGTTAGAGAAAACCGGGTATAAAGGAGTTTACCACGTTTTGCACGGACTGATAGACCCATTAAATAATATCGGACCCGAGGAAATATTTATTAATGAGCTGATTAAACGTTTAAAAAATGAAATAGTAGGGGACACTGAAGTAATTATGGCGACAAGCACTAGTATGGAAGGGGAGTCGACAGCAATGTATATTGCCAAACTTATCAGGGATTCAAATATTTCAGATAAAAATATTAAAATAACGAGATTAGCCCGCGGACTTCCCGTGGGCGGGGATGTGGAATACGCCGACGATATAACTTTAGGCCGCGCTCTGGAAGGAAGATCAGTTATTTGAGAAGTTTTTTAGCGGTAGTAAAATTGGCTCTTTTTGGGCTATAACCTTGTGTTTTGAGTAATAAGAAAATACAATACAGGCATGTCCTTTAAACTCTACGATTCTATGTCAAAATCTCTCGAGGATTTTGAACCGATTAACCAGAATTTAGTCACAGTATATTTTTGCGGTCCCACAGTATATGACTTTGCTACAATAGGGAATTTCAAAACTTATACTTTAGGGGATATTTTAATCAGAGTTTTAAAATTCAACGGATTTAAAGTTAAATACATTATGAATCTAACTGATGTCGGTCATTTAACAGGTGACAATTTGGGAGACGCCGATTTAGGTGAAGATAGAATTGAGTTGGCGGCTGAAAAAGAAGGAAGAAGTGCCCGTGATATAGCGAACTACTATATTGAACAATTTTTACGCGAATATGAAAAAATAAACCTGACAAAACCACTAAAGTTTATAAGAGCCACAGACTATGTTAATCCAATGATTGAATTAGTTAAGACCCTGGAGCGTAAAGGATTCACATATAAAATAAACGATGGAATATACTTCGATACTTCTAAATTTTCTAAGTATGGTCAGCTTTCGGGACTTACTGCAGAGAGTATTATGGAAGGTGCCAGGGTTGAACCAAATCCTTTAAAAAAGAATCCTAATGATTTTGCTCTTTGGAAGTTTTCACCCCAGGATAAAGTTAGATGGCAGGAATGGGATTCTCCATGGGGTAAAGGTTTTCCGGGCTGGCATATTGAGTGCAGCGCTATGATCGCGAAAGAATTGGG
>Ga0209431_10001530_pt1 | contig 19136 bp, 20 predicted proteins | sample RifCSP13_3_FD_184021 | JGI IMG/M metagenome (GOLD analysis project Ga0209431, IMG submission 184021) | Soil microbial communities from Rifle, Colorado - Rifle CSP2_sed 13_3 (SPAdes) (version 2) | ecosystem: Environmental > Terrestrial > Deep subsurface > Rock core/Sediment | place: Rifle...
AAACGTTAATAACGTCTCTTAGAAGAGTCGTATTCTATTGGGCCGATGGTCTAGCCTGGTAGGATACCTCCCTGACACGGAGGTGGTCGAGAGTTCAAATCTCTCTCGGCCCACTTGTTTTTATTACATAAAAATGTGGATAAAATATGATTGAATTCACACAAAAAGAAATATCTTTTTTAGAAAATAACGAAGCATGCAGAATCGCAACTTCTCATAATAACGTACCTCATGTAACACCTGTTACATATTATTTTGAAAATGGTTTATTCTATATTGCAACTGATTACAACACAAAAAAATATTCTAACCTAAAGAAAAACAAGAATATGGCAATGACTGTAGATGTTTACCTTGCAGAACAACACAAAGCAGTAATCATACAAGGAATTGCAGAATTTATTGAAAGAGGACAAGAGTTCAAACGGCTATATGAGATCTTTTATAAAAAATTCTATTGGGTAAGAGAAACTCCTTGGGGGGAAGGAGAAGCTCCTTTTGTTAAAATTACACCACAAAGAAAGATGAGTTGGGGTTTGAATTAACCACGTGTAGCTTCAAATGGTTTTTCTACAATGCTCCAAGCAGATTCTATGCTAGCTATACCTTTGGCTCTAAAACTCGCTTGCTCACCATTTGTGATAATTGAATATTCATTAGCAATTTGATCAGTATATACTAAATTGAATTTACTAGAAAGTTCAACTGAATTACCAGCATAAATTGCTGCTCTTCCAGGCATTGCAATATCTTCTGTACTATATTCTCCATTTCCCACATCCTTGTTATTTACAAATAATTCGTAATTAATGTTAGAAATCGTAAATGTTTTTTTACTTGGATTAGTTACAAGAAAAGTAATCTCAAGAGTAGCACGTTTATCTATACTATTAGTTTCTAGTACTTTTACATCAACTAATTCTAACTTTGCCATTTCAAGCTGGGGATTATCTAAACTGGCGTAGTAATAAAATCCCATAAACATAGCAAACAATACTACAAAAGCTGCAGAAATAACAACCTTCCCTCTACTGACCATTCAATAGCTAACGGCTTTCATATAATTAAAAACCTTCTCAGATGCGAACAGATAATATTCATAATATGTGATGATTGGGCTATGCCAATTGTAGACGCGCTAATTACATGGGCTCATCTAATCTCTGCCTCTATATGGGTTGGGGGATCACTCTTCATTGGAGTTGTTCTGGCTCCTCTTCTTAAAACAATGTCAGAATCTGTAGAAGAAAGACTTGTAATAATGATTCGGGTAGGAAGAAAATTCAATAAAATTGCTATTCCTTCATTAGGTATTTTGATTGTTACAGGACTCTATAATTCACAGTATATACTAAGTAAACCAGAAACAATTTTTTCAACAAACTATGGAATGATTCTTACAATCAAAATAATACTTGTGACAGCATTGATAGTAACATATGCTATCCACATACGAATAATAAGATTTGATGTAGAGAAAAAAATTGAAACAAAGGCAATGTCACAAGAATCGATTCAAAAACTTCGCTCAAAAATTATATCTCTAGGAAGAATTATTGTCTTTATATCAATCGTGGTGTTGCTGATGGCAGCAATGTTAGATGCCGGCATTTGAATTACCTGCTATTCTTACTTCAAAACCATCATTAATCTTACCTATACCATACTTGCAATTCAATATCTCAGTTGTTACAAACAAATTAGTTTCAAGATGTTTTGTAATTTGATTTACTCTAAAAACAGATTCGCCATCTGTAAGACAAAGAGGGATTACTAACATATCTGAAAGAAATTGATCTACACCTAGAGTTGATTCTAGAAATCTAGTAGCTACAATCTCTCCAATTCTGTTCATCTCTTTTCCGTTTATAGCGTCTGAACCTATGATACAATTTTCGTCAAAAGTGGACACTAAAAATGAACATCCTCCATCATAGGCAGGTTCTTGTTCGATTTGATAATCACAATCAAAACCAGCATTAAGAAGGATTTTCTTTACCTCATTTACTTGCTGCTCAACTAGATGTGATGAAATCCCTGAATAAATACAGAGAATCTTAACTGATTTACTCGTTCTTTTAAGAAGGGAAATAGGACTAATTTTCTCACGAGGAAATACCTCCACGTTAACAATACCACCACCACGTGGATAATATCCGCGTCTTTCAACAACCATGTTGAAATTAATGCCGAGTCTCGCATAAGCTTCTCTTAAAACAAATCTTGTGTAATCACTTGTGGGACTCCATAAAACATCAGTACCCCCTATTATCGACATTTTCAATCTTTTTTTTGAAATAGCTACTGACGGAATCAATATCTGTAAAATCAAGGGAATGCTCCCTGCAGTTCCTATGTCTTCTTTTAATTGCATATCATCAATTTTTGAAGGAAAAAATCTGATTGCTGTTGACCCAACTGAAAGTCCTTCAACTTTTGCATTACAAATCTTTGCAAGAATTTTAATTCCAGTAAGATGCTGTGGTCTAAGACCTGGAACTTTTCGATTCTGCCTTATGTTTGCAATTTCTACTGGTTTCTGAGTCAAACAAGAAAGTGTTACTGCGCTACGAACAATTTGTCCGCCCCCTTCACCATAGGCACCATCTATTTTTATTAATTCCATAATTTTCTGGATTCCTATAATAATATACTAAATGATAATCTTTTAAAGAATTAAACAAAATTTGAAGCATGAATGGACTTTACATTGGACGCTTCCAACCTTTTCATCTTGGTCATCTAGACGCCATTAAATTTGCTTTGTCTCAAGTAGAAAACCTCTGGATAGGAATTGGCAGTTCAAATATAAGCAACGAGAAAAGAAATCCATTTACCGCAGATGAAAGAAAGGAAATGATTATTTCATCACTAGACGAGGCAACCAGGAAACGAATCCAGATCCATTATGTTCAAGACATTGATGATCATGAGAAATGGACATATCATGTTGACTCCATAGTGCCAAAATATGATATTGTGTTTTCAAATGATGATTTTACACAAACACTCTATCATAAACGTGGAATCAAAGTTATTCCAGTACCGCTTAAGGAAAGAGAAAACCTCTCTGGAACCAACATTCGTGAGAAGATGGCAATGGGGAAAAGCTGGGAAGAATTTGTACCAGAAGGAGCAAAAAAAATATTATTAAAAATAGATGCAGAAAGAAGACTCTCAAAAATTCTGTAATTATAAATAACGGCAGCTGAGCGTAAAGATTGGAGAATTTATTTGGAATACCTAGTTATGTTGCCCGGACCAACAAACGTTCCGGAAAGGGTTACACGTGCGATGTTTACTCACATGATAAATCATAGAAGTAAAGATTTTGTTAAACTCTATACAGATGTTGTAGAAAAGAGTCAAAAAGTCTTTGATACAAAAGGCGATGTCATTGCACTTAGTGCTTCGGGAACTGGAGCAGTAGAAGCATCAGTTGTAAATCTAATAAAAAAAGGAGATAAGGTAATAATTCCTGTAAACGGAGAATTTAGCAGTAGACTTGCCACTATGCTAGAATGGCAGGGTGCAAATGTCATAAGGCTAACAACTCCTTTTGGCGAAAATGCAAGTTTTGATCAAGTAAAAGAAGCATTTGATAACAATAAAGATGTCAAGGCATTTTATGTTGTATGGAATGAAACATCAACTGGAACGATGGTAAAATACCTTGATAAAATATCAAATTTAACTTCAAGAAACGATTCTTATTATGTTGTAGACGGTGTATCAATAATTGGTGGTGAAGAACTTCATATGGACAAGTGGGGTATTGATGTATGTGTTACTGGAGCGCAAAAAGCACTAGCAGCGCCACCAGGAATCTCACCAATAGCAATTAGTCCTAAAGCAAAAAAATTCATGATTGCAAATCCGCCTCCAACTTTCTACTTTAACTTGGCAAGATACTTCAAGTACTATGATGATACCAAAGAAACTCCATTTACTCCTGCTTTACCACTACTTTACGCATACAGAGAAGCACTTGATATTATACTAGAAGAAGGAATGGAAGCAAGAGTAAAAAGACATAGAATTTGTTCAGATGCATTATATTCTGGTTTAAGTGCAATGGGCCTTACTCCCTTTGCAAAAGAAGACGCACGATCTACAGTTGTAATTGCATTAAACTATCTAAATGGATTAGAAGATAAAACATTCCGATCAACACTTTCAGAAAAATTCCGTGTTCTAGTGGCAGGAGGTTTTGGTGATCTGAAAGGAAAAGTGTTTAGAGTAGGATGTATGGGAGAAGTTCACAAATATCATGTAATGAGAACCATCTCTGCAATCTCTTCTACACTAGACATGATGGGATACAAGACAAATCCGGAAGCACTCCAAGTAGCTGAAGAAAAACTGAAAGCACTTTAAACACATGTTAACTTAATATAAGGAACTTTGAGAATCGATCACGATGACTTTCCAAAAAGGTACATTACTTTTAATAGATTATACTGCTAAGGTAAAAGATACAAACGAAGTTTTTGAAACCACCAAAGAAGATGATGCAAAATCAAACTCAATTCATGATGCTAATATGAAATATCAACCACGACTTGTCTCAGTAGGAGAATCATGGGTTCTCAAGGGATTGGACGATGCCTTGCTTAACACCAATGCTGGTGACAAACTCACAGTAGAAGTTCCTCCAGAGAAGGGATTTGGTACAAGAGATACAGGCAAAGTTCGAATGATTCCTCTGCGAAAACTTGGTGAAGATGCAGAAAAAATCTCAGTCGGAGACGCAATTGAAGTAGATGAGAGAACCGGAATTGTAAGATTTATTGGTTCAGGCAGAGTTCAAGTTGATTTCAACCATAGGTTTGCAGGAAAAACTATTCTTTATGATGTAAATGTAATAAAATCATTAGATACTGATAACGACAAAATCATGGGATTGCTTAAAAGACGATTACCAGTTGACGACTCTAAACTTCAATTCAAGCTGAACGGAACTGATCTTGATATTACCATGCCTGAAGAAACCTTTCTTGCAGAGGGATTACAAGTAATTAAGCGAGCCATAGTTAATGACATCTTCAAGTTTATTTCCAAATTAGAAAAAATCAACTTTATTGAGGGTTACAAAAATACCAAAGCTGAAAAACCACAAACAAGTACTGAAAAGCCCATAGAAAAACCAGCAGAACCAAAAGCTGCTTAATCTATAGCACACCAGTACTTTTTGCAAGCTGAATAGCTTTTTCTTTTGTCATCTTAATCTTATTTAGAATTGTGTATCTCTCAGGTCTAAGTGATGGAGCAATCATTAGAGCTTTTGCAAGAATTTCTGGTTTGAGACCAATTTGTTTTGCAGTGGTTGGCGCTCCTACATTTTTTAACATGGTTACAATTTTTCTCCAGTCTTGACCTTGCAGTTTAGAAATTAAAATAGAACCTATACCACATTTTTCACCATGTAGTCCGACTCCTGGTACTAAATAATCTAAAGCATGAGAGAAGAGATGTTCTGCTCCAGAACATGGTCTACTGCTTCCTGCAATACAGGCAGCAACTCCAGAACTGATCAAAGCTTCTACTATCATTCTAACATCTGGTTTTTTTCTAAAATTTTTGGAGTTTTCAATTACTATTTTTGCACTCATAGAAGCAAGATTTGCTGCGTATGTTCCAAAATACTCTCCAGTATCATCTCTTGCCAGTTCCCAATCTCTGACAGCAGTAACTTTTGCCATTAAATCTCCACAACCACTAGCAAGAAGTTTTCTTGGTGCTCTCTTTAAGATCTCAATATCAACAAAGACTCCTAAAGGTGCTGTTGCAATTATAGAGTGTGGTTTATCTCCTCTTAAAGAAACGAAAGGACTTGCAATACCATCATGTGATGCAGAAGTTGGGATACTTACAAATGGCTTTTTTAAATTATATGCAACCATCTTTGCAATATCTACAGATCTCCCACCCCCAATCCCAATTATGAGATCACTTTTGTCTTTCTTTATATCTCGTTGAGTTTTTTTTGTAGCGCTAACATCGTTACTAGTACATATATGCCAAACATTTTTTATCTTAGAATTTGTAAGAGATTTTACAACCTTTTCATATGTTATTTTTCTCACATGATCTCCCGAAACAAGTGAAACTTTCTTAGGATTAGCAAGATCAGCTATGAATTTTCCAATATTGCTAATATTTTTTTCACCAATGACTATCTGCCTTGGGAGCTCCATTACATGTGAGGGCATAGGTTTTTGATGAAATCTCATTATTTATCAATCTCCCGTTTGGAAACACAAAGTTATTTAAAAGGGTGTTAACTTATCCAAAATATCCTAGTTAAGGAGAATGTTATTTGTCAGACTATGTTGAACAACACACACTACATGGAACAACTACTGTAGGAATTAGTTGTACAGACGGTGTAGTATTGTGTGCAGACATGAGAGCAAGTGCAGGTTATTTCATAGCAAATAACAATACCATGAAAATTCAAAAAATAGACAACCATGCAGGAATGACTATAGCAGGTGGCGTTGCTGACGCACAGAACGTCACTGACATGTTACGATATCATTCCAATATTCATAGGATAGAAAAAGGAGAATATCTCCCGATCAAATCCATAGCAAGACTTGCTTCACTGATTTTCTTCCAGAACAGGTACTATCCGTTCATTGCAGACATACTTGTGGGTGGTTATGACAAGCAAGGACCAGCTTTGTATAATGTAGACATGTTTGGTTCGCTAGACAAAAAGACATTTGTTACAACTGGAAGTGGCTCTCCTGTGGCGTATGGTCTTTTAGAAAATGAATATCGTGACGGACTAACCATAGAACAGGGTAAGGTAGTAGCTTTGCGAGCTGTAAAAGCTGCAATAACAAGAAACATTGGAACAGGTGATGGCATCAATGTTGCAACAATAGATCAGAAAGGATACAGACTGTTAACCAAAGACCAGAAGAAAGCCATCATTACACTTTAGTGAATATTTTGCAAAGGAAACAACAACAACGAGACGTATCTCCTGCCACAAATATAATGGCCACCATACTGCAAGGTATTCCAAAGGAAGCTGATGTTACTAAGATAGATTATGAGGGCCCGCGAATTGCAATTTATACAAAAAAACCTCGCTACTTGATGGAACATAATGAAGTAATTTCTAACATGGTAAATCTGATCAAAAAGAGAATTGTTGTAAGAACTGAAGAATCTATAAGAAAATCAGAAGAAGAAGCAAGACAAATACTAACACAAGCCTTGCCAAAAGAAGCGGAACTGGGCGGTACATTCTTTGACACTGCCATAGGAGAAATGACAGTTGAGGTAAAGCGCCCATGGCTTTTGTTCAATAATGCTGCATTTAACATGGCAGAACTTGTTGAAAAAACAGGCTGGAGATTCCGAATAAGAAAAGCTACAACAATTCAATCACAAACCATACAAACCATAAACTATAATCTTAAAATATCTTCAACAGAAAGGAGCAAGCATCTAAAACAAGTCGGCGAAAAAATTTTCAGACCAAAACTTTCTGAAACGTCTGAAGTCTCTTTGATGACTCTTGGTGGATTTAGTCAAGTAGGAAGATCTTCCATGCTTCTGACAACCCGTGAAAGTAAAATTTTGATTGACTGTGGTATAAATCCAGGTGCAAGAACTGCACTAGAATCATATCCAAGACTTGATTGGGCAAATATTACACTGGACGAGCTTGACGGAGTAGTGATAAGTCATGCACACCTTGATCACACTGGATTTTTGCCAGCGCTCTTCAAATATGGTTACAAGGGACCTGTGTATTGTACAGAGCCTACTTTACCTATGATGAATCTGATTCAGCTTGATGCAATCAAAGTTGCTGCAGCTCAGGGCAAAGTTCCACTTTATTCTGAACGTGATGTTAAACAGGTCATGAAACAAACAATAACTCTTCCATATGGTACTGTTACCGATATTTCTCCAGACATTAAACTTGTATTTTCTAATGCTGGTCACATTTTGGGTTCTGCTACTTGCCACTTCCATATAGGAAATGGAGATCATAACTTTGTTTATAGTGGAGATCTAAAGTTTGGAAAAACAATGCTCCTTGAAAGTGCATCATGGAATTACCCAAGAGTAGAAACTCTTCTAATTGAGAGTACTTATGGTGCAAAAGAAGACATCATGCCTACACGAGAAGAAGTAGAGGGAGCCTTCATGAAATCTGTAAATGAGACCCTCCGAAACGGTGGAAAAGTACTAATTCCTATACCTGCAGTCGGTCGTGCTCAGGAACTCTTGATGGTAATAGATCTATACATGAAAGCAGGCCAGATAGTAGAATGCCCAGTATTCATGGAAGGAATGATCGCTGAAGCCACCTCAATTCATGAAGCATTTCCAGAATATCTTGCCCGTGAATTACGGCAAAAGATTTTGGAAACAGATGACAATCCATTTGATTCTGAATACTTTACAAACATTGAGCATGCTGATGGAAGAGAAGAAGCACTCAGAGAAGGTCCATGTATAATAATTGCAACCTCTGGCATGCTAGAAGGCGGACCAGTCCTAGAATATTTCAAAAACATTGCACCATTACAGAAAAACAAGATACTGTTTGTTTCATATCAAGTAAATGGAACACTTGGAAGAAGAGTGCTTGATGGATCAAGACAAGTGTCAATACTTGGTAAAGACGGAAGAATAGAAATCATCAACATAAATTGTGCAACAGAAAAACTTGATGGATTCAGTGGTCACAGCGATTACAACCAACTAATGTCCTTTGTACACAAGCTACGACCAAAACTTCGTAGAGTTCTTGTAAATCATGGAGAAAGAAGAAAATGTGAAAATCTATCCATGAATATTCACAGAATGTTTAGAATAATGACAACTTGTCCACAGGTTCAAGAAGCAATTAAATTATTTTAGATCGTACTCTGCTCTCCAGATCTTTACACCTGGTGGAGTAACAATAATTCTTTCTTCACCCAGTCTTGCAATGTCTGCACCAGTGGTTTTTGCAATTGCATAAATCTCTTCCACTGCTTTTCTTAACTCATCAACATTTTTTTGTGCAAGTGGGGTAACCCTCAACACCAGAATCATACTTTTTTTGATGTCCTCTTTTATGGCATGAACATCACTGCTATCCCTTAACGTAATTGCCTTTAGATATGTTGGTGCCTTTTGGGTTTGCATCCTATAGATATTGCAAAACACTCCCTCAAAAAGTCTTACTAGTCAAGAGCATTTCACAGACTGGGTTGTATGTCTAAATTCTATATTGTAGGTATACTGCTTCCAAAACTGGGACTTCAGAAACTTCTGAATTTACATTGTTTTTTTGTACTAGCACAATACTCGGTACATCCTTTGGGGCATCACCGTATCTTAGTGTGATTGCAGCACATAGTTCTAGATGATCTTGTGCATTTTTTCCACGAATTAATGAAATTGGACCAACATGGTCTTTTGCCTCAAGCAAAATGTCTGTATCTAATGCTAACGCTTTGATGATCTCATTTTCATCTTTGTTTCTTCCAACAACAAGTTTTGTATCTTTGTCAAATCTGAAATGTCTTCCAATTTTTAAAAGGTCAATGTCATTTGTTGTTGGGGTTTCTATGTATTTGAAAAGATCTTTTACTCTAATTGCAAATGCTGGATCTGTAAGTAGACAACCGCCTCCAGCGTTTGGTGGATTTTCAATTCCAAATTCCTGTGCCATCTTTAATTGATCTTTTCTAGATCTTCCACGAATCTTTCCAAGGTCTTCTCTTCTAATCAGACCTTTTAGTTCTGGTTCTGTTGGTGGGAGTAAAGCTGCAGAAAGTGGCCTTACGATCTTTCCTTCAAGACCAGATTCTTTTTCAATTGTTTTTAATGCTGGCCCATGCTGACTCATTGGTCGTTGACCTAAAACTTCGCCCGAAATAATAAATTCCGCACCAATTTCTTCCATGTGTTTTTTTCCAGCTTCAAACATCATTGCTCTACAATCAATGCAAGGATTCATTCCAGATCCAAATCCATGCTTTGGATGCTTTAGCATCTCAATGTAATCATCACCAAGGTATACCGTCTTTAGTTTAACACCAAGAGTGTCTGCAGTTTCTCGAATCTCAAAACCGCAACCCCTTCCACAATCAAAATCGCAAAATGGTGTTTTGATCGCTACAGCTTCAACCTCAAAGCCTTGATTTTGCATCATTTTCACGGCTAGACGACTATCCAAACCACCTGAGAGAAGTGCTACCACCTTCTTTTTTTCTTCCACACAAAAAATGGTCATTTTTCCATATCTAAACCTTCCAGCAAACATAAATGGCAAACTAGTAGATTTTTTGTAATGCAAAAACGCAAGCAAAACCTTCTAAAATTTTGTAACAAATTAGGCTGTGACACACTTGTTGCATTTGAGCCCGAGAACCTCTTTTACATGACTGGTTTTTGGGGCGAAGCAATAGGGATCTTGGATAAATCAGGCAGTACAATAATTGCGCCAGAGCTAGAAGTTGGACGTGCAAATGAAGAATCTGTTGACTGTAAAGTGATAAAATCAGAGAGGGGAAAGGGTGCATTTTCTACACTGACTTCGAAATTAAAGGGAGCCAAAGTATGCACAGATAACAATAATTACCACGTAATTCAGTCAATGAAAAAATCTCTTCCCCTAGTAAAATCATCTACAGATCCATTTTATCGTGCACGTGAGATCAAAGACTTGCAAGAAATCAGTATCTTAAAGAAAGCTTCTTCGATTTTGGATGAAATGTATGAGCTTTGTGTTGATGAAATAAAAATTGGACAGTCAGAGCTGGAACTACAAACTATCCTGATGTCATATGCAATGGATCGAGGAATGTTTGCAACTGGATACAAATCAACTTTGAATCCATTGATAATAGCTGGTGGGCCACATGGCGCATTGCCACACGCTCAGGTTACAAAAAGAAAATTTGCTGGTGGTGACATGATTGTAGTTGATTTAACCTTGAGATATCAAGGATATGTTTCTGATGCGACAAGAACTTTTGGGCTTGGTTCCATCTCTGCTGAAGCAAAAAAAGTGTATGAAATAGTAAAGCAATCACAAGAAGCTGGACTCAAAGCAGTAAAATCTAAAGCTTCTTGCAAGTCAGTTGATGATGCTTGTAGAAAAGTGATACAAAAGAAAGGATATGGCAAGTATTTTATTCACTCCACCGGTCATGGAATAGGACTAGAGGTTCATGAGCTGCCCTGTTTAAGTTATCTAAGCAAGACAAATCTTGAAAAAAACATGGCAATAACTGTAGAACCAGGAATTTATCTTCCAAACAAGTTTGGTGTAAGAATTGAAGATTCTTTAATTGTAAACGACAAACCTGATGTTATGCACAAGTTTACTAAAGATTTGATTATAATTTAATTCTAAATACCTGTAAAAGAATTCATTACTAATCAATAAAAATGATATCCACGTTTCATTCAAAGAAATATGCTGTAGGTCGTCAAATTTTAGATTATGCAATTTCTCTAAACACTTCATCCCAAATCCATCAATCTAAAAGACAACAAAATAATTTTGTATGTTTAGCTTTATTAAGTAGATTTTTTTGCTTTAACAAAAAATGTATTGTATCAATCTGATTTAGGAAGTTTGTCAGGTTTGTAATGCATTTGTGGTCTTTTAATACTCTCTACTACATCGGTTCGTAGCTGTCCACAAGCAGCTGAGATCTCAGTGCCTTTCTCAACTCGTACTGTGCAGTTTATTCCAGTATCAATTAGTATTTGTTCAAATGCAAGTATCCGTCCTCGAGCTGGGCGCTCAAAGTCACCCGCTGTGGGGTTTACTGGAATTAAATTCACATGGGAACCATTACCTCTCAAGAGGCAAGCTAACTCGTCAGCAATTTTTGGTGAGTCATTTATTCCATCAATCAGCGCATATTCAAATGTAACACGCCGTCCCGTCTTTTTGAAATATCGCCTTCCAGCAGAAATCAAATCCTCAACTGAATGCGGTCCAGCTGTTGGTACCAACCATTGACGTAACTTGTCGTTTGGTGCATGAAGTGAGATGGCCAGTCCGACTTGGAGATCTTCATCAGCAAGACGGTCTATACCTTGGGTAATACCAATAGTAGAAATGGTGATACTTCTTTGTCCGATTCCAAAGGCACGTTGATTTGTCAGTAACCTGATTGCTCGAATTGTTTCATCATAGTTTGCCAGCGGTTCACCCATTCCCATAAAGACAATGTTGGTAACGTGCTGTTCTCGTTTACGGAGTAGTTGAGCAAAATGAATTATCTGTGCAACAATCTCTTCTGCACGTATATTTCGTTCAAAACCCATCTGACCTGTTGCACAAAATACACAACCCATGGCACAACCAACCTGAGTTGAAACACAGATAGTTGTTCTAGGATGACCATTATGCTTTGATGATTCGTATTGTATCAGAACAGTCTCAATTAGAGTTCCATCCACCAGATTGAGGAGCATCTTTGTCGTATCACCATCCTCACTTACAACACGATGAACTTCATTTGCAGAGCCTATAGTGTATCCTGCAGCAACAATCTCATCTAGCATCGTGGTAGGAAGCTGATGTAGATCCCAAATATCCTTTGGTGATTCATGATATAATGCGTGAAGTATCTGGTCTGCACGATAGCGTGGCTGTCCCATTCCAATAACCATTGCTTCCATTTCTTCTGGCAGGAGACGGTAAAGATCTGTCATATTGTTATCAATTACATCAGAAGGGGTGTTCTCTTTTTTACTCTTTGTAGATAAAAATAGAATCCCATTCCGTAAAAAATCCATTAGATAACTAAAGGTTATTTGTTGAAGAATGGTTTGTTACACGAATTCACATGGAAGAAAAAGTTGAAAGAATCAGAGAATTTTCTCATGTCTATATCTATTCTTAATGTATCTAGTGTGATATTCTCCATATGAGAAGGCGGATTTCATCAAGCCATCATAGATCTTTTTTGGTACGCCAAAGTACTGATAGATTCCACCATGATGAAATTCTATTTCTAATATCTTCATTGATTCGTTATAACCAATTGATCTGAGATATTTAGACTTGATCCGCATTCTTTCCATACTATATCTGCATTAAGTTTCTTCTTTCTATTTCTTTACGAATGAATTTACTAATCTCTGATTTCTTTTTCCATCCTGATTGGATAATTTTCTCTAGATCGACAATAATGACATTATTGTATTCAGAATTGTCTTTATATTTTTTCAATCCAACATCATTTACAATTATAAAATCAGCATTTGATTCTTTCAATTTTTTTCTTGCTTTACCTATTAAATTTTTCTTAGACATGTTAGTTTCTGCTTTGAATCCAACAAGAAAAACATTCTTTTGGATTTTCTTAATTTGATCTATAATTTTTGGTACACGTTTTAGTTTTAATATAATTTTATTCTGATCACTTTTGATCTTTGTTGGGCTTGATTTTTCTGGCGTATAATCCGAAACTGCAGCAGCTAAAATTATTATATCAAATTTCTGTTTCATTTCTTTTTTTACAACATTAAACATCTCTTGACTTGTTTCCACTCTTATCAACTTGGCACCTTTTGGTGGTAGTTCTTTTCCAGGACCATAAATTAAAGTAACTTTAGATCCAGCAGAAATAAACTCGGATGCTAACAAAACTCCTGTCTTTCCCGTGCTCTGGTTTGTAATTATTCGTACAGGGTCAATATACTCTATTGTAGGTCCTGCTGTGATAAGCACCTTTTTTCCACGTAATTTGGAAGAAGAACCAAACTTTTTGAGAACAAAATCAAGCACATCTTCAGGTTCTGCAGCTTTTGCCTTTTCCTCAACCATCTGGGGAGCAATAAAATTCACTTTGTTCTTTAGATAATCCATGTTTTTTTTCACTGCCGGATTCTCATACATTGCCTCATGCATAGCCAGGGCTACAACAATTGGTATCTTTGAGCCAAATCCCACACTCAAAACAGTAGAGATTGGTGTATCATCTATTCCATTTGCAAGCTTACCAAGAGTATTTGCAGTACAGGGATAAACTATAATCATATCAGATTTTTTATAGTCTGCAATCTTGATGTGTTCCAAATCTCCTGTAAGTTTTGTTATAACTTCGTTTCCTGTTGCCCACTTGAAGTAGCTTGGTTTTATCAAACTAGTAGCAGCTTTACTTGCAACACAAATCACATTAGCTCCATGTCGCATAAGCAGTCTAGCTAGCTCTATTGATTTGTATGCTGCAACACTTCCAGTTACACACAAAACAATTTTTTTCCCAGCAAGCTCAGTACCATGTGAGCTTACAATATCAAGCGATGGATGGTCACGCAATTTCCTTTTTCAACCTTTCAAGCTCTAATCTGTCCATAGAAAAGCAATGATCTTTTGCAGGAAACTTGCCAGAAGTTACATCATTTTTATATGTTTCAACAGCCTTTACAATTTCCTGTGAGAGTTCAAGATATCTTTTAACAAACTTTGGTTTTAGTTTTTCATATAATCCAACTACATCATGAAAGACAAGTACTTGTCCATCACAGTCTGGACCAGATCCGATTCCAATTGTTGGAATTTTAATAGAACCAGTAATTATCTTTGCAACTTCTTGTGTGACCATTTCTAACGCAATACTAAAAGCTCCAGCTTCCTCCAATGCTTTTGCATCATCGATAAGCCTTAGTGCCGCATCTTTTGTCTTTGCTTGTACCTTGTAGCCTTCCTGTAATACGGTAGTCTGTGGTTGTAATCCTATGTGACCCATGACCGGTATGCCTGTTTCTACAATAGCACGCACCGTTTCACATACCTCACGACCTCCTTCTAGCTTGACTGCATCAGCACCTGCTTTTATGAGTCTACCAGAATTTTCTATTGCTTGAGATTTGCTTGCCTGGTACGACATGAATGGCAAATCAGCTACGACCATTGCATTTTGTCGCCCTCTACTAACAGCTTCTGTGAAAAAACACATCTGTTCCATTGTAACTGGAATTGTATTTTGATATCCTAACATAACCATCCCACCACTGTCTCCCACAAGTATGATATCAATTCCAGCTTTATCACAGAGTAAAGCGGTAGTGTAATCATAGGAAGTAATTACAGAAATCTTTGTAGAATCTTTCTTTGAGGTAATGTCTTTTACAGACTTATGCATGTGCTTTTCTCCAAAGATTATTTTTCATCACAAGTATTGCTTCAGCAAGATTCTTTTTGTTATCAAATCTGTCTGGTTTAAGATTCTTTTTCTTTGTTAATTTTTTGGAAATATCAATCAGAATTCGCATTCCGCGAATAACATTATCCACGATAGTAATATCTGCTGACTGGGCTGTTCGTGATAATGGATTAAGATCAAAAGTGATCACTTTTTTTCCAAATTTTTTCATAGCCAAAGTTCTGTCTCCATCTTCTAGTGGTACTAGAACTACATCTGCAGAAAATATTCCATTTTTATCAACAACTCGTCTAGCACTATCAAGTTTTGGAATTTTTCGTGAAGATCTTGGGTCTAACCCCAAAATTTTTTTTGCACCATTTTTTCTTAAAAGATTTGCAATTGCTCTCTTTCTTTTTTCGGTAACATAGAAAAGATTTATCTCAATCTTTGCACCCACGATTTTTGCAAGATTCACAATCTCTTTAGGGCATAATGCAGCAAAGTTCCCATTTACTGAAATTACAGAATATTTTGCCAAAACAAGGGTTTTAGCTGCTGCTTTTATTGCTTTTAGGGCATTTTTTGAGGTCTTTTCTCCTATTAGATAGTCAAATGTCTCTCCTCTACCATGAGCCATAAGGCCTTCTTCAACAACCAAACCGGATCTGTAACCTTGGACAAGCTTTTCTCTTATGTGCAGGGATACAGCCCTGGGATGTGATTTCGGAATTAACACCGGTTTACTCTGGCTCCACTTTTGTCAATCTTTGACTGGATGACAATACCGTCGTACTTTTTCAAAATTTGCATTACCTTGTCTTCTTTTGATTTTGGAACTAGTGTAAATACAGTCTCTCCAAACATTGCAACACCACACTTGAAACCACTGCTTTGAAGATCTTTTATAACCGCATCCATTTTTGGCGTGATCACATCAACATACTTTGCAAAATCCAAAGACATATCAAGAAAGTCCTGATAATTTCTTGATTTTAGAAGCTTGTCTACCATCTTGCCTCCAAGGCCATTTATTCTTGGTAACTGATCTTTGATGAATTCTTTAGTAGAAATTGGAGAAAAGCAGATCACTAAAGCAGAAGAGTTGCTGTAAATCTTTTTCAGACTTCCAACACCAGGTGCACCTTGCTTTGTTCTGATCTCAAAACCTCCATAATATGATGACAAAACAGTTCCAAGACCAGTCTTGCAATAAATTTCAGCATTATGAGCTATTTGTCCAATTTGTGTTCGTGAAAGATTTACACCCATTGCTTCGTTTAGTGCAAACGCAAGACTCAGTGCAGCCGCTCCACTGGATCCAAGCCCATATCCAACTGGAATTGCAATATTGTGCTCTACGTCAACAAAAAAACTTTCTTTTGTAATCTTGAAAAATTCTTTTATAACAAATTCTGAAACCTGGGTGTTGTCAGTCTGATATCCAGTTACCTTGATCCTAAAGTGAGGTTTATCAGAGCTTGTAACCTTTACAGTAGATGTAACACCATCATTTATGCAAAAACCAGCTCCAAGTGAACCTTGAAGTTCCGGTTTTTCTTGGTCTACCTCGGCTTTGAAAAAGCCAGTAATGTGACCAGGACAAAAGGCAATTGCCTGCATGAGTGCATTAAAATTCCCATAAAATATAAAAATAGTGATTAAATAATTTATATTGATTTAAACTGACTAAATTTATTCGACGCTTGCAGAAAATTGGAAGTAGCATACTGGTTTCACTTCCAAAAGAATGGATTGATGCAAATAAATTAGAAAAAAGCGATGAAGTCGAGGTAGAGACAGGAACCAATAGCCTCTCCATCACACTTTCCGGAAATCACAAGCTGCCAAAAGAAGTTGTAATATTGTATCCTATTTCAAAGGAAGAAAATATCATTGCCAACATTACTGGTGCATATCTTCTTGGATATGATATCATCAAGATAAAAGGTAAATCAGTAATTTCAGCAGACGATCGCGAAAAGATCAGAACCTCGATGCGAAGACTCGTTGGCATGGAAATCGTAGAAGAAGATTCTTCCAATGTTATCATGCACTTTCTTTTGGATGCAACAACACTTAGTCCAGAAAAAATTCTAAAACGCATGAGCTCAATTGCACTTGGAATGTTTCGTGACACTCTAAACACATTGATGTCAGAAGACAAGACGGTACTGCAAACAATTGCAAATAGAGATGATGAAATTGACAGACAGTATTTCCTGCTAGTTAGATTGATTCGAAGTACAATGGTTGATGCAAAGCTTGCTAACGCATTGGATTTAGAAAACATTGACATTTTGGATTACAGAATAGCTGCAAACCTACTTGAAGCTGCGGGAGATACAATGGTAGATCTTGCAAAATCAATTTCAGAACTTGGATTAATGAAAAATGAATTCAAAAAAATTTATGATACTTCAAAATATGTTGAGGAAATACATGAAAAATCAATAGAAGCCTTTATTGAAAATAATAGGTCACTTGCTATTGAAGCCATAAAACTACATCGTAGTTATCAAAAGAGAAGTAGTGATGTCCGTTCCTCTCTTGAACCTAAAAAACAGGCATCAATCGGGCTTATGGACCTAGTCTATACATTTGAAAAGATAGCACGATGTTGGGCTGATGTAGCAGATCTTGTCAAACCAGTATATCCAAGCTAAACTAGCATTTTCTTCTTTATTGTATATGCTAAAACAGCACAAATTGTTTTAGAATCAGTAATCTTTCCAGACAAGATCATTCCTAACACTTTTTTAAAATCAATTTTTACAACAGAAAGTATCTCGTCATCATCAAGCTTCAAATCACTAGATTTTTTTAGTCCTGTTGCAACATAACAATGAATTAGTTCAGTGTTATATCCAATTGATGGATAGTACTTGATCAACGAATTCATTTTTTTAGCTTCATAACCTGTTTCTTCTTTTAGTTCTCTAAACGCACACTTTCTTGGATCCTTTTCACCTTTATCCATGGTACCTGCGGGAATCTCAAAAACAAAGCCGTGCGGAAAACGATGTTGTTTTACAAATATGATCTTGCCATTTTCTATGGCAAGTATTGCAGAAGCACCCCTGTGTTCGATAATCTCTCTTCTGACTTTTCGTTTTTCTATAATTCCATCATAAAGACTCAAAGAAAGGATCTTGCCTTCAAAAATCTTCTTTTTCTTCATGATAATCATACTAAGGGTGGGAAATTTGTTATATATTCTATTGATAGATCAGATGAAGTCGCTTTGATCTCTTTGCTGATTTGATGCTATTTTTAACCCACTGTTCAGGAAAAGCGATCTTTTTTGGAATGAAGAGATCAGCTGAGGCAATACCAATGATTTTACGCACATTTTGCGTTATCTCATCAAGTTTGAATATATCATCACTGTAGAAAAACAAAACAATCTGATTCATGGCAATAAACGGTTTTTGTAAAAATGATTCTCCAAATTCTTCTTGTAGTTTAGCAAGAGTTTTCTTTACATCTTTTTCTATCCAAACAAGAATGGCAAAAGGAATGTACCCACTAAATTTTCTTGGATCATATACCAAAGTAAATTGCATCGCATCATTATTTTCTAGCTTATCAAGACATCTTGTTATTGTCTTTGTTGACAATCCAGTTGATTTTGCAATCTGATCAATTCGTGCACGCGGGTCTTCCAAGAGGACTTCAATTATCTCAAGATCAGTTTTTGTTAGTTCAGAACTAAAACCAAGATTCTGCGCTTCAAAAATACTAAGAACTCTTATATCTTTCATCAGGTTCTTTGCTAGTTCTATTTTTTTTCCTGGATCGTCTTTTATTACTATACTACAAACAGTTATGCCACCAACGCAGGGAACAACAAAGAAAGGTTCACCTAAGAGTTTCACCTGTTTTAGAATATACTCCAAATCTTGTCCAGTTACAACAAAATAAAGAACATTATATCCCAAAATTGGCGGTTCAATTTTTAATGCAAATTTCTCTATGACTTTTTGATTAAGCATTTTTAAA
>Ga0209431_10001532_pt1 | contig 19108 bp, 24 predicted proteins | sample RifCSP13_3_FD_184021 | JGI IMG/M metagenome (GOLD analysis project Ga0209431, IMG submission 184021) | Soil microbial communities from Rifle, Colorado - Rifle CSP2_sed 13_3 (SPAdes) (version 2) | ecosystem: Environmental > Terrestrial > Deep subsurface > Rock core/Sediment | place: Rifle...
TTCCTACCCAGATCCCTTCTGCGTTTCCAATTTCTAAGATTCCTCTTTGTCTTGCAAACACTTTGACCACGTCATCTATAGCGTATTTTTTTCCTTCCTCATCATGATATGAAGTGGAAATGTTTACTGTAATATCAGAGGGAATTGTTAGATCTTTTGGTGTCTGCAAGATAAATTCAAAATTTTCTGTCTTACCAGCTTCCAGATTTGTCAGCGAATAGACCTTTTTGCTCTCTATCGTCATCTGGTCTGAATCCACAGTTATCTTGATGTCTTGAGCATTATATCCTTGATTCTTTACAGTTCCTTTGACAAAGAAAGGTTCTCCAACAAATACGGAATCTGGTGTATCAAAATCAAGTAAAAGTATGGGCTTTGATTGTACATTAAACTCAATTGCCTTTGTGAGGGTATTTTTTACCGGTTTTTCATCAAAAAAACCTTTGATAAAATACTCTGCTGAAACATTTGCAAGAACTTTACCATCCGGTGAATCTGGTTTTATTTTCATGTTAAAATTGTTACCTAATGTAGAATCTTTTGGAAGATTTTGTATGTTGAATTGATTTTGAGAAATTTCTATTTCTGGTGATGATATACTAATAGTAATGTTAGACATCTGATCTGCTTTTGTTTTTACTATGGATGAAAGCACAAACTCGTTTCCCTGAGTAACTACATCGGGATAATCTATGATGACATCTATATTAGCATCAGATATGGTGCTTTCCATACCATAAATAGGAAAAATGAAAATAGATGCAATAAATATTAAAAATATTTTATTCACAGTATTAACTTCAAATCCTAACTTATAATATTGCTTGAACTATTTTTTGGGATTATATTTGTCTTTAAAATATGGCAAAACAGTTGAACCAAACTTGTCTATTGCTCCAAAGTAACCAGATCCCCAGAATCTGATAATAAAGTGGTTTACACCTGCTTTTAGGAAGTTCTCAAACACTGGTATGATGTCATCTGGAGTTCCAAGTGCAATTGATGAGCGTGCAACTTTGTCAGGAATGGTCTGAGCTGCTTCGCGCATCTTTACTATCCATTCTTGATTTGACATTGAATATTCTGTAAAATATTTCTTAAAATCAAAACCAGCTACATCTTGTATGCCATGCACTTTGAGAATTTCTGGTTTGAAAAGACTGACCTTCACGGCATTTTTCATTTTTGCCCATGCTTCTTCAGCGTCATCAGCAAAATAGACATCAATATCTACGGCATACTGAAAATCTTTTCCGTCCCTACCATTTTCTTTCATTGCATCTTTTATTACCTTGGCATGAACTTCATAAAGCTCGGGAGTGTATCCGATCGGAATCCATCCATCGCCATACTTTCCACACAATCCTAATGTTCTTGGTGCGCCAGCTGCCATGTAAATTGGCGGGTGCGGTTTTCTAACACTTTTCGCTTGAAGGCAAGCTTCTTCTAATTGATAAAATTCTCCATTAAAATTTACTCTATGTTCAGGCGATGATTCGAAAAGTAATTTTATAATTTGGAGTTGTTCTTCAAATCTTCCAACAGGTTTATCCCATTGTATCTTAAACTCCTTGATGTTTTGTGCTTCTCCTGCGCCTATTCCAAGTGCACCTCTGCCATGTGAGACTCTGTCTAATGTAACTGCAGATAAGGCAATATTTGATGGGTGTCTTCGAACTGCATCAGTTACACAAGTTCCAAGTTCCACGTTATTTGTTATGGATGCCATGGCAGAAAGCATTACCCATGGATCGTTTACAATTGCATGATTCCATTGTGGAACGTTTGTATGGTCCATATACCAAATTGAGTTATACCCCATTCTGTCAGCGAGCACACAAGCTGTTAGAATCTGATCTTCGGTTAATCCCAATCTTGCAACATTCAAGCCTTGTTGAATTCCAAATTTGATCATGTTCCAATAACCCTATAATATCATGATGATTTGTATGAAGTATTTAAGTTTAGTAAATTGTACGAAAATCAGAATTTATTATTTAATGAAAATAAAACCTTAACATATGACTATAGTCTACCTTCCTGTATGTCCTTTAATAATTGAACTATGTCTTCTTTAACGACTGGTATCGGATTAGGATCAAGGTGGCCCCTGTCTGTCATTACTACATCTGCAGCTTGATCAAAAGGTGCTTTTAGAGTAAGCTTGTCAAACTTTAGTTTTTCAACAACTTCTTTGAATTTTTCATAAAATATCGATTTGTTAAATCTGTGGGCCACTGTAGTACAGGAAGAAAGTGAATATCCATGAGGGACTCCTTCATTTGAATACACATAGGAAAGAGCATGACCCAATGTGGTTGATGCATTTCCAAATCCAATTCCAGAAAGCATGGAACCATATGGATAATTCTCTGGTTTGTTATTTATTATCGCATCATACAACACATCAAAGGCAGCTTTACACATTGTCTTTGTAAACTCGTTTCCTCTTTTACTGTCATATCCTTCTGTCGCTTGTGCGCAAGCATCACATACTGAATTTTTGATAATTGCTTCAGGTGTGCCATCTAAAAAATATGAATCAACTACAGCCATATCTGCAAGGAATTTTTCATCTTGTAAGAGCTTCTTTTTCCCATCAAATTTTAATACACAATAAGTGGTCATTTCACTGCCAGTTCCAAATGTAGTAGGTATGAGTATCTTTGGAATCTTTAGTTCTGTTGCTGCATACTTGGCTACATCTTGTGAGCTGCCACCACCAAGACCAATTATGGCAGATAAATTCTTTGATTTGTAATCTGAAATCACCTTTTGTACTGTTTCTATGGAAGGTTCTGGTTCTACCTTATCAAAGAGAATGTAATCTTTGATACCCATTCTTGTAATCCATTTTGAGGATACTTCTGGAGGTGCAGTTGTGACAACAAGGGCATTTTTTGGATATTCAGCTTCAGAAAGTGCATTGTTTCCAAATTTGATTATCTTTGGTATCCTAATTGTATTCATGCTAGCAAGTAGATTTGTGATTATTATTATACCTTACAGAATATCAGAAACCACTTGTAGTGTTTGATAGATGATAATTAAGAATTTTGTAGATCTTGCTACGGATAATGATAAACATGTAACACTCAAAATATTGGAATCTGGTCTAGTGGCTGGTCTACCTAAAAACGTAATTCAAAAATTTGTGTATAAAAGCCAGATTTCTATAGGTAAATGTAAAATACCACTGTCAAAATATGACCAAATCTTTCTAGTTGCGTTTGGAAAGGCTGCTGATTCTATGGTTTGCGAAGTAAATTCATTGACTATGACAAGTGGGGGAATTATTGTTATACCAGAAGGATATACTCCCGTATTGAAAACAAAAAAATTTGAGATCATCTATGCAGGTCATCCTATTCCAAATAAAAAAAGTATCAAAGCAGCAAAAAAAATCATAAAGTTTCTACAAGAAAGAAAAAAAAATGATCTCGTAATCTTTTTAATTTCTGGTGGAGGTTCATCTCTTATCTCATTACCAGATGGAATAACACTTGATGAAAAAAGAGTTGTAACTGGAATGCTTATAAAATCTGGCGCTAGCATTGACGAAATTAATTGTGTAAGAAAACATCTTTCTAAAATTAAGGGAGGTAGAATCTTAGAGTATCTTAGATGTGAAGCCATTTCCCTTGTAATGTCTGATGTGATAGGTGATGATATCACAACTATTGCATCAGGAACAACATTTTTTGATAAAACTACATTTTCTGATGCAGAAAAAGTACTAAAAAAATACAACTTATTACAATCTGTACCTAAAAATATTTTGAAAAGAATACGTCTTGGAATTGAAAAGAAAATTCCAGAAACACCAAAACAACAAAAAATAAAAAATCACATTATTGCTACAAACAAAACCTGTTTAAACAGAATGAGAAAAAAATCAAAAAGTTTTGGATTAACTCAAAAAATAATTTATCCAGTTTCTGGTGACGTTAAACAAATTGCAAAAACTCTAGCAAAACTTATTGTGAAGACAAAACCCAATTCGTGTATTATTTTTGGGGGAGAACCTACAGTTGAGGTGAAAGGCAGAGGAAAAGGAGGCAGAAATCAAGAATTAGTATTATACCTATTAAAAGAAATTCAAAATGTTGAACAAAACATCACAGTTGCTTCAATAGGAACTGATGGTAAAGATGGAAATACCGACGCGTGTGGAGCCATATTAAATAACAAAATAAATGTTACTGGTGCAAAAAAATTCCTGGCAAGAAATGATTCATATAACTTCATAAAAAAGCACAAAGGTCTTATCATTACAGGCCCCACCCATACTAACCTGATGGACATTGGCGTGTTGCTAAGGCGATAAGGCACTTGTGGCAATATTTTGTCCAGGCGTTATCAATTCATATTTAATCACGAGTTTTCTTTGGTCTATTAGTTGTTTTATGAACCCAGTCCTTTTCTCAATAAAAGTATCCGTACTTGCAGTGTTGTTAGATAAATGATCGTACATTGATTTGGAATCAAGCATGATTTTTACTAGATCGCCATTTTTTATTATGAATCCCCCTATGCACCAAAAGATTCCTACATGAAGCGCAATATACTTTGATTGTTCAACTGATACTAAATCTAAATAGTTTTCAGCATGTTCTCTATATTGCTCAATATTGGTTTTCTCATTTTGAACAACCCATGAGATCCGTTTTTTATTACCATCAAAGAAATAGACATGTTCCATATGTCAACCAAAAACGTGCTGATAGTCTATATATTTTGAATACAGCGCTGAATAACCAAAATAGGAATTTGGTATTGATGTTAGAGCCGCACACTTTCTTTACCAACATGGTAGATGAGTTAGTCGAGTTCTCTGAATATGATCTCGAGCTTGCAGACGGTTTAAGATGGATTGATGGTGAAGCACAAAAACGTGGGATCACATTCTATGAGATGGTGTTCATGGTACTTCACAAATACGATGTGAATGTTAAAGCCAAAGAATGGTTAGAAACTCGGAACTAGTTTAATCTTTTTTCAAGGGGAACATATTCGCAACCTGATGGACCGCAATATTTTCCAACGTATACTGCTTTTGGTCTGTAAAGCATGGGCTTAGGTGCTGCTTCTGCAAATTTTTCTTCTATTATATGTGATGTCCATCCTGCAACTCTGGATATTGCAAAAATAGGAGTATTAAGATCTGGCGGTATCTTTAGCATATAGTATGTAGAAGCACTGTACAGATCAACATTTGGAAATATGTCTGACCCCTTTACCTTCTTCATCTCTTCTGCAGTAGTGTCTTCGATTTTTTTTGTGATCTTAAACCACGGTTCACCTGTTTTTTCAGATAACCGCCTTGATAACTCTCTTAGTACTTCAGCACGTGGATCAAATGTCTTATAAACAGCGTGACCCATTCCCATTATTTTTTTTCCTTGAACAAGTTTTTCTTTAACCCACGGTTCTACTTTGTCTTCTGTTTTTATGTTCAGGAGCATTTGCATTACTTGGTAGTTTGCTCCGCCATGTAATTCGCCACTTAAGGCTCCAATGGCTGCGCTTACTGCCGCGTACATATGTGCTCTTGTAGAAACAACTTCTCTTGCAGCAAAAGTTGAAGCATTAAAGCTATGTTCTGCATGCAAAATCAAACAAATATCAAAAATCCTTGATAGTTCATCATCAGGCTCGTTTCCTGTTAGCATATAAAGAAAATTTCCTGCATGATTTAGTTTTTTTGAAGGCCTCACCACCTCTTTCCGGCTACGGATTCTGTCCCAATATGCGACAATTATTGGAATTTTTGCGATCAGTTGAATTGCTCTATTATAATTAGTATCCCTATCATCAGTTTTTGCGGTATCATATAGTGCAAGTGCTGAAACAGTGGACTGTAGAACATCCATGGGGTTGGAGTTTTTAGGCAGATTTTCAAAGTTTTTCTCAATTCCTTCAGGAATCTCACGTGCTGTTACAAGATTATTGAAAAAATCTTTGAGCATATCTTGTGTTGGAAGATCATCATTGAGTAGCATACAGGCAGTTTCTTCAAAAGTAGATTTTTTAACCAAATCTAAAACGTCGTATCCTCGATAGATGAGTTTGCCATTTATGCCATCAATTGCAGAAATCTTGGTATCGGCTACTTCTATGTTACGAAGACCTATGTTTTTTGTCTCCACTAGATTAACATCAAAATCTGCATATTAAAGGTATACGAAAAAATCATCTAGACTCAAATCAAAAATTAATTTAAAAATTAAGTAATTTGTCTAATATAGCAACTATGATCCATATAGAAGAATTTTTAGATCACCTAAAAATGACAGAATTAGAACGAGACTTTATCAAACTTGTAGATGAGTTTGTACTAAACTCTACTGATACAGACATAATAGAAGAAATTGGGAAGCTTGACATGGAAGCAAGATTACTAGGAATTTCATTTTATGATATGTATTGTGTTGTATTACAAGATGTAGCTGGTCATCAAAATCTTGTTTCTCAATTCAAAATTTATGCGCAGTCAAGAAAACACTCTGAATCGTTTTTAGTTTAAATGAGGGTGGTCATGCCATTGATTATTCAATGGCACGAACAAAAATCATATGTGTATCACACAAAGAGGATGCCGATGGTATTGGGGCAGCTTCATTAATCAGACAAGCGTTTGGTGGAGAAACAAGACTTGTGGACTATCCTGGATTGATGAATGAACTTGAACTTCTAAAAAATAACGATTCACTAAAGACTCTCTACATTTGCGATCTAGGCCTTAGTAAAACAAATCAGGATCAATTTATTGAACTACTTGCGGTTCTTAGGAAAAATCGAGTTTCAGTAATATACATTGATCATCATGATTTAGATGAAAAAATAAAGAAAAAAATAACATCACTAAAAGTTAAACTAATTCATAATATTGATGAGTGTACTACCGTTCAGGTGTATAATGCATTCAAATCAAAACTAACCGATCACAGTGCATTTATCGCTGCATGCTCAGCCATTACGGATTACATGGAAGACAGAACTATTGGTTCTAAACTTTTACAGAAATTTGATAGGCAGTTTGCCTTACTTGAAGCAACAGTTCTTACTTTTACAATAACTAGCCATCAAAAAGACAATGAATATTTGTTATACCTTGTTGATGAGCTAAGTGAATCAAAATATCCTCATGACATTCCTAACTCTTTTGAATATGCTAGAATACAAGCAGAAAAAATTTCTGGTGTTATTCAGAAAGTAAAGAACAATATGAAGATGATGAAAAACTTGTCATACATGGAAGTAACTGATTCGGGTGCAAGCATGGTTGTAAATTTTGTTTTGGGGATGTCAGGAAAAGATGTTGGTGTATCTTACAAATTAAGAGAAGATCATGGCATATATGCTGTCTCAATTCGAGGTTCTAGAAATTGCAAGATACATCTTGGGAAAATTGTTAATCCTCTTGCCACTGAACTTGGCGGTTCAGGTGGTGGACACGACAAGGCGTGTGGAGCAGTAATCCCTAAAGACAAAATTTTGGTATTTCTTAAGAAATTCAATTCAAAACTAAAGTGACAATTTGTTTTAGAAAATTAAGATAATATCCTGAATTAACCATAGCCATACGAAACCTAATGTAGTCTTTCAATGATGACCTAGAGATACAAATTTAAAATAATTCTTAATAAACATTCGAACTAGTCCTTTTAGAAACAACGGTTGAATTCTTTAATTGATTGATTTGCTAGACAAGCAATAGAAATTTAAACCATCATTAAACAAATTACTTTCTATGCAGATTGGAATGCATGTTTCTATTGCAAATGGTCTCGATAAGTCAATCGATAATGCCGTTGCTATGGGATGCACTGCTTTTCAGATTTTTACAAGAAATCCGCGAGGTTGGTCCTCAAAACCACTTTTAAAAAACGATATTACGAATTTCAAAAAGAGACTAGACACAAGCAAAATTGATAGGCTTGCAACGGCTGCTCATATGCCATATTTGCCAAACTTTTCTTCTCCCGAGTCAGTACCTTTTACCAGATCACTAAAATCATTAATTGATGAGGCAAAAAGATGCAGTAAACTTGGAATCCCATACCTTGTAGCTCATCTTGGTAGCCACAAAGGGTTAGGTGAGGAGAAAGGAATAGACACAGTTGTCAAGGCATTTACAAAAGCTGCAAAGGAAACGCCACACGATGTCACTTTCCTTCTTGAAAATAACGTGGGGTTTAAAAATAGTGTTGGATCTGAATTTGAAAAGATTGCTTCTATTTTCTTTAAACTAAAGCCCTTGGACAGATTTGGAATTTGTTTTGACACTTGTCATGCCTTTGCTGCAGGATATGACTTGCGAACAGAAAAGACTGCTTGTCTGACACTTGAAAAATTTGATGAAATAATTGGTGTTAAACACATCAGGTTAATTCATTTAAACGATTCAAAAGGACAAATAGGGTGCAACATTGACAGGCATGAGCATATAGGTCTTGGTCATATTGGGAATGTTGGTCTTAGTAAATTCATAAAATTTGCCAATGCAAAAAAAATTCCTATCATTATGGAAACACCAATAGATGAAAGACGTGATGACACTGGAAACATGAAAAAAGCAAAAGAATTAGCTCGTTAAGCACGTAGATGTGGGTAGTGTATGTTAGAAAACTCAGGTAATTTCAACTATCAAATCTATTTCTACAGCAGAGTTTAGTGGAAGGCTTGATACTCCGACTGCAACCCTAGTATGCTGTCCTTTCTCTTCAAAAATTTCAAAAAGTAAATCCGATGCACCGTTAATTACTTTTGGTTGTTCGGTAAATTCTGGAGGAGAATTTACGAAACCAGACACACGAACAATTTTCGAGATTTTTTCCAGATTCCCAAATTCAGAATTTAGTTGTGCAAGAGCGTTTATTGCGCACAATCGTGCACCTTTTTGTGCGTCTTCTATTGACAAATCTTTTGTTACTTTGCCGGAATACAGTATCTTGCCATCCTTTATTGGAATCTGGCCAGAGACAAAAACAAGATTGCCTGTTCTTACTACTGGTATGTAAGAGCCAGCTGGTTTTGGAGGAGTAGGAAGCGTAATTCCAAGTGTGTCCAGTTTTTCTTTGATCACAAAATTTGATTTTATCACATATCCTTTAACTCTATCTTAAAAAGGACTGATTTTCATTTTTGGGAGACCGGGTTTTAATAGTTGCATTCCAAAAATAACTCAAATGCAGCTAGAAGAAGCAAATGATTTGTTGAAGATGCTAGTAAACCTAAATGACAAAGCTCCATTACAATACAAATCATCTCATAGTGAAGAATCTACAGATCCAATAAGATACAAGTCACTTGAATTTCTTGAATATCTAACTGAGATAAAGATGGGACTAGAAGTAATTAAAGCAAGTGCAAAAGGGCGAGTAGATAAAAAAATAACAGGACAATTCACAAGAATTGAAAAAGCCATCTCAGGAATGACTGACAAAGTCCTAGAATCCGAACCTGCTAATTAGATTCCTAATTAGATTTAGATTATCTTCATATAATATAACGGAAAATTATCTATATGTCAAAATCTGAATCAAAAGGACAGAAGGCACAAAAAGATTTAGACATTGTATTATCACGACTAAATGCTCTTGAGGTATCTACAACAGATAGTGTTCAAAAATCAATAATTAGTGTTTTACGTGTACTTGCAGAAACTCAGATTCACTCGCTAAATGAACTTGAACACATCAAAAAGGGAATGGATTTACTCATGATGCAGATCTTTAAAGTAGAAAACAAAGTCAATTCATCACTTTAAAGAAGCGATATTAAGACCAAATGCGTGATGTGATGATATATCAATAAAAGATGAATAAAAGATTAAATTCAGGACTTCGTTGTTTTGAAACAAATGAAAGAGCCTCATAATTATAGAGCAGTAGGCTGGTCTATGGTTGCAGTAGCCGGTTCGCTTGCAGCTATTGGTCTACTCCTTTTAGCATTACATGATGACCCATTCTTTTCAGATAATATGATGAATGAAAAGACAAAACAATTTGAAGAAATGAAATCAAAGACAGCTGAAATTGGGAATAGTACTGGAGACAAACTGAGCGAGCCAAAACCAGGAATGGCTATACTGTTTGTATATCTAAAGTAGTTCTTCATCGATTTCTTCTATAATGTCAAGATATTGCTTGCAAGTGCAGTTTGGAATTAGACATTTTCCAGCTTGTAACAGCGAAGGGCTATTTTTCAAAGTCTCATGCGCATGATCAATGTGATGGCATCTCCTGCAATTCATGATTGAAGGAAATCTTGCTTTTATTTAACAATTGAATTACATACAAATAGACAAGTAACACTTTGTTTATGATGCAAGCTAATAATCTGATTAAAGAGACAAGTCCATATCTATTACAACATGCCTACAATCCAGTTGACTGGTATTCGTGGGGGGAAGAGGCACTAAAAAAAGCAAAGGATGAGAACAAACCAATTTTTCTAAGCGTAGGCTACAGTGCATGTCATTGGTGCCACGTCATGGCTCATGAATCATTTGAAAGTGAGGACATTGCGCAGATAATGAATGAGAATTTTATTAACATTAAAGTAGACAGAGAAGAAAGGCCTGACATTGATGACATTTATCAAAAAGTTTGTCAATTAGTTACTGGTAGTGGTGGATGGCCACTAAGTGTATTTCTTACCCCTGAGCAAAAACCATTCTATGTAGGAACATATTTTCCAGTTCTTGACAGCTATGGCAAGCCAGGATTTGGTAGTTTATTGAATCAGATTGCACAAGCATACAAAGAAAAACCATCTGATGTTGAAGCTGCTGCAAATAACTTCATGAACGTTTTACAAAAAACAGAATCAAACATAACAAGATCAAAGATTGATAAATCAATCCTAGATGAAGCAGCCATTAATTTGCTTCAGATGGGTGATCCAATAAATGGAGGATTTGGTAATGCGCCCAAGTTTCCAAATGCATCTAACCTCTCATTTATGTTAAGATATTCGAAACTTTCAAGTATCTCAAAATTCCAAGAATTTGTTTTTAAAACTCTTACGAAAATGGCTAATGGTGGAATATATGATCAACTTGGAGGTGGATTTCATAGATATTCAACAGATTCAAGATGGCTTGTACCGCATTTTGAAAAGATGCTGTATGATAATGCCTTATTGCCTGTGGTATATGCTGAAGCATACCAGATTACAAAAGATCCAAAATATCTTGAGGTAGTAAATCAGACACTTCATTATGTATTGCGTGAGATGACCTCGCCCGAAGGCGGATTTTACTCTGCACAAGATGCAGACTCGGATGGTGAGGAAGGAAAGTATTATGTTTGGAATAAAAATCATATCAAGGAAATCATAGGAAATGACGCAGAAATTTTTTGTCTTTATTATGATGTTACTGATGGTGGAAATTTTGAAGGACAAAATATTCTAAACAACAACATTAGAACATCTACAGTAGCATTTCAATATGGGAAAACAGAAGATGAGATAAGTGATGCAATACAACGCTCATCAGAAAAACTTTTAGCTGAACGAATAAAGAAAATGGCACCAGGAAAGGATGAAAAAATTCTCACTAGTTGGAATAGTTTGATGATATCTGCGTTTGCAAAAGGATATAGAATAAGTGGTCATGAAATATTTTTACAAGCAGCAAAAAACTGTATTAAATTCATTGAAGAAAGATTAACAATAAATGGTGAGCTTTTACGAACGTACAAAGGCGGTCAAGCAAAACTAAAGGCCTATCTTGATGATTATGCGTATTTTGTAAATGCACTCTTGGATGTTTTTGAAGTAGATCCATGTGCAAACCACCTCCAACTTGCCATACAACATGCAAATTATCTAATAGAACATTTTTGGGATCCGAAGGAAAATAATTTCTTTTTTACTGCCGACAATCACGAAAAATTAATTATTCGTACAAAAAGCATCTATGACCTGTCGTTACCATCAGGTAACTCAATTGCAGCACATATATTTCTGAAATTATATCATCTTACACAAGACAAAAGATTTCTTGAAGTCTCTACAAAGATTATGGAATCATTGTCTATGATGGCTGCAGAAAACCCATTTGGTTTTGGACAGCTTCTCAATACGATATATCTCTACATTCAAAAACCAACTGAAATCACAATACTAAACACAAATGATAGAGAGATCTATGATGATCTGACAAAGAAATTTGTTCCTGAATCAATACTTGTAACCATTTCAAAAGAAGAATATCTTGATGAATTGAAAAAATTTCACTATTTTTTAGGAAAGAAATTTGATAAAAATAAAACAACGGTGTATATTTGTAAAGACTTTACATGTTCTTTACCATTATATTCAATGTCTGAAATTGAAAAATTACTTTAAGAAATCTTTTTAAAATTAATTTCTAATTTTTCTCCAACGCGAGGACTGCCCATTCTTTCATATCTTCGCTTTGGCATGGTTATAGTTATTGCCGTCTTATCATAGCTTTTTACTGCAATAGTTGGTTGTGACTGCATGATTGCCTCAATTAGAGGGAGTATTTGTTCCTTTAATTCCGGATCTATCTTTTTGTTTATTGCATCAAACATTAATTGCTTTTGTGAAATTGGTTCAAGCTGTATGTCTTCAACAAGCGAAACCTGCACGGTCTGACCATTGTCAACTAGCTGTTGTATTTTATATTGAATAATTTCTGACATTATTTTTCATTAAAATAGTCAGAATTTATCTCTAGCGTATTATCATTTGGAAGCAAGTATTGCTTTTCTTATGTCTGCGGCTCTGTGTTTCATGATGTCATTGAATTCTTGTGTGTCTTCTAGACTCGGATTCTGTCGTTGGTTTTTGTATGTTTGTAAAAACCCTGAATATACACAACCAATAATGATCCCAAGTGTTGTTGCAGTGATGTCTTTTTCATCATCTGTGTAGATTTGTGCAATTTGCTTGTACGAGGATGCCTCACTTATGTAATAATTGATTAGATTTTCAATAAAATCAATAATTGATGGATGAAGGATCAATGAACTTCGGTTTGTAACTATGCTTTATAATGGTTGATTTTAGAGAATTTGATAACATAATGTTGACCCAGTTTCTTTTTAGATAGATCGCAAACTTGGTGTCATGCCAATTGAAATCAACCGAATTAACAAGTCATGCCCTGAATGCAAAAATTCTACCATCTTTAATACAGGAAAAGACTATTTTTGTGGCAAATGTCTTGTCACGCTACCTAAACTTTCTTAAAATTATTAACTGGTAGGTTTGGCATGTAACTCATGCAATGGAAACTAGAACGTGAAGAAGGCTATTTCAAGATATTTGATGAAAATAAAAACATTGCTGGGTATTTTGATCCCTCATACGGTGATATCTTTCCTGAACATAAAATAAGTGAAATAATAGAAGAGATGCATAAAAAACATGAAAAAATTCTAGGTGGATTTCTAATGGTGCCAATGATAAAATTTGAAGTTTTTAATGATCAAGAAATTGGACTAGATTATCTACAACGACGTATTGATGATGTCAAAGATCGTATTTCAAAATGGAAAGATTTTATTTTAAATCAAAAAAGTTCTGATCATAAAATTCAAGTCTCGCACACTGACACAGACATGCTAAGTATTACCTTTCCAATTCATTTCAATGCTCCAGTATCATTAGAGAAAAAACTTTTGCTTGCTGAACTTGAAATCTCTTTGAATTCTTTACACGAAAAGGGATTGTTGTAAATTTTTTGGTTTTTTTGTAAGAATGATATATGATAGAACAGATAATGATAGAATTATTCCGGAACCAAGTGGAAATTCTGGAACAGCAGTATACTCTTCTGATTCCACCATGAGAGAATAGTCTACTGCTTTTTGTGACTGATCTTTATCATGTACAGATACAAGAAATGGGGTAATCCCACCTGCTCTGAGATATTCTGGTTCTATGTGCGATTTACTTGCAGCGACAACCTTGCCATCCTTGTCATATAGAGTTGTGATAACGGCTATGGTATTTGCAGTTTTTTTATCATGATTTGTTATTGTGCCGCTTATAATAAAATTATCAAGTATATCGCTTTTGGTATTCGATGATGATATTTCAAGTGACTCTGTTTTAGGATCTGCTGGTTTGTATTCGATATAAAGTGAATATCGATAAATTTGAGGAATTATTTTATCGGTAAAGATCAAATCAAATGGACCTTTTTTTCCTGGCATTATTGTTCCAAGAATAGAATTGGTGTATGTGGTATCGAGAATTTCGTCACGAATGTCATAGAATGTAGCAGTAACAACAATTTGATTTAAGGGAACTAGAGTGTTATTCTCGATTTCACCAACTACGTGTAATGTTCCTTCATTAACATATTGTTGATCATTTACTATTGAAACTTGAGCCCACGTGCTAGAAAATGTAAGTGATAATGAAACTATGCCTATGAGAAGAAGCTTCATCAAACAATTCATCCTGTGATTCCTGATTAAATAACTTATGGTGTATAACCTTTTTTTGCCGTATTATATGAAGCCAATGCACTAGTTTCATATTCAAAGGATTGTTGCATGATCTCATCTGATCTAATCTTTGTAGAGTTGTCGCCTGTCTCTATCCATTTTTTTAAGAGTTTATCACTCTCCAACTGTGTTTGTGTTGAGCGTTTGAAAAGTTCTACTGCTGAGGTAAAAGCTTCCGGTGGTTTCAGTTTATCGTATCTTTCAGATATCTTTTCTAGTTCTATCAGATGAGTTTCAGAAATTTTTAGTATCTCATCCTTTGTCAATCTACCATCTTGCCAGATTGTCTTTCTTGATTCATAGTCGGAGGTCTCTTTTTTAAGGTCTGATTGAATTTGTTCAAGACTATTGCCAAATCTCTGGCCAGAAATCTTTGCCTGATCAATATAGTAACTTACTCCAACCACGAGTCCAATTATTGCTATGCCTATTATGATGACAAAATACAATCCATTCTTACTTGATTGTACAGGTTTTTTCTTCACATCAAGATTTTTTTTATATCTGAAATAAATCTATTCTAATCGATATAGGTTCCACTGGCGTCTGCTTTTAACTCAATTATCATAACACTGCCACTGATGAAGGAATCATTTCTAACCGTGCGAACACGTCCCACTTCTAGATGATATGGCCATATATCGACTACAACAGTCCCTACTTGGACATCTTCTGGGGCATCAGTCATTTTAATGTCTTCTTTTTTGATTCCATGATCCACTAGTTTCTTTATGCAATGGTTAAGCAATGGCTCTGGTAATCCGTGGTTTATTGCCCAAACAGTTCCGATGTATTCTATGTTTGCCAATTCCAGTTTGATTTCGTTTCTTCTATAATTATCCTTCGGGATTTACTACTTTAAGAGTCATGGTGCTTATCACTCTTGAAATGTTTCTTATCCCATGTGAAACTGCTTTATCAAAATCATCTTGAGTTTTAGCATGAATTTCAGCTATTATATCGTAAGAACCAAAAGTGACATGTGCATATTTTACCTGAGGAATTCGTTTAAGCTCTTCTAGGACGTATTCTTCTGTTCCAAGATCACAGTTTATCAAAACATATCCGAGATACATGTGTTCTTTCTACGTGTTTGTTACTTAACTTTGTCTGTAATGATAAAAGCCAATGAAGGGATTTGGACCCTCGACCTTCTGATTACAAGTCAGATGCTCTAGCCAGGCTGAGCTACATTGGCACAATCTAAAGAGAAAATCTGGATGGTTTAAAATGTTATCAATAAACCAAAGCTTAAATTAATTACAGCCAAACAACCCAGCATGCCTTCCTTCAAAGTAAGTGTGATTATAGAAAATAAACCAGAGATAAATGATCCAGAAGGGGAGACCATATTGCATGATTTGATTCTCAAAGGAAATAATTCATCTGTAAAGAAAATCCGTTCTGCCAAGATGTTAAAATTTGAAGTTGATGCAAAAAACAAGAAAATAGCAGAAAAAACTGTGGTGGATCTGTGTAATGAATTTAGAATATTCAACCCACTAGTAAGCCGAGTAACCGTTGAAAGCTTTGAAACCTAGCCGCTTTTTACTATTTTGCGTTTTAAAGCAGTGAAATCTTCTAGGGCTCCATCTATGAGCAATTTGCTTCTTAGATGCCTTGCCAAGTCAGTTTCGGTTATTATTCCAACAAGCTTTCCTTCTTCTAAGACTAGCAACCTGCGTATTTTGTTATTTATCATCTTTTGAATGGCATCTTCTATTGGTGTCATCGGTTCAACCCAGCGGAATTTTAAGGACATTATTTCAGAAAGTTGTACATCTGAGCTTTTTCTATCTGTAGTCATGACTTTACGTGACAGATCCCTTTCTGTAACAAGCCCTATTGGGTTGTTATCTTTTATGACTACCAATGAACTTACCTGTTTTTCTGACATTAATAGCGCTACATCCTTTGCTGTTTTATCGTGATCGATGGTGATGACATTGCGAACCATGATGTCGCGAACATTTGTCATACTTACCATCAAAAAGAAATTGAATAAAAACGATTTCTTTTTCTTAATAATTACACACAATTCATTTCATTGGTTAAAATAATAGGAGTACAATTTGTCAAAAATATCTAAATCTGAGTTTCTTCCAAGAAATATCGTGATCTATGGTATAGTAATACTTTATTATTATTAAAACGAAGCATGAAATGATGAAAAAAAATGTTTTTCTAGCAAGCGTGGTCGTTTTTTTACTAATCTTTTCTATACCGGCATCATTTGTATTTGCACAATCATCAAAGGTTTCAGTTAATGCTGTTGATCAAATTAATAGCGATCCATCGCTTCCAGGATTGTCCCTTAAACAATTCATAACTGGACAAAAAGAACCAAACTTTGCTTCACACCAACTTATAATTGGATTTAGGAGCGAAGTAACACCAGAAGAGATTAAGAATTTTTACAAAGATTTTCAAAGTGATTTTGGATTAGAAGAGAAAAAATCATTAGATGATGGAAATTATGGTAAACCCACAACAAAACTAGTCAAGACTTTCACTCCAGTTAACAGCGCAATTATTGAAAAACTAAAAGATGATCCACGTGTGGAATTTGCAGAACCAGATTACATCATTACAATTGATACAATAAACACAAATGATACATATCGCAATCTTTTGTGGGGACTAGACAACACTGGTCAAATTGTGAACAACGTTGCAGGAACAAATGATGCAGACATTGATGCTCTAGAAGCTTGGAATGTTTCAACTGGCTCTTCTAACATCATAGCAGGAATTATCGATACTGGTGTGTACTACAGCCATGAAGATCTATCTGCAAACATTTGGACAAATCCTGGTGAATTAGCAGGTAATGGAGTAGATGATGATCTTAATGGGTACGTTGATGATATTCATGGTTGGAATGCCATAAGTAACAGTGGAGATCCATTAGATGATAATGGCCACGGAACCCATGTTGCAGGGACTATAGGCGCAGTGGCAAATAATGGAAAAGGAATAGTGGGTGTGAATCACCATGTTACAATTATTTCTTGCAAGTTTCTTGACAAAAATGGAAGCGGCTTTACATCCGACGCAGTAGAGTGTTTTAATTATTTTTCTAATCTTAAACAAAAAGGAATCAACGTACGAGTAACTAATAACAGCTGGGGCGGAGGTGGATACTCTACATCACTGTACAACTCGATGAATAATGGAATCCTTCATTCTGTTGCGGCAGGAAATTCTGGTGTCAACATTGATGCTACTCCAAGCTACCCAGCAAGTTACAACTTGGATAACATCATATCTGTGGCAGCAACAAACAGTAATGACAATTATGCAAGTTTTTCAAATTATGGACTTATTTCTGTAGACATTGCAGGACCAGGAGTTAATATCGCATCTACTTGGATTAACAATCAGTATTATTATGCCAGCGGAACAAGCATGGCCGCTCCACATGTAACAGGAGCTGCAGCTCTTACATGGTCTGTAAACCAAGCACTGACTTGGCATGATGTAAAGAATCTCATTTTAACCAACGGTGATCCCTTGGCAGGTGACAAGACCCTTACAGATAAGAGACTAAACGTAAACAACATTTTATTATCTATTTCTTCATCAACTCCAACACCACAAATTTCAATCAATGATCCATCAGTAACTGAAGGAAATTCTGGGACAAAAACAATCACATTTACTTTGACACGAACAGGTGATACCACTCAACTATCTACTGTTGGTTATTCTACCTCAGTTGGCACTGCTAATTCCGGTTCTGACTATGTATCCACAACTGGTACTGTATCATTCTCTGTAAGCCAAACATCACAAACAATTATTGTTACAGTAAACGGTGATACTACTGTAGAACCTAATGAGACTTTCAATGTTGATCTATCAAATTGTAGCAATTGTTCAATTGCAGATACGCGAGGAGTAGGAACCATCGTTAATGATGATTATTCACTTTCTGTTTCTGTTACAACCGATAAGGGGTCATACAAAATTGGTTCTAATGTCATTTTCAGTGTTAATGTAAAAGACTCTAACCTAATTAGTATTGGAGGGTCCTCGGTAGAAATTAGCGTAAAAATAGGCACTAGTGATAAAACATCATCCTGTACATCTTCAATAGGTTCTACTAATGCGTCAGGAAATGCGCAGTTTACGTGTTCCACCTCAGGTTATGCTCGTGGCACATACACCGTAACTGCACACGCAACCAAGACGGGATATAATGCAGGTGATGGCATTGCCTCATTTAGAATACGATAATTTTTTCAATATTGTCAACGTTGCGGCTCATACCAAATTAGATTTTAGTGTCTATTATGAGTGCGAAGCTTCTAACTGAATAGATTCCTTAGAAGTGAAACTAGGTTCATTTGTGATATGTGCATTATAGAAAATGTTTTAACTTTACTAGCATAGCCTTCTCGATATGCTTTGGACAAAAAAAGTAAAGAATTGAATCCTTATTTTGGATAAAACAAGTGTTTATTTCAAAACTTTATATTCAATACAAACGATTTCATTCGATTCAATTTAATAATGCAAGTAAGGTACGAAAATTGTGAAAGTAGGCATTGTAGTTTTTCCAGGAAGTAATTGCGATCGTGATATGCAACACGTGCTAACTGATGTTTTTA
>Ga0209431_10001534_pt1 | contig 19092 bp, 18 predicted proteins | sample RifCSP13_3_FD_184021 | JGI IMG/M metagenome (GOLD analysis project Ga0209431, IMG submission 184021) | Soil microbial communities from Rifle, Colorado - Rifle CSP2_sed 13_3 (SPAdes) (version 2) | ecosystem: Environmental > Terrestrial > Deep subsurface > Rock core/Sediment | place: Rifle...
AACTTTGATTTTTCCTTAGTTCTTGAGGCAAATTGAAGAGGAACCTCAACAACCTTTTTTGAATTTTTAATCGCTTGGTATAGAAGATCAACTTTATGTGCAAATCTTCCCGGCTCCATCAGATTATCAAGATCCATTTTATCCAATACCCCTTTCACTCTTGTCAGCCTAAAGCCTGTTGTTAAATCATGAATTTTGGGTTTAAGTAAAACAACTCTAATAAATAAATTCCCAAAATAACTTATTAATTTCCTGAAAATTGCCCATTCGTTTGGAATCGAACCTCCGGGAATGTAACGGGAACCAATTACATAGTCCGCGCCAGCAAGATATGCCTCAATCATTGGTTTTACAAATCTAGGTGGATGCTGAAAATCCGCATCCATTTCCATTACCGCGTCTGCACCAAGCTCCTCAACGGCGTATTTAAAACCGTTTATATACGCCCAGCCGAGACCCGATTTTTCTCCCTGTTGAATAATATGAACGTTGTTGCGAGTTTTAGAAGCCTCTTTTACAGTTTCTTCTGTTTTATCCTTAGAATGGTTATCTACAACTAGAAGATGCATCTCGGCATTAATTTTCGGAAATTCCTTATCGACCAGCTCATGAATCATCCTCGAAATATTCTCTTCCTCATTCCACGCTGGCATTACAATTACAACTTTTTCCATCAACTATAACTTTATCACCTTCTCAAATATAAAAACAAGATGAATTGGAAGCCGTTTCAGGAACTCACAAAAGAATATATAATAATAAAGTGCTTAGTAAAATTCACCATCTACTAAAACGACTAACCAAAAATCCAAAAAAGTTAATATTTTTATTGCTCGTTACCCTTTTAGCATTTACAGGCTTCAGGAAATTAACAAAATTTGATTTTGAATCCGAAGTATATGTTGTTAAACCTCAGTTACTCAAAGAATCAATTACTGCTTCCGGTTCGGTATCGGCTGAAAAATTAGCCGAACTTACTTTCCTGGCAAGCGAGAATATAAGTGAAATACTTGTTGAAGACGGGCAGGAAGTAAAAAAGGGTGATATTATTGCCCGATTGAATACTGTCAGTCTTTATCAAAGCTATTTACAGGCCGAAGCGGATCTCCGTGACAAACAGGCAACTTTGGACCGGGTTTACGACGACCTGAAAGGTAAAGACGAAACTGAAACTTTCCCGGAGAAGGAAACCAGGATTTCAGCGGAAACAAACAAAGACAAGGCATACCGGGCTTTTGTCATCGCTGAAAAAAATTTGGGTAACGCGACTTTGAGAGCGCCATTCGACGGGGTTGTCAATTACACTGAGAAAACATCCGTCGGCAAACTGTCATCTGCAGCAAGCCCTACGTTTATAATAGTCGACCCTAAAACAATATATTTCGAAGCAGAAGTGAACGAGCTTGATATTACAAAATTAAAAAAGGGTACGAATACTGAAATCATCCTGGATGCCTTTCCCGACAAAACTTTTTCTCAAGAAGTAAAATCTATTAACTTTATCAGCAGTACTACTTCAACAGGCGGAACCGCATACAAAGTTAAAATTTCCCTACCAGAAAACCCCGGTAACATAATCCGCATCGGCATGAACGGTGATGCCGAATTTATTACCGCTGAAAGAGATGGTGTTTTAACTATCCCCCAATCCGCCCTTTTTGAAGATGAGGAAAACATTGTCTGGGTTATCGAAAAAGGCCGTGCGGTTAGTAAAATTGTAGAAACCGGAATCTCATCAATTGACCATATTGAGGTTATCGGAGGCTTATCCGAGGGCGAAACCGTTATTTTAAACCCCCCTTTCGATATCAAAAAGGGGAGTCGAGTTAAAATTCTTCATTAAAGATGGTTACGATAAATCTCAGGGATATTTCCAAAACTTACCGGACAGGGGAAATAGAAGTCCAAGCTTTGAAAGAAATTAATCTTTCAATCAAGAAGGGTGAATTTACCTCAATTATCGGACCATCCGGCAGCGGCAAATCAACCCTAATGCATATCATGGGTCTTTTGGACCGACCGTCAAGCGGAGAAGTTGAGTTCATTGGGAAAAATGTTGCCGGCGTGGACGATGATAAGCTGGCGGAGTTCAGAAATAAACATATAGGTTTTATTTTTCAAACGTTTAATCTGCTTCCAAGAACGACTGCCCTGGAAAACGTCGCATTACCGCTTATATATTCCGGAGTTGAAAGAAGTCGTCGATTACAATTATCAGAAGAAAAACTTAAAAATGTGGGGTTAAATGACAGGTTAAACCATACCCCAGCGCAACTCTCCGGCGGTCAACAGCAAAGAGTGGCGATAGCTCGGGCTTTAGTTAACAATCCGGATGTGATTTTTGCCGACGAACCCACGGGAAATTTGGATTCTAAATCGGGAGCTGAAATTATGAAGCTTTTGGCCAATCTGAATGCTGAGGGCAACACAATAATACTCGTAACTCACGAACCAGATATTGCAAAAGGAACAAAAAGAACAATCGAGCTCAGAGATGGTGAAATTATTAAGGATAAATTAAACGGAAAATGACGGGTTATCGTGAAATAATTAGATTGGCACTTGATTCTATTTGGCGCAATAAAACGCGCTCGGGGCTTACCATGCTCGGAATAATAATTGGAGTTTCGGCTGTCATTTTGCTGGTTTCTTTAGGGCAGGGATTACAAAAATTCATTACCGCCTCATTTGAACAACTGGGGACAAATGTTGTCGTAATTTTCCCCGGACAGTTTGATATTAATCAAGGTATTCAGGGACCGCCAAACTTTGCGGGAAGCAAGTTCACGCTGAGAAATGTAAATGATATAAATAAATTAGGTTCTCCAATTGTATCCGCAGCCGGAAGCATTGAACTGCCCGCTGCCGTCAAATATAAAGGTAACTCAAAATACACGACCGTAGCCGGAATTTCCTCAGAATATTCGTCCATAAGAAATTTGGTTATCGGGGAGGGGCGAAATATAACAAAATCGGATGTGAATTTGGAGCGTAAAGTGGTTGTTTTGGGAGAAGGAATTTCCAATGACCTCTTTGGCGCGACAAATCCTCTCGGAAAACAAATTACTTTAGGAGACGAAAAACTGGAAGTAATTGGAGTCCTACAAGAAATCGGAGGCAGCAATTTCAGATTTGATATTAACAACTTCGTGGCTATACCGATAACGGTTAGCCAGAGAATATTTGGTAACGACAGTATTCAAATCATCACCGTAAAAGCAAGATCCAAAGAGGACCTCCCAAAAGCAATATCGGTATTGGATAAATATATGTCATCCCAGCTTTCGGACGATGAATACTCCGTTGTCGATCAAAGCTCGCTTGTATCAACAATTAATAATATCCTAAGGGTCGTTACTACGGCTCTCGGGGGAATCGCAGCAATCTCACTTCTTGTCGGGGGTGTTGGAATTATGAACATCATGCTTGTTTCGGTTACCGAAAGAACGCGTGAGATTGGACTTCGAAAGGCCGTAGGAGCAAAACCAAAAAATATTTTAGTCCAGTTTTTGATTGAAGCAATGGTGTTATCGGGGATGGGAGGTATAATCGGAATTTTTATCGGCTCGTCGGGTGCCCTGATAATCAACCAGTTTATTACTACGTCGATAAGCTTATGGAGTGTGGTTTTGGCATTCGGAGTATCCGCAGCTGTCGGGATTATCTTTGGAGTTGCCCCGGCTATCCGCGCTTCCCGACTCGACCCGATAGAAGCTTTACGCTATGAATAAAGCCGTAATACTTAAGTAAGTCGAAATATCAAAGCGCTGCGTAATGATAGCGGAATATGGGTGAGCTACGACAGGAGCTAAAGAGTTATTTCCAGGGCTATAATGCATATGCGAAAATACACAGTATTGTTATTGTAATAGAAGATAAATGCCACAATGAATGATTGAGATCATAGTTGGTTTTCTTTTGCCTGAAATAGAAATAAAAGGCAACCACGACAAAGAATAACGCCAAGGAAAAATGGGGTTGTCTAAATCCAGAAAGATAACACAAATAGAAGTTGTAGGTGATTAATGCAACTGCAAATGTTTGGTCTATTATCCCCCATTTATTCTCATTATTGATGTGGAAGAAGGTTGAAAATACTATTACCATTGAAATTAGTATGGAATGAAGAAATATTCCGTAGTACATAGAGAGTATTAACGGGATGAAAAAAAAGATGTTGCTCCATACTTTAAATTTCAATTTCATATGTGAATGTCTAGTTATTGTTTTTTATTATTTTCGCAATAACCCCTAAAGTTATTTCGCTTGACATTTCGGAGTAAACAAAGTTCGTTTTCAGACTTTGATTGTTAAACCTTGTTATTAAGACTTAATAATTTTTAGCACGCTAATCTTTTTTACTAGCCAGCAAAGGAAAACGAATTTGGGTAAAGAAATTTTGCATACCTTGAAATATAATTGAGCAAAATTTCTGAACCGCTTACTCTGAGTTATACGCTGTTTTGCTTCAACTTCAATGCATCAAGTGCCATCTTTTTAACGTTCGGAAGGAGTTTCAGTTTTTCTAAATCGGTTATGTTAATCCATTCAGGAGTAGTTTCATCATTGGCTTTTAGTTCTCCATTCCAATTAGTACATAAAAATGTATCCTGGTTGTAATTTTTTATGCTACCGTCTTTACGCTCAATAACCGCGGTATAATTTTCTGGCACTTTGATTAAATTTTCGACTGTTGTCCTTAAACCAGTTTCTTCGAGTAATTCTCTTACTGCGGCTTCTATAGATGATTCACTCAAATTAAGTCTTCCAGCTGGAACGCCATAGGTATCATTCATATGGCCGGCTTTTTCTCCATGGCGAACCAAAAGAACGTTGTTGCCTAGAAAAACTAAAACTCCTGCTGTCTTAATTACATTTTCCATATGTTGTCATTAATTTAATCTGTTGAAGCCAAATGTCGTATAACATTCCGGTATATCTGATGTCCCGGCGACACCTTGATTTGATTATACAAAAATTCGGCGGGATATGGAAAAGTCCCGAGACGAGGAGCGAACCAGATATGTCGAATTGTGAGGCCCGAATGGAAGGAAGGGAATGAGAGCGCAGCGTGGCACGGAGCCAAGCAGAGTGAGTTCAAAAATATTTTTTTATCCTTTAATTACATTTTTCTTGCTTACAATTGCACTTTTTGGGATTTTACTAAAATACTCTGGTTTTTTGAGGTAAGCATGACTTCCAGCTTTTATATTCTCAACTTCATCACTAGATACCTCTAGTTCTGTCCAATTTTCATCCGCTCCAAAATAGTTCTTTACAGTTTCTACATCTTCCAACTCAACCATTGGCACGCTACCCCTAAAAAACAACCTCCTCAGAAAATTCTCTCTTGTGTGTGGAAGAAGATATCCTTCATCATCAAACTCTAATCCATCAGACTTAACTATTCGGTATAATTTTTCTGGTATTCCTCTCCGCTCAGTCATAAAAAATATTTTTTGAATTGCGTATAATGGGCGGCGGTATATGTGAAGTTTACGCCAGAACGGCTCAAGAAGTTTTTTCAAAAGCATTAAAAAAGTCCAGTATCAAAAAAGACGCGACCTTTCATAGCCTGCGTCATAGCTTTGCAACACACCTTTTGGAAAATGAAGTTGACGTGCGCTTCGTACAGGAACTTTTGGGCCATGCAAACATCAGAACCACCCAAGTGTATACTAAAGTAACCAATCCGAAATTGAAAAATATTAAAAGTCCGTTAGTATGAAAATCGATATTTTGACTTGCTTGACAAAGGTATAACAGTGTAATACAATATGACCAGAATAAAGGTTAGGGAAGTTGTTTTTGATAAATGGAACATCAAACATATCAAAAAACACGATGTTTCTGTTGAAGAAATAATTGAGGCAGGAACAAACCTAATTTATCATAAGAAAACTTATAAAGGGCGATACCTGGCGGTCGGCAGAAGTGGTGAAAGGATTATTTCATTTGTAATTAAACGCAAATCGTCTGTGAGATATTACTTAATTTCTGCAAGAGATGCCGCCAAGAAAGAAAGGATGAAAGCTTATGAAAAAGAAAGAAATAAATAAAAAAAGCAAGATTCCAGAATTTAAATCTCTTGAAGAAGAAGCAGAATTCTGGGATACTCATGATTTTATAGACTTCGAAGATGAAACAGAAGACGTGGAAATTATTTGGGAGGTTGACAAACCCAGAAAAGAAACCTTAGTTCTTCGAGTTCAAAAAGACATCAAAGATAAATTAAAAAAAGTTGCAAGACAGAAAGGTCTTAATACATCGACACTTGCTCGAATGTGGCTAATGGAAAAACTCCAAACTTCAAAATGAAAATCGATGTCTTGACACTTTTCCCTGAAATGTTTGAGGGTCCTTTCGGAACAAGTATGCTAAAAAAAGCGCAGGATGAGGGGTTTGTTGAAATAAAAATCCATAACCTTCGCGATTGGGCAGAAGACAAGCACAAAACAGTGGATGATAGACCCTTTGGTGGCGGACCTGGGATGATTTTGCGTGTGGACGTAATTGATAGAGCACTAAAGAACTTAAGAACTGTAAAACTGAAAAATAAAAATTCAACAATTAACCATCAATCATTAACCATTCTCTTGTCTGCAAAAGGTAAAACTTACACCCAACAGTATGCCCAAAAGTTGTCGAAATTCAATCATCTCATTCTCATTGCCGGTCACTACGAAGGAGTCGATGAAAGAGTCGCCGATTATTTAGCAGATGAAAATATCTCAATCGGAAATTATGTCTTAACCGGCGGTGAAATCCCGGCAATGGTTATTGTTGACTCTATTGTTCGCCTAATACCCGGAGTACTAAAACCCGAATCACTAGAAAATGAGTCATTCTCCCCATCTACCAGCTACCAGCTACTAGCTACTAATCTAGAGTATCCGCAGTACACCCGTCCCGAAATTTACCGGGGTTGGAAGGTTCCCGAAATACTCCTTTCCGGAAACCACAAAGAGATTGTAAAATGGAGAAGGGAAAAATCAGATGGAAAACATTGAAAGTGCAATTAGGCCACCCGTGGAACTTGACTTTCCTGAAGCGCTCGAAGGCTTATTTTCAATTGGCCAAGTCGCACTCGCGCTTGCCCTAATCGGGGGAATAACCTACTACGGACTTAAAAAAATGACCGGCGGGGGTAGAAAAAATTAATAATATAATATCGGGTTTATAGTACTTTTCAACGACATCAACTGCGGACTTCTCGGAAAAATCATCCCTCCATAAACTTGATGACCCTCCAAAGCCGGTCCAGTAGTTGACTCCCTTTACATACGATTGAGCTGAAAGTATATCCAGAGTTTGTTTTATAAAAGCACTTTGTCCGCTTTCGTCTAACTCACCATGAATATCGGGAATGGGAACCCCAAATTCGCCTATTAAAATATCTCCCCCGCTTATTCTTTCAATTTCCCTAATATCGGACAAAAACTTCCCGGAATCAGCAACATAATGATCGATTGTTACCATTCCTCCCAATTTTTTTGTAGTATCTTGATTCATGACAAGTTTCGCGACATCCGCATTCATTGAATGCGCTATTAGCACATCCTTTCCAAGACTAGTAAATGTTTCTGATATTTTTTGATGTTCGTCTTTCAAAAATTCTCTATATTCGTTCAATTTTCCTGTGTGCCTCGGGTCACCCAGCGCTCCATTTTCGCACTCAGGACAGGGGTCAAAAATATCCCCATCCATAAATAATAATTGGTTTTCGACCAGAAACTTGGCTATCGCTTCAGCGTGCTCACTTTTTGTAATTTCCGGATACTCAAACCAGCCTTCCCAACCGGATAAATTCCCGCGAAACCAGACATTTAAATTATTTTTTCTTGCAACACCCACCCACCTTACAAGATATGGTGCAAACTCCGCATCATAAGGAGTAGAAATAGCAATATGGCTTGCTCTTGCTAACGCAATTTGCTTAACCTGAAATTCAATAATTTCATTAAATGAATCATCATTAAGCTTTTCCCGCGCTAAATCCCGGGAATATTTTGTGGTGTCAATAGATTGAATTTCCCAAAATCTTCTGTCATTAAAGTAAATTAGAATAAAAAATGAAATTATTATAATAAGTAAAATAAGAAGTCGTTTCATTTCTGTTTACCTATAACAGGAGTAGTAATTACACTTCCCCAATAATCTTTCTTGAGCTGATAGATATCAGCAAAGGGGTAATGGTCCACAAGTTCAAAGTTGGCAAAGCCGGGTGCGTCACTTATTTCCCTGAATGTCCAATCGCTTGTGTCGTTTGTTCTCATAACTATCCATTTTGCCCATTTATCGGGATTTTCGACAGCATTTTCCCAGTACTTTCCCGTTCCTTCATGGATAAAGCTCTTCATGGGAAGACCGGAGGAAAAAATAATTGCGTCATGCGAAGCCGCCGATATAAGTACATACCCTTGCTCGCCGCTTACATTACCACGAAGCCAGGTACTAACCTCAGCAACATTTTTGCCGCTTGCTCCTATTAGAGCATCGTCTATCGTCACAATATCCTTCCCGTTATACGAAACCGAGATAGTGAAGCCGATAATCGAAATTATAATCCATTTTAGTGCTCCGGACTTTTCTATCAAATATCCGCAAAATATAGCAATTGTCGGAATCAACATCATGCCGTATCGGACATTAAACCATGTGTACGGAAAGAGCCCTTCAACGAATAAAACTGAATGGCCGAAATATAGCGCCAAAACATTAAATACCAAAGGTGCCAAAAGAACCAAAGATGCGACTTTGATATTTCCCGGAATTTGTTTATCCTTCCAAAATAAAACCATACCTAAAAATCCTAAAATAGCGATTGTAGTGTAAGTGTTGTAAAAAACTGCATACAAATAAACTAAAAATGAAAACACCAAATTCCCTTTAGTTAAAAGTTCTCCGGCTTCAAAAATTTGCTGCTGCTGGGCGTGTGCCGAGAAAGGCCCGAAAATAAAATAAAAGGGGTCATTAAAAATTAAAAGGTTCCACAAAAACCAAAGCACAATACCGAATCCTGCCAGTGTTGCAAAAAGTATCACCGTTCCTTGAGCAATTTTCCATCCTTTTCTTCTTAGAAGATAAATCCCTAAAGTTAAAGCCGTAAAAACGAATAAAAACCAACCGTCGTATCGAATGGCTGTTGATATCATTATCCAAAATGCAGATTGAAGCAAATCAAATAATTGCTCTTTTTTAAACCATCGTAAAATAAAGTATGCTCCCGCCGTCATTGTCGCAAGAAGCGTTAATTCAGTCATCGCTGTTGACTGAAGATATAATATATTCAAATTAACAGCGAAGATGAGAAGCCCGAAAATTCTTCCAAAATAAGACAACCCAATTTCTTTTAAAAAGAGGTAAATTAGTATTCCGCAAGCCACAAACGAAACCATTGACTGGATAGCACCGGACAAACCTGAGTGCCAAAAAAAATCATTCCATATTGTCGGTATCATCAAAAAATGTGGGAGAGGAAGCCAAACAGATCCAATTTGTGCAAGGCCAGGTTTTAAGCCTTCCACCACTCTTCGGCCTATATCCAAATGACTCCTTGCATCGTTATAAGCAAGACCAATTCCGTTTGTGTAATAATATATAAAAAAAGCTAAAGATAAAAAACTCAAGACTATCGCAATTGTCAAAATATCCCGTTTAATAAAAGAACTCCTGATACCGGTTAAGCCCTCCGTATTTATAGTAAATTCAAAGTTACCTTTTAAATATTTTATTTTCATTGGTTTCTGAAAAGTGCTGTAAAGTTAATGTTTCGAAAATTTTCATTTTTACCTTGAGGAAACGGAAAATAATAGTTAATCATTTTTAAAGCCGATAAGGACAAACAACCCATAAATCCCGAAGTAAGTATAAAGATAAATACAAAATATTGTTGCGGACTCAAAATTTTTGAAAACAGCTGATTGTAGACAAATGATTTACTCCCTTTTTGCGTTAGATAATTCCAGTTTTTATCAATTGAATATTTTTGTTCCTGCCCGAAAAGATTAGAGAGTGCTTGTGCTTCTGCTTTAGGAGGAATCGCCGAAGTTGTTAATCCGCCTAATATATTTACAAAGAGAGAATAATTTAATAAAAACAAAAATACTAACCTAAAAATATTTCTTCTGCCAAAATAATCAATTGCTAGCGATAGGAAAAGGGATAAAACTGCGTATGTTGGAATTAAATATCGCGAACCGAATGCCCAACCCCCCCAAGGATCCTCCCACATTGAATACATGACAATATTTATCGCCGCAATCGACACAAGCAAAGCGGTTTTTCCTTGCTTCTTTTTATATAAGACGCTAACTCCCGCTGTTCCAAGAAGGACTACAGGAGCAAAAAATACCATTCCCCTTTCAGGACTTACAATATGAACATATAATCCGTTTATGATTGATCTTGTTTTAAAAAAGTAGTTTGTTGACGGCCTAACAAAGCTATCTTCGTTAAGCGATTGTCCGTAAAACAAAGGGCTACCGTCATCATTTATGCTCTTTACAGCCGGTATTGCAACCGATAATTGGTAAGGAGAATTAAATGCTGCCCGGTTATACATTAAAAGGAGAGTTAAAGGTATACCGGCTGCAGCTACTGCCGCTAATTTTCGCAAATCAATTCTAAACTTAACTTCACTGCCATTTATTCTCTTTCTAATAATCCTCGTTAAAGAATATACCCCTAACGGAAAGGTCAATAAAATATTGGGATAATCGACAATAAATGATGAAGCGATTAAAATCCAAGTAATAAAATGCGAAAAGAAAGATTTGAAACGAAATTGCAAATATAGGCAAAAAAGCAAAAGAAAAGTTGTTATATGGTGCTGATATAGAGTCGTTGCATAAGAAAATGAAGGAGTTGCAAAAATAAAAATTAATGCAGAAAGAATTCCCGAAACCTCGCTGGCTCCCAGCTTTTTAGCAATTGAATATATTAATATGAAATTGGAAAGGGCAAATATTGAAATAATAAAGTATGTTCCTACTTGGGCAATATTTAAAATTTTACCGATAAGATATCCTGGAATGACAATAAATGATACACCAGGAGCAAACAATGAGACATAATTCCCATTCCTATAAGTTAGATCTGGTAGTACAAATTCTGCTAAATTAACCGGGAAATATAGATTTCTGTTTTCAGTAATTGTGTAAGTTAGCGCAAACCTACCCCTTTCTGGTGAAAGTTCGAAGGGTCCGTTTTTCATCCATTCATTTTGTGACAGATCGTTAATATCCGGATTACCGTAATTTCCCCTTACGGAAAATACAAGAATAAAAAAAACAAATAGAATAGAAAATATCTTTTTCATTTACTTTTTCTCCAATTTTTGGGTGTATGAAATTTTACATTTCTTACTGCTCCGCGAATTAAACAAAAATATTTATAAATAAAACTATTATCTTTCAATTGTTTTTCAATGAAATAAACGCATTTAAACCAGCAAAATATTATTGGATTAATTGAGTGGTAATAATCTTTATGAGAAGAAAAAAACGGGGTTAGATCGGTTTTATAACCGCTTAAACCATTGCCGAAATTAATTAGTTCATAACCGTTTTTTGCGAGGTAGGGTAATAAAAAACAAAGCCTTGTCTTACCGGGAACCATGAAGCGGAAATCGTTATCAAACGCCGTCAGGATTGCCTGATATATTTTATTATGAATTATTCCAATGGAATAAATTACAGGAATGTGCTTGTAATACATTATATTTACCGAAAGGCATTCAGGGCAAAAATCAATCAATTTCTCCAAAAGTGCTTGTTGTGCGGATCGGCTGGATAGGCTATTTAATCCTCTGGATACTTTCGAGCTCTTTTTATCAATTTCTACGGCATATTTTATATTTTTTTTCGTCACTTTTTTAAAATCAATAAACTTCAGATCTTTCTTGTAGGAATCGTATAATTTGAAGAGTCTTTTTCTATTTTTACTATTCATATATTCGAAGGGGTCACCGTTAAGGGGAAGATAAGGACTTTCCGATTTCTGACTGGAAAAAAACCATTTTAGATTTCCGAAATTAACTATCCTATCAAGTTCATCATCGATTTGAGTGAGATATAAATTATCGGTTTCTGCAAGAATCTGCCTAATTGCATTTATTACTCTATTAGACTTCTCAATAATCAAAAACGGTGGTTTATCAATAAGTTCACCTCCGGGAAATTCGCAAACACCAATACCATATTTCATACCTTTAACCAAAGGAAGTATCGCAAGAATTTTCCTCTTCCGATGACATCCTCCCCGCCTTAAAAGACGGGGTTTCCCTAAGGAGGATGACATATCAGAGTTCAATTCATCCCCACCCCGAAGGGCGGGGTTTTCTTGAACGCTGTTATAAATCAAATGGATATTATAATTTCTAATTTCTTTTGCCTTAACGCATGCCAAAAACCATATGGGTGAATTAAAAAAATGATCAGAATGAAGATTCCACAATTTCTCCCATTCTTTCAAAGTGACGCTGTCTAGGTTTGTCAACGTTTTAATTTTTACCATGATGAGCCTCCGGTTGGAATGAAATAGTTTTCGACTATTTGTGAAGGCATTCCGTTCGGAAAAAGCGCTTTTGATTGACTTTTATAATATTTAACAAGCTTGTGTTTAATCTCTTTAAAATCCCCGATATCACCACGAATTTCGACCAACTCCTTCCTCCTTTTTTTATTGTATGTAGCATCCGACCAGTAAATTACATTATCAAAAAGTTTTTTACAGACGTTTTTTACTATTAGATGATCAACATGGCTCCCGTCTGCCAATGGACAAAAAATTAATACTTCCTCGCTTTTACTAACTATAGTTCTCAAATCTCTCTCTATACTTTCTATGATAACCCGGTCTTTCTTTGACGGCTCATTTTTCGTTATGTGGAATTTATATGTAGGATAGACATGAGAAAGCTCCGGAATTATCCGTTGGTAAAACTTAATATTTTGCTTTTTACGAAATATGGCATCAGGATAACCGAGATTTAAGCTCTTTATACCTAGTTTTTTGTATACCCGCTCGTCTTCTTCTTTCCTTATACGATATAAGTCAATAGCATTTTTTGCGCCGCATGCTTTGAGAAACTTTTTTGCCGAAAATGTATAAGGAGGTTTTGAACCTTCTGTAAAAACATTGATTACAATAATTTCAAATTTTTCCGCTAAGTTTATTATTAAATTACCCGCCGAAAGAAAAGCATCATCGAAATGGGGAGAAATAAAATACAAAGTTTTCTTATCTTTTAATAACCCGCTTAATTTCAAATTACCATCTATTGGTTTTATAACTTGATTTATAAATTTTTCAAAACTTTCAGCACATTTCTCCCATGTAAAATTTGAGGCATATTGAACTCTATTTAGCGACAGTTCATTAATTGCTTTAATGTTTACCAAAGAACTTTCAATAGCCCAAGACAGAGTTCTCGAATCATTGGAGTCGAGTTTCAAAGCCAAATTATCGGGGATCCATTTTAGCCCCTCAATATTAAAACAAACTAAATGCTTGCCTGAAGCCAAAGTTTCCAGGGGAACATATCCGAAAGTTTCAAAAAGCGAAGGATAAACAACAAATTTACAGTTTGCTAAAAGCCTAATTTTTTTCTCCCCGGTTACTTTTCCAACATAATTAACATGATTCTCAAGTTTCAATCTTCTGATTATACTTTTAAATTCATCAAGATCGGATCTTTTACCATCTCCCGCTACCGTTAGTTTTATTTTAATATTTTTCCCGTATACCAGCATTTCTACTGCATTTAGCAATATTTTTAATCCTTTATTGTAAATATCGATTCTACCGAGATATAAAATGTAATCTCCATTATTCGGTCTCCTTTTAAGAAACGCCCGGTCTACGCCACCCGGAATTACTTTTACCATAGCTTTAAAAGTTTTCAATTTTATTTTTTCTTCAATTTCCCTCGTAAGAACTGCAAAATTCTTGTATTTATTAAGTATTAATTTTTCAAATATTCCAAAGGGGATAATTTTATATTTCCGGGTCATTTTTTCCGGGTTAAAAAAAGTAGGCAGAGCAATAATCGGTATTTTTACGAAAAGCGGGAGTAAAGAAACTGCAAAAGGAGCAGTAAAACACTCAAGGATAATGTCAAATTTCCTTGCTTTAACCAATCCTACCAAAGGGACTAATAACCAATAAGATAAGATGCTTACTGTCGGCCCGAATCCTCCTATTCCTATTCTTTCGAACCCAACTCCGTTTAGAGTTCTTTTCGCGGCATTCGGAAACTTCCCGGTTATTATTGTAACTTTATGTTTTTCAGCCAAGCGTTTCGAAACTTGTCTGGTTTGCTCCGCTTGTCCTCCCCCGGCAAAAGGGTTATCCTTATCATCGTAGTCAAAAATTAATATTTTCATACCTCGTCCAACCTTTCTTCAACATAACCGGAAGCTAACTCAGGGTTTTTCAAGGAAATTCTGCTTTCAATTAATCCAAGAATCCTTATCGAACATCCTTCCCAAGTAAATTTCCGTGACCATTCCTTTGATTCTTTTGAAAGGTAGTTTCTGAGTTTGCTGTCTTTAAATATCAAATCGATCTTTTCTGCCAAATCGAGTGCATTTCCGTATTGAAACAAAAGTCCGGATCGGAATGGACTAATAGCGTCTTTTAGACCCTTAACATCGGATGCAACAACCGGTGTTCCGCAAGCATTAGCCTCGATAGCTGTTATTCCCCAGCCTTCAATTTTCGATGGATATACAAATGCCCATGCTTCCGACATTAACTTTTGTTTTTCTTTCTCGCTGACAAATCCCATAAAAACGATGTTTTTTTCAATTCCAAGTCTTTTTACAAGATTCTCCAAGTGCGATCTGCTTTCCCCAAACCCTGCAATTTTAAATTTTAAATTAGGATATTTATTTACTAGCTTTTTGACTGCTATGATAGCCGTATCTATCGACTTCCAAGGTTTTAATCGTCCAAGATAGATAATTGACGGGTATTCGGTTTTTTTCGGTGGAGAAAAATCCAAATTTTCCACTCCTGGGTTTACCACCTCAATGCTTTCCGTATCAAAACCCAACGCGATTAAATCCAGTTTTGAGGATTCAGACACCGTAATTACCTGATCTTTCTTATAAACAAAAGGCATTAACTTGGTTTCAAGAAATTGAGCAAAGTGTGAAATAACCGGTGCAAACTTCTGGCTGAAATGATTTTTATGAACGTGGTGCACTAGTAATATTCTTGGAAGAAAACTGTAAAGCGGCGTATAAAAAGGGATACCATTTTCACAATCGACAATAACATCAAACTTACCCCTGAGATGCATAAGATAATAAAAGAAAGCAAAAACAAAAGATGAAAAAAATCCCCCTCTTCGCACTATATTTACCCCTTCAATTTTCTCATTTCTTTTTGATATCCCGTCCCAGCTGCAAAATAACGTTACGTCATAGCCCTTATTTACCCATCTTTTAGCAATTTGGTGAATGTAAACTTCCGCACCTCCAGCCCACTTATTCTTTATGTCCTTCCAATTGAAAATAAGTACTTTAGGACTTAAGATGTCGTCACTTTTATCTTTAAAGGGTTGCGGTCCAAAAAGATCTACTATTTCCAATATAAATCTTGAAAACGAACTGAAAGGGGAGGAAAGTATATCAGTATAATTTTTTATCTTATTAATATTAATTCCGGTTACGATATCTAAAGATACATTGATATTTAAAAGGTTTCTTTTTCTGGAAAGGTGCATGCCGTGCATCGTTTTTTCCCAATAATATGGTTTTGCAAGAAGCTGATAAAAAGCCTTAATCGAAGCGACACTTGCTAAAATCCAATAAAAGGGAATAAAGAATATATATTTTACGAGATCCCACCTTCCTCTTTTTGCACAGCCAATCATATAAAAATAAAAGTACATAAAATTTCCAAATACGAGGGCGGTAGATCCCATATAGAAGATAATTGGAGGATACAAAGATTCAATAAACTCTCCTACATAGGAGTTAAAAATAAAATAAGCTAAAGTCATAAACCAAAGAATTGGGTTAACAACCATAAAAATCATTCTCATTCCGATAACAAGATGAAAAATAAAAAGATGACGCCCGTTTCGCTTAAGAAACTCCAGCGGGTTTCTCATGTGAACAAGATATGTTTGCAAGTAACCCTTAATCCAGCGTGATCGCTGATTAATCCAGCTTAAAATTCGGCTGTTTGCCTCTTCAAAAGTAGTTGAATCCATAATTTCCGTTTTGAAGCCCGCCTTGAATAGGCGTACCCCGAGATCACAGTCTTCGGTAACATTAAAAGGATCCCATGCACCCAAGTATCTTATTGCATTTATCTTAAAATGATTGCTCGTTCCCCCAAGTGGAATTGTTGTATCAATAAGTTGAAGTCCGGGAAGAATAAGGTCAAACCATAAGCTATATTCAGCGGTAAAAAGTCGGGTTAATAGATTCTGGTTGGAATTGTAATAATTTAATTTTGACTGTAAACAGACTACATTCGGCTTTACCTTTTTAAAACCTAAATAAGCTTTTTTGAGCTGTGTCTCTTCGGGTCTGTCTTCAGCATCGTAAATTACGACATATTCACCTTTCGCATAAGCCAATCCGTAGTTACAAGCTTTTGGTTTAGTTTTAGGAGAGGAATTCGGCACAACCATTATTCGAAAATACGCGGGAAGTTTTAAATTCTTAGCGGCTTTAATAGTTTCTTTATCGTCCTCTTCAAGAATTAAAATTATATCCAATTTATCCTTCGGCCAATCAAGCTTGCTAATGTTTCGGGTGAAGCGCTTCACTACATTCGCTTCTTTGTATAGAGGGCATAAAATGCTGTAAACAGGTAATTTTCTTTCATCGATATCTTTCAGCTCTTTGGCTGAAAATTTAATCTCGTCGGTTTTCTTTAGATTTGAAATGAGTGTAAAAAAACTGAAAATTATATCCGCAAAATATAATGCCGTCAGCGCCGCGAAAGCCAACATGAGAGTAAATTTAAAATTCACTACCAAACCCAAAATTACTAGAGGAGGAAAAGTAAAAAGAGCAACTTTCTGCCAACCCGCGAACGTGATAAGAGCGTTTTTTTTAAGATGCAAGTCATTTCCGGTTACAAACTTTTTTCCTTTGAAAAATATTTCTTTTGAAAACATTTCCGAGGAGGATTTAATCCGCTCTTTGATTGCTTCACTTCGCCCGTTTTTTACCTTCAATTTAATAACGTCCAAAATTTTTTTACTTTCCCCATTTGGTTCCTTGATAACTTCATAGCCAAGATGTTTTGTTCTTCCTTCGAGAAGCTTTTCAAACTTTTCCTTTTCAACCTCACCCTCATCGAAAGAATCTATGATTTCTTTTTTGAAAATTCGTGTGTATAGTTTTGTGCCATTGCCGTTTTGTCCATTGGCTTTAATCTCCCTATTTCCTTTTAATATTAACCTGCGGCCGTTTCCATTAGAGCCATTTTTATGCTTACCGTTAGAAACTCCGTTTAACACAGCATGACCTTTTGTCTTGGCTAAATTAAAAAGTAGAAGCAATTTTTCGGGGGAAAGGCTCTCGAAATCATCAACTAAAGCGATATGCTCAGCTCGAGATATTCTTGAACCTTCAAGAATGGAGTATTCATCTCCTTTTTTCCCTTTTTTATGGTGATAAATATATTTGGAAGTCGAATAATCGCCATTCGCGTCATATATAACATTTCCTGAATTATTTATATATTTTTTAATTTCTTCGGATGTTTGATCTGATGAAAAATCATCAACAAATATTACTTTATACTCAATCGGCAATTCCGAAGCACTTTTTTCTATCGAATCAACAACCCTTTCGATATCATCCTTTTGGTTTTTCACCGGAACAATAAAATCCAAATTACTCATATTCCTAAAAGCAGGTTTTTTCGGTTAATTTAATCTGAGGCAGAATCTATGAAGGCAGAATCTTAAACACACTATAACCTCTTAAAAGAGGATGGGTTATTATACTAATAATACGCACCCGAAGCAAATATTATAGGAGAGTATATTCATTTTTGACCTGTTTTTTCATAGAGTTTTTCAGCTTTTTTCTTTATAGGCCTCCACCACCATTCACTAGCCTTATACCATTCAACCGTTTTAACAAGCCAGGTATCAAAATCGTATTTTGGTCTCCAATCCAGTTCCATTCTTATCTTTCTCCAATCCATTGCATATCTTCTATCGTGCCCCGCCCTATCTCTGACAAATTTTAAATATTTTTTATCCTTTCCAAATATTCTTAGAAGCATCTTTGCTACACCCAAATTATTAATATCTGCAGTCATTCCACCAACTACATAAGTTTCTCCGCTGCGACCTTTTAATAAAACTAATTCTATTGCCCGACAATGATCTTCTACATACAACCAGTCTCTGACATTTAAACCATCTCCGTAAATAGGCAAAGGTACATCATCAATAAGATTAGTAATCATTCGAGGCAGAAATTTTTCGGGATCCTGATAGGGGCCGAAATTATTAGAAGCATTTGTAATAGTTACTTCAAGTCCATAAGTTACAAAATAGGCACGGACTAAATGATCTGCTGCCGCTTTCGAAGCAGCATAAACACTTCGGGGTGAATAAATAGTTTTTTCGTTGAATTTTTCTCTACTGTCCAATGGAAGCGATCCAAAAACCTCATCTGTTGATACAAGATGAAATCTTTTTACCTTATTTTTAAGAGCAGCTTCAAGTAAGAAGTTAGTTCCAAGTACATTCGCTCTCACAAAAACAGTCGGATCTACTATTGAACGGTCAACGTGACTTTCTGCTGCAAAATGAACTACCACTTCTACATTCTCCATAATTCGGTGAACGAGACTACTTTTGCAAATATCTCCTTTTACAAACTGGTAGTTTTTGTTCGAGGAAAAATCTTTAGTCGATGAAAGATGTCCTGCATAAGTCAATTTATCAAGATTTATAATTCTATCTTTAGGATATTTCTTTAACCAATAGCGAATGAAGTTGCTACCGATAAACCCTGCACCTCCGGTAACTAACAATTTCATTATTTTTGTTTTAAGTCTTTTTTTGCCCAATATTTATTGACTTCAATAAGTGTTTTGAAAGTT
>Ga0209431_10001540_pt1 | contig 19061 bp, 34 predicted proteins | sample RifCSP13_3_FD_184021 | JGI IMG/M metagenome (GOLD analysis project Ga0209431, IMG submission 184021) | Soil microbial communities from Rifle, Colorado - Rifle CSP2_sed 13_3 (SPAdes) (version 2) | ecosystem: Environmental > Terrestrial > Deep subsurface > Rock core/Sediment | place: Rifle...
CCAGTCGGCTGGGTGGCCTCCGGCGTCGGCCGAGTGGCCGACGCCCACAGCGAGTCTCACGAACGACGGCGAGAGCCCGGAGACGTGGTTCGCGCGCAAAGCGGAGCACGCGACGAAGGACGATCCGACGCGCGCGGGTGTGCCGCTGACGATGGCGGTGAAGGTGGCGGACATCGTTGGCCACCAGGACCGTCAGACCGAGATGGGTGGCGAGCGTATCTCGAAGCCCACCCGGGTGCTGAACCCGCAGTTCGTCGAGGCGCTGATGGGACTACCCTTCGGATGGAGCGACTGCGCGCCCTTGGAAATGCTGTCGTACGGCAGCAAGCAGCTCGTGCCTGGCATCTACTCTGGCGTGAGCACGCCCTACGCGAAGGTTGGTGAGCTGATGCCTGTGATCGATGTGCCGGTGACCGACCTGACGCTGAGCGGCAAGCGCCGCCTCGCCGAAGAGGTGCTCGGCTATCCGGAGTCTGGTCCGAGCGCGCGTGGCTCGACGTACTGGCGTCGCGTGCTCTCGTGTCCGCGAGAGCATCTGCTCGCGAACGAGCTCGGCTGGACGCACGAGCGACGTCCCGACGCGCTCGACTTCGGTCTCGTCTGGCACTTCGCGCTCGAGGCGCTCTACCAAGGGTTGCGTGCGCGGCAACATGCGCAGCCGCACGCGGAGGCGCCGGACGTCGAGGCGTTCCGTGTGATCGAGCGCTTCGCGAAAGAGCCTGGGTGGGAGATCGGCTACGCGACGGTCTCGCGGATGCTCAACTCGTACTGCGAGCGCTGGTGGACGCGGGATCAGCTCGAGTGGCAGATCCTCGACGTCGAGTGCGAGGTCGGCGTCGCGCTCGAAGACGGCTACGGCTTCGCCTACACGTCGAGGCTCGACCTTGCCATCGTCGATCATCAAATCCCACGTACGCCGATGGGGCGACTCGTGGAACATAAGAGCTCGATCGATCTCCGCCCCGACATCCTCACGGGCTACACGCAAGATCTGCAGATCCTCGGGCAGGTGTGGCTCGGTCAGCGGTGCATCGACTGGGATCACTACGGCGTGCCGTTCATGGGTTCGATCGTGAACATCACGTCGAAGGAGAAGGTGCCTGGCAACGAGCGCATGCTCGTGCACCCGCGCTCGGAGCACCTTGCGGCCTTCGAGGACTCGATGCGGTACTGGGAGACGCAGCGCGAGCAGCACGACGCGCTCGGTACGTACCAGCGCAACTACGCCAACTGCACGCGCAAGTTCGGTCGTTGCGCGTTCTTCGACTTTTGCGCATCGCAGCCTGACGTCACCGCTGCAGCTGCGCGAGATCACCACACGCGCGTACGTGCCGGCGAGGCGGAGATGCCCGCTTCGTTGCGTGCTGCATCGATCTTCGACAACGAGTGAATCGATGCGAATAGCTCGCGTCTAAGGGCGCTCCATGGATAGACGAACAGTACCGCAGTGCACGGACGCGGAAGTTGAAGAGGTACTCACGTATCTTCGTGGCTTCGCGACGCACCGTGAGGCGGCGGCTGCTGTTGGGATGCATCAGCCGGAGATCTCGCGGTACCTGGTGGGGCACCGACGCCCTGGTCGAGAACTGCTACGTCGTGTGCGTGGTGGGGTGGCGCCGTTGTCGCGACGTGATGCGTACGGCAACGTAGAGGAGGTCGCGATACGTGTGCTCCAACGGCTTGACTACGCTGCATGGCGCCGTGTTCGAGCGTATTTCGACGCACACCATAAGGGAACGAAGTGATGGGGTGGCACAACACGAACGAGGCGTCGCCGGTACACCTGCGACTCTTCCTCTACGGACCTGCGCGCTCGGGCAAGACGACCGCTGCTGCGACGTTCCCCGTACCGCTCTTCTTCCTCCCGCCGAACGAGGACTCGATCGAGTCGCTGCGTGGGCGCGGCATCCGCTACTACCAGCTCGGCGAGGCGCAGCCTGGCGTGAAGCCTGTGCCGCTTCGTGATGAGCTCGAGTCGCAGATCGAGATCCTCGGTGCGTTCGCGATGAAGCACGGTCCGCAGGCCTTCTGGCAGCAGTACGGCCGGACGATCGTGGTCGATCAGCTCACGCTCTACTCCGATGCTGTGATGGCGGAGCTGCAGGGTGATCGCGAGAAGGCCACCGACGGCAACTGGGGGCAGTTGCGCACGCACTTCATTCGCTTGCGCGACGGGCTGTGGCGGTTGCCGGCGCACATCATCTTGACGAGCGGCGACGAGGTCAAGCTCACGCGTGAAGGCGTGGTGACGCGCGCTGGCCCGAAGCTGCAAGGCGACGCACGCGACTTCCTACCGGGCTCGACGAACCTGCTCGGCTACATGGAGCAGGTCGGTGGCCCCAACGGCTCCACGAGCTTCATGTGCCACTTCAAGAAGCACGGGCCCTTCCCCGCTGGCGCGCGCTTCGGTGCGCGCATGCCACCGATGTCGATGGCCTGTGGTGACGGCGTCGTGACGCCGACGCTCTACCAGCAGCTCGCCCACGCAGCGGGGATCCCGCAATGAGCGAATCGCTCGAGTTGCTCGATACGCGAGTATCTTGGTGCGACGACGATGGCGAAGGCGCTGTCGTCGGTCAGAGCATCAGACTCGTCGACGGTCAGTATGTTCACGACTGGGTGGGCGACGGGCGTGACGCGTACGACCAGTCAGAGCGCGAGTACCGTGCAGTCGAGATCGCTGCGTTGGGGTTCGCGAAGCAGCATGACGACGTCATCACGGTCCACAATGGTGGTTGGGATTTAGGTGGCGCGTCGAAGACGACATGCGTGGCGTTTCTGCGCATCTGTCGTGCTGCGTACCGTGCCGCCAAGACGTCGTTGCGGCCGTGGCCTGCGTGGGCTGTGCAGGCTTCTGCTGCTGGCTGGAAGCCCCCAAAGGGGTGGAAGCCAGAATGATTCTGGTCTCGGCAGGGTGCCGGGATTTGAAACCGAACGAATGAGGACCAAGACATGACGATTCTCGAAATCGGATTCGACCCGACTGTGCCGCCGCCGGTTCCCGGTCAGGGCGGTGGGGGGCTTCTGCTCGAGGGTACGTACCACCTTCGCGCCACGGCGATCGAAGTGCAGCCGCCGAAGGCGCCCGGCGGCAACACGGCCGTCAAGGTCAAGTGGGACGTCATCGGCAGCGAGACTGGCCTCGGTCAGGGCAAGAACTCGAGCAACCGCTTCACGATGTCGAAGGACGCGGTGCCGAAGTTCCTCAAGCCGTATCTCGATGCGGCGGGCGTGCGTTACGACGTCATCTCGCACCCGATCAACGGCCCGACGCTTCGGTTCGATCCGGACGACATCATCGGCTCGGTCGTGCAGGCGCGCACGTACCACGGCAAGGCGAACCCGACGACGGGCAAGCAGTACAACGAGTGGACCGACTACCAGGTTTCCTCGATGGCGCCGAATGCGCCTGGCCGCGTCGCGGTCGCACAGCCGATGCAGCCGCAGCCCATGACTCAGATGGCGGGTTCGCTGCCGCCGCCCGGAGCCGTCGCGCCGGGCTACGTGCCGCAGCAGCAGATGGCGCCGCAGGGCTACGCGCAGCCTCAGCCGCAGCAGCAGTACCAGCAGCCGGGCTACGTGCCCCCGGCGCAGTACCCGCAGCAGCAGCCGCAGTACGCACCGCAGCCAGGGCAGCAGCAGTACGCTCAGCCGGGGCAGCTGCCGCCCGGCGTGCCGTGGACGCCGCCGCAGGGTCGGTGACCGCATGGGCTCCGGTAACGGAGGATCGAACGGCGCAGGCGGTGCCGGTGGCGTGCATGACGTGGTCGTGCCGGAGGGCATGCATCCGCTGCTGGCGCGCCACAATGCCGAGGCGATCGCGTTCGCGGTCCAACAGCACGCGCCGCTCACACCGCCGAAGGTGATCGTCGAGTTGATCAACGGCACGCTGCGGGACCTGCCGCGTGTTGCGGAGCTCGGTGAGCAGCTTCTGGCCGCGCCGCGGGGCGCAACCTGGGTCGTCGGCATCAAGCGTGTGCAGCGCATCGTCGGTGCGCCGCAGACGGATCCTGGGCTCGGGCTTCACGCCTATGCGCACATCGGTGACTGCCAGTCGAGTGACGACATCATTCGCTGGGCGACGACGCAGTCCATCCTCACGAGCGTGACTGCGCGAGCACTCATCACGCTCGCCGGCTACCAGGTCGTGATGCAGCCGCCTCGCGCGCAGTCGGATGAAGAATCCGACGACGGTGACGAGCCCAAGCCTGCGTCCGACTGATCACGTACGCCACCGACGCACAGGTGGCCGGGCGAAGGCCCGTTATGGCCGGAGTAGCTCAGTGGAAAGAGCAGCTCGCAGAGGTGGTGGCTTCGGCTGCGCCTGGTGGTTCTGCGAGAGGTCGCTGGTTCGAGTCCAGCCTCCGGCCTTTGGAGGGATCCATGTACGACGCGAAGGTCGTGTGCGACTCGATTGCGTGTGGTGTCCGACTGACCACGATGCTGGTGACGTTCCCGCGGTTCGTCCTCGCTGAGTTCAACACGCACAGAGTGCTGTCGCGCAACAGCGCAAGCTCGCGCGCCATCCCTGTCGAGCGGCGCATCAAGCAGGTTCTAGACAACCCGTTCGTGCCAGAGGCGTTCACCGTCAATCGCCGTGGGATGCAGGCGACGGAGACGCTGGACGATCGCGATGGCTCGAAGGCGCGGGATGCGTGGCTGCGTGCTCGTGACGCAGCTGTCGAACAAGCCGAAGCATTGGTGAATCTCGGCGTTCACAAGCAGCATGCGAATCGGCTCCTCGAGCCGTTCTGCTGGCACACCGTCGTCGTCACCGCCACCGAGTGGGGCAACTTCTTCGCGCTACGCTGTCACCCAGCGGCGCAGCCCGAGATGCAGATCACAGCTGGGCTCATGCGTGACGCGCGCGAAGCCTCCACACCGACGCTGCTCGGTGTGGATGAGTGGCATTTGCCGTTCGTCGCCGGTTTGATGGGTGCGCCGTGTTGGCGACTCGACGCCGACAAGCAGCTTCGCAAGATCAGCGTCGTTCGCTGCGCCGCGGTGAGCTACGAGCGTCAGGACGTCGAGCGCACGCCCGAAGAGTGCGCTGAACGACATGCCGCGCTGGCCGTCGCAGGCCACTGGAGTCCGTTCGAGCACCAGGCTCGCGTGATGTCGGAGTACGAGATGCAGCGTCACCCGTACGGGTTCATCGGTAACTTCAAATCGCCGTGGCTGCAATATCGAAAGACCTTCTCCGGTGAGGCGGTGTTCCGTGGCTAAGGCGTTGCGAAACACAGAGCGGCTCAAGTACACGGGTGTGACGCAGATACTTGATGGTCGCACGTACGTCGTGACGAATGGGTTGTGGCATCGCAAGCCGATCGGCCCCGGCGAAGGCGCACGAGCGAACGCGAAGCAGACTCGACTGCTGGATGCGCGGTTGCTGCTGATGGCACCGTCGCCGCCGATGCCGCGAACATTGTGTCGCGCTGCGGACTGCCTCCATGAACCTGCGACACGTGGTGCGGTGTTCTGCCGCATGCACGCGCCCTCGCAGTCCGTGGAGACCGTCGATCACCCGCCGCACTACGGCGGTGCACACGATCCGTTCGAGGTCATCAAAGTGCTCGAGGCCTGGCAGACGATCGAGGAGCATCGTGGCTTCCTCGAAGGCAACGTCATCAAGTACCTCGCACGCGCGTCTAAGAAGAACGGCGACGAGGATCGCCGCAAAGCAGCCTGGTACGCGGACCGACTCAAGCAGTTCATCAAGAAGCAGGCGAAGACGTGAAGCAGCTTCGCGTCCTGCAGCACGAGTACACGTTCGACGAGCGTCTGTGCGCATGCGACGCGTGCGAGCTCAAACCGAGCGTCGGCACGTTCGTGCACTCGCAGCGCCCAGCTCAGTGGAACGGCTTGATGGTGATCGGCGAGGGCCCCGGCGTGAACGAGGTGCGTCTCAAGACGCCGTTCGTCGGGCCGAGCGGACAACTGCTGAACGCGGTGCTCAAGCAAGCCGGCGTCGATCGCGACCACGTGTACGTCGCGAACGCGACCGGATGCCTGCCGCCGTCGCACGCAAAGGGGCTCAGCGTCGACTTCCCCAACGCGGTGCCGTCGTGTCGTGGGCGGTTGATGCGCGAGATCGAGTTCTATCGTCCGCGCGTCGTGCTCACGCTCGGTGCAGCTGCGCTCGAGACGATGACGGGTAAGTTCATCACGCGCAAGAAGCGTCAGCCGATCAACTGCGCGATGTGCGCCGGTACGCTCACGCTACCGACATGGACGTGCGGTGGTTGCAAGACCGAGTTCTTGCAGCCCGGTGTGGTGCCGGCGATCGTCGGCTGCCAGTGCGGTTGGCAGGGCGCGCCGGTGCTCAACAAGCGCAAGCGTAAGTGCCCGACGTGCGATGGGCGCAAGACGCGTGAGCTCGAGGTCCAAGAGTGGGAGACCGAGCACACGGTCCACCACGTCGCTGGTGGCGTCTTCCGCGGTCCTGACTTGGGTCTGCCTGAGGGTGTCGCGTACGTGATCCCGACGTACCACCCTGCGAGCCTCATCCGCAAAGCGGAGTCGAAGGCGGGCAAGTCGTTCGGCGGGCAGTTCCTCGTCTCGGCGATGATCACGCACGTTCAGAAGGCTGTGCGCCTCTTGACCGAAGAGGCGCGTTGGCACGTCGAGAAGAACGAGGTCACCACCGCTGAGGGCCTCGACCAGTGGCTCTTGAATCTGCCGTATGGATCGCCTGACTGGATCGGCGTCGACATCGAGACCGACGCGAAGGACCCGTTTGACGTCGCGACCATCAAGTGTGTCGGCCTCACCGCGTATTACACGGATGCGATGAAGCGCGCCGCGAGCAACACCACCGTCTGCAACACGTGGCTCCCACGCACCGATGACGACTGGGCTCACGAGCGCAAAGAGGCTGCGGCGTGGTGCGAGGTCTGGGAGCCGGAGACGCCGGTCGACGACGTCGTACGTCGCACGATCGTCGACCGCCAAGCACTCATCGAGGACGTCAAGCGGCTGCTCGTGTCGGACAGGTTCAAGTTCGCTTGGCAGAACGGCATCGGCTACGACTTGCAGGTGCTCTGGCGCTGCTGGAGTATCGAGGCGCGCGTCGATCACGACACGTTGGTGGGGCACAACTCGATTGCGCCGGACGAGCCGCACAAGCTGCAGCACATCGTCTTCACGTACACCGACGCATCGCCGTGGAAGCCGCCGCGCAAGTCCGGCGGCATCGAGGTTTTCAAGACGCGCGAAGAGCTCTTCCTCTACAACGCGCGCGACGTCGCGGGTACCGCTGCAGCACTCGAGCCGATGCTACGCGAGATCCGGTCCGACCAAGCGGAGTTCGTCTACCAGCTCGATCTCGCCAAGAGCATGGTCGGGTTGGGGATGGAGCGCTTCGGGATGGCCGTCGACGTTTCGCTCTGGGAGTCGATGCGCACTGACTGGGCTGTACGTGAAGAGGTGGCGAAGGCCACGCTTCGCGAGATCGCAGGCAGCCCCGACTTCAACCCCAACAGCGCGCAACAGTTGCAGACGTTCCTCTACGACACGCAGGGTCCGTGCAAGTTCATCGCACCCGCGCACACCGCGACAGGTCAGCCAAGCACGGAGAAGACCTCGTTGCTCAAGCTGCGTGGCGCGACGGGCAACCTCGGACCACGTGCGGCGGAAGCCATCGAAACGATCTTCGAGTGGCGCCGCGCGAAGGACCGCGTCGCCAACTACTTTGGTCGTCGTGACGAAGAGGGTGAGCAGACCACCGGCGTCGTCGTTGGGCCCGACGCACGCATCCGTGCGCGGTGGAAGCCGCTCGGCGCGCGCACAGGCCGTTGGAGCTCGGAGCCGAACCTACAGAACTGGACGAAGACGAAGCCCGCCGATCCGAAGCGCGGCATCGCCGAAGTCATCGGCATGCGTCGCTGCATCAAGGCGCCGCCGGGTCGCAAGTTCGTCGGCGCCGACATGGCGCAGGCTGAGCTCCGCATGATCGCCGCGCTCTCCGGCGACGCCAAGCTCATCGAGATCTGCATGCGCGCCGATGAAGCGCGCAAGCTCGAGCCTGAGTGGGATCCGCACTCGTACGTCGCGAGCTTCGTCTTCCCGAACTACACGACGCTCGATCTCAAGAACCCAATCGAGAAGGCGATCCGGAAGGCACTCCGCGACGTCGTGAAGCGCGTCATCTACGGCCTGAACTACGGCGCGGGCCCCGACACGGTGCTCGAGGCCATCTACGATGGCGACTACGACGGCCCGCCGATCACGGTCGAGATGATCATGAGGGTCATCGACACCTACTTCAAGCTCTTCCCGGACGTCCGAACGTTCCGCGACAGCGTGCTCGAGCAGGCGCGTCGCACTGGCTACCTTTACGAGTCAATGTCGATGCGTCGCCGCATCTTCCCGCTCAAGGACGTGCCGCCGACCGAGGCCTCGAACCTCCCGATTCAAGCGGGCACTGCGACGCTGATGGACTGCGCCCTCCTGGAGCTCGTGCACGTGCTGCCGCAGGTCGACGCGACTGCGTACCCGTTCGCCCAAGTCCACGACGCCATCTACGTCGAAGCCGCCGAGGACAAGGCGGACATCGTCGGGCACCTGCTCGAAGCCTGCATGAGCTGCCGGGTCATCGTGAAGCCCGGGGCTCCGCCAATGGACTTCCTCGCCACCTACCACGTCGCCGACACCTGGGATGAAGCCGCGTGACACCGGCGCAGTATTGGCGGCTACTGCACTATCAGGCGCGCGCAGAGCACTACCGCCGATTGCTCGATACGTGTGCACCGGCGTGGCTTGACTCGCCACACGCCAAAGAGGTCGAGCGCAACGGGCTCATCCGCGACAGCGTGTCGTCGTACCGCACCGTCTACGAGACGCACCTGCTCTTCTACGGACTGATGGTGCACTTGGGGGCAACGCCATGAAGATCGATCTCAGCGAAGTGAAGAATCCGCAGCTGCGCCGCGTCATCGAGAAGGCGCTGTTGATCGCCGATCACGAGGTGCAGCGACATGGTGGGCTCGAGCCGCTGACGACGAATCGGCAGCGAGATCCGGCGCAGTCTCGTGTCGACGACTACGAACGCGCGCTCGCTGCGCTGCAGTTGGGGGACTGATGCCGAAGCGATCTGTGACGTTCTCGTTCAAGTGGGTCGACAAGCCGACGATGCCGGGTCTGTGGCTGTTGTCTGATCCGCTGGAGTGGTTGCACTCATCCACGCCGGAGCTGTCGGTGCAGGAGGTGACGCGGCAGGGTCGCGGCTTCCAGTACAACACACCCGGTGACCCGCCGGTCTATCGCCGCAACTGCGCGTCATTGCGAAACGCGAAATGGGCTGGGCCGATCCTGCCGCCACACCGGGAGCCGAAGTGATCGTCTGGCACCCAAAGCCCGCGAGTGTCGGGCTCTACCTCTACGCCGTCGAGGGCACGCAACGGATCCGTCTGTTGCGCGTGCTCAAGTTCGGTCGTGGGTTCGTCGCAGTCGACGAATCTGTGCCACTCGGGTTCGAGCACGGGCTCACAGCCATCAAGCGGTTGCCCGGTCAGTGGGCTGGACCGATCACACCACCGGAGACGAAGTGAAGACACCGCATCCACGCAACGGACTCGGCGCGCAGGACGCGCACGGCGTCCCCTACCCCACACCTGGCCGCATCGTGATGGTCACAGATGCGGAGGACGTGCGTCCTGCTCTCGTGACATTCGTGCACCTGCAGCCGGACCCCGATGGCTTGCCCGACATCGACTGTTTCGTCTTCGACGAGCGCGTCGGTACGGCCGTCGCGAAACGCGTCCGACCCGGGCTGGATCCTGCGCAACCGTACGCTCTGTGGTGGGCGTGGCCGGAGCGTGGCTGATGGCGATGCAGATCTCACGCGTGCGCGACGTGCTCGTGTACTACCGCGAGCGCATGTCGCAACTGCACGTGATGCCGGCTGCGCTCGACCCCGACTACCCCGGCAACAAGGCGCTACGCGAGCGACTCGAGTACGTCGCGAACTTCATCGATCGCGCCATCGATCTCGTCGAGCAGGAGCCTGAGCGTCGCGAGAAGATCATGCGTTGGTACGGATTCATCCAGGGTGCGTTGTACATGATCGAGATGTTCTCCGTCGAACAGCTCAAGGCGCACAGCAACCCTGACGTCGCGCCACCGCAGATCGGAGACAAGACATGAGCGCAGCACGAGGCCCCACAGACAACATCATCGCCAAAGACGACGACGGCAAGTGGCACGAAGTCGGCGTCGCATGGCGAAACGAGAGTGGCTCGATCACGCTCAAGTTCAACCCGTTCACAGACCTCGCGCGTATTCGCGAAGCCGAGACCGTCATGGTCTCACCGCGTTCGCGTACGCGAGTGGCTGGCGCTCCGGTCTCGCCGTCTGCAACGCCGCAGCAGCCGCCGGATGACAGCGACATTCCGTTCTGAGGAGGATCGAAGTGAAGCTCTACATCGCAGCAGCGAGCGCCGAGATCGATCGCGCCGAACGTCTGATGAAGATCGCTCGAGCGCAGGGTCACGAGATCACGCACGACTGGACCCACGAGGTTCGTGCAGCGATCGCGCAGGGTCTCAGCGAAGACCTCATCCCCGACGAGGTTGCGCTCGTCGGCGCGTTGATGGACATCGGCGGCGTAGTGACGGCGGACCGATTCATCTATCTCGTGCCGCCCAAGCCCATCAGCACCAGCGGTGCGTGGGTCGAGCTCGGTGTGGCGCACACGCTTCGCGAGTTCGTGCCGCGGCCCAGTTACATGCGTCCGCTGCAGCTCGTGTGCGCCGGTGCGCCGTTCACCGTGCGGCGTTCGATCTTCACGCGGCTCGCGGATGCGTTCGTCGAGGCTGACGTCGACGCGTTGGCCGACGAGCTCGTGCTCGCGCCGTGGTGGGTCACGCTGCGTCGTGCGCAGCAGATCGACGCAGAGCTGAGTGGTGCAGAGGGCGGAGAGATCTTGTAGACTTCCCGCCCAATGGGGACAGGCCCGGTAGTTGGTGCGCGCGTCAGCTCGAAGCTGCGCACTCGGATGGCGGAGTTCCAGACGCGCAACGGGCTCAAGAACGAGTCCGCTGTCATACGCGTCTGTCTCGAGATCGTCCTCGGCGATACAGTGGTGGAGGCGTTCGTAGCGAGTCGCATCGTCGCTGCGCGCGCCGCCATCGATCGCCGCATCGAGGACATCTTCGGTCAGCTGCAGCAGGACATGGTGGCGATGGTGCGTGACGAGCTCGGCGGAGACGTCGAGACGCCGTTGCCGAGCACCCTGCCGAAGACCACGACGCCCGGTCGCGAGGCTGCAGCTGAGGCGTACGCGGACGACGTCGTTCCCGCGCCGCCGATCGAGGAAGATCTCGACGAAGATGCGGACGACGACGAGCCCGACGAGGACGAGGATGCCGGCGACGAGACTCCGCCACAGGGCTTCGAGACGCGGACGCAGGCGCCCGACATCGAGCCGATGGACCCGAGCGCGACGCTCACGGGGTTGCGGCGCAAGCGCGCAGCTGCGCCCATCCGGCGGAAGCGATGACGCTCGCGAGCGACGACGACTGCCGCACGTCGAGCGAGCCGCCATCGTTGAGCACCACGTTGGTGGTGATGCGCCCGAGCAACGTGAAGCAGCCACCGGGGGGCATGCGCAAGTACCAGCACCTGCGCAACTGTCCGATGGGCGGCATCACGGACGACGTCGCGGCGCAGATCATCGCGCAGTACGGGCGGTTGGTCCCTTTCGTTGCGCGCCGATTCAAGCTCCCGGCGATGCGTCGCATCGCGCCGATCGATGAGGACGACCTGCTCGCGATCGGGCACGCTGTGCTGCTGCAGTCCTGGGTAGACTACGATCCGACGCGCGGCGCGGGCTTCGTCACGTGGGCGGTCTTCAACCTGCAGCAGGCGTTCAGACGTCTCGTGCGCGAGGCGCGCGGGCAAGCACCGGAGCGTGCCGCGGACAAGACGGTGAAGTCCGGCGCGCGCTACCGCATCGTGTCGCTTGCGGATCCGATCGTGCCCGGTGGGGATTCAGCCATCGGCGACGAACTCGCGGCGGCGCAGTTCGACCCGACGGCTGTGTTCGATCAGGAGCGCCGTGCGATGTGGGCGCACAGCGCGTTGGCGTCGCTCACGGAGCGCGAGCGCTATGTCGTGCTCGCGGTCGTGAACGGTACGACGTTGCGCGAGGTTGGTGCGCAGATTGGGAAGACGCGGCAGCGCGCGGATCAGATCTACAAGCGTGCGATCGCGAAGATGCGTGAGCGCGCTGGGGTCACCGGGCTGCTCGAGGACGACGCCGACGAGTAGACGCACGTTCGCCCTGCGCGCTACCCTGTGGGTGCATGGACCAGCTCGTGGCATGGATCAGCGCGAACCCGGCGGAAGCGGCGTGGACGCTCTTCGCGATCTTGACGGCCTGGGTCTGGGTCTACTACAGGGTCGAGCCCGCGATCAAGCGCTATGTCGAGAGCACCGAGGCTCGCTGGGATGACGTCGCTTTCGCGCGCATCCAGGCCACCGGCGCCGCGGTGAAGTACCTGGTCGACCTGCTTGCGGTGCTCCTGCCCGCTCTCGCGGGCCCACGCCCGGTGCTGCCGACGCCGCCCACCACCGACGCGGAGAAGACGAAGTGAACTACTTGAACCCGTTTCAGCAGTACGCCTGCTGGGGCCCGAACGGCTGGCCGTACTGGCGCAGCGCCGACGTACGCGAGCTGAACCGCGTAGGCGTGCTCGGCACCGCACCGGACAATCATTTCGTGTCGATCGCGCCGAATCGCGAAGCCTACGTGATGTGGCGCGTCGATCCCACGTCGGGTGCGACGATCATCGTCGGCAGTGGTGAAGGTGAGATCCAGCTCCCAAACACGGAGCCCGAGTGCGAGCGCTTCTACCGCCTCGACCGCCCGTACACGTGGGGGTGGGTCGGGCTCGCTGCGCTACTCGGTGGTGGGCTCGTCTACGGGCTCGGGAAGGCACTGTCTCGATGAGCCGCTTCGTCATCTTCTTCGCGGTCCTGCTCTTCGGGTGCGACTCGAGCTGGACGATCGACACCGCGCAGCGATCGCTCACCGCTGGCGCCGAGGTCGTGCAGGTGCTCGACGAGGGCGTCGCGCCGATCCTCAACGCGGAGATCGATCGCGCCGCAGCTGCGCACCAGACGCGTGCGACGTTCCTCGCTGCGCTCGAGCCGTGGCGACCGGTGTGGCTCGGTCTGCAGATCGCGCGCGCGGCCTTCACGCTCGGTCAGCGCGGCCTCGATGCGTGGCGCGCAGGCGCCGGCGCAAGCGACTTCATCGCCGCTGGCGCGTGCGTGCTGCACGGCCTGACGCTCGTCCTCGAGTCTCCTGCGACGCAGACGCACCTGCTCGAAGTCCCGCCGCAAGTGCGCGAGTGGATCACGCTCTTCGGCGGTCTCGCTGGTGGCGTGTGCGACCAGAGCAGCCTGAACCTGGAGACCGAGTGATGGGCGAAGCAGAGCTGATCTCCGCTGGGATGTCGTTGCTCAAGACCGTCGTCGAGCTGATCTCGCAGGCGGTGGCGGGCGACACGAAGGCTCGTGCTCGGATCCGCCGCGTCGAAGAGGTGCTCAAGGACTCGCCGACGGACCGCGCCTGGTCGCGTGCGATGGACATCGCAGCGCAGAAGGGTCGCGCGGAGACGATCCCACCGCCCGCGCCGCCCGGCAACCCCTTCGATGAGGGCGGTCGGTGACTGCGTTCCTGCCGCCGATCTACGGGCGTGGTGTGGGCATGCCGCCCATCGCCTCCGAGGAAGAGCTCGTGCCGCGCGGAGGCCAGGAGCCGCCGAGCACGTACGCGGTGGCAGCGGTGGTCGACGGTGACGTCGCGGCGATCCCGCGGCTGCTCGGGCTCACTGCGCTGCGTGCGACGTTCATCGCGCCAGGCCTCTGGGTCGCGGCGTGGGCGACTGGCGTGAAGGTGACGCCGCTGCAGCTCGTGGGCTTCGCTCTCGGCGGGAGCTTCACGATCTCGTGCGGTATGGTTCTCTGGTACGCGCTGCGGCGCGCAGGAGTCGTTCGATGACCTGTACCGAATGCAGCGATCGCCAGATGACGCGCCTGTCCGGCGTCGCCGACGACGTCATGCTGATCACCGCGCACCGCTCGCCGGATCGCGCCCCCGAACCCGAGCTCATCGCGCGGATCCAGGAGACCTCCGGGATCACAGTCAGCCTGAGCACGTTGGCTGCCGGCGGGCTCTCCGCTGCGGGCGGCGCAGCGATGGGCTTCGCGGCATCCGGTACCGGCCGAGGCGCAGCAACGGGCGCGCTGCTCGGCTACGGGCTCGAGTCGCTCTTCCACGGCGCCGGTCTGTTCTGGGCAGGCCGCGCAGCGGATGCCCCGGCTTTCCGCACTGTCGGCGGGCTGACGATGCTCGGCGGAGTGATCGCGATCATCGGCGGGAGCGCACTCGCCTACCGCAACATCAAGCGCGGCCGACGCTAGTAGCGGCGCTTCGCAGCCTCGATGGCGCGCAGCGTCTCGTCCAGGTCGACGGGCTTCTTGAGCTGCGCATCGGTCGTCTTCGGCGTGTTCTTGAAGTCCCGCAGGAGCCGTCCGAAGGACTTGTCGGTTCGAACGACGGACGGCGGTGAGAAGCGCTCGCGCCGCGACAGCTTGGTGGTCGTGCGCTTCGAGAACTTCGTGGGGTGGAATCCGCTCATTGCGCACCTGTTACGCGCTTCACGATCGCCTCGTGCTCCATCTGTAGCTCACGCTCAACGGCGAGGCTCGCAAGACGACGATCGAACGACACGATCTTCTCGCGTGTGCGGTAGTAGTCACCGAACGGCGTGTGCGCCCAGAGCCGTGACCACCAGCTCAGCCTACGCCACGAGAGGCGGTCTCTGATGTAGTCGCGGATTGCCGTCTGGGAGATGTCCGCTTCGCCGTCGCAGCCCCAGCCACTGAGTGATCCATCCCTGTAATGCACGGGGACAAGACTTGCAGCTGCAAGGCGTTCGCGTAGGTCTTGTGCGATGTCGTCGCTCTTCGCGAGCTGCGTCTCGGGTACAGAGGGTGTGCGAAACGGGTCGTCCATCACAGCACCGGCCAAGCTGCGAGGACCCATGTCGTGTGCGCTGGGCTCGAGCCCGCGGCTGCGTAGGGGATGGCGCTCGACACGGAGCGCATGCGTCGCTGCATGTCGCTCTTGAACAACGAGATCACCAAGCGCTCGTCGTCCGGATTGAGCTCGCGCCCATCGTCGCGGATCGCTTCGGCGAGCAACGCACGGCCGGCGAAACCCTCGGCGTCGTGCTCGTAGACGCGAATGAGCAGGCTGTCGCTGTGCCGCTCGAGGACGCCATTGCGCAGCTCATGCCAGATGCCGGGGTCGGCAACGACTGACGTAGCGGGTACAGGCTTGGTCTTCACGAGTCATCACTTTCGTCGTTCGCTGCTGGCGCGACGTACTCACCGCGTGCACTCGTCGTGATGCTCGGATTGAGCTGCTCGTCGTCAGACAGCGGATCCTCGACGATACGCAGCATCCTCGTGAACATCGCATCAGCGACGCCCTGTTCTGCGATGCGTACGAAGCCGTGAACAGCCGCCGCCTCTTTCGTATTGAGCGCGACCAGGCGAAAGAGCCGCCCGTCGTCGTCTGATACGATGTCACCGTCTTCGAGGATGATCTTCACGTCGTTGGTCATGGTGTGTATCCAGTGGCGCGAGCCAGTACCCAGATGACACCGCCGCCGATCACGACGATGTCGATGTCTTCGAGCTCGCGCCGGTACTTCACGGTTCCGCGGAGCGTCATCAACGCCCAGCCGAGTGCGAAGCACACGACGAACGGATCCAGAGCAGCGAGCAACGCAGTCATGGCGCAACGGCCTTCGATCCGAGCAGCTCGAAGATCTGCGCCGAGAGCTTCGCGGCGGCCTCACGGGTGATCTTCGCCTGCACCTGGCTGTTGCGAGGTGACCAGAGCAGCACACCGTCGTGCACGAAGCAGCACGCACATCGCCGCGCATCGAAGCTACGACCATCACGCAGCGCCTGCGCGAGCGCGAGCATCTCGTACGTGGGCCCCTCGACGCACGCATCGGAGATGCGACCACTGTACCGCCACGCGAGGCTGTTCTGTCCGGTGGATTCGATCCATCGTCGACCATCGTGCTGCGCGCGTTCGATGGTGCACCACCCATTGGCCATCAGCGTACTGCTCGCGTAGTACACGAGCACCACGTCGCCTTCGATCACATTGATCGCGCCGAACGGCAGCTCTTCGTCTTCGATCTCGTCGGTCATGCGCATCAGACGCGCACGCCATCACGGCATTCAACCGACGGGGCGTTTGAGTAAGCCGCGCACGTCGATGACGACGGAGCCACTCGGCTTCTGGAGTTGGCGCTGCACGCGTTCGCGAAGCGCTGCGGTTGCAGCCTCGCCGATTTCGCAGAGACGCCGCCGCTGCTCTGCAGAGAGGCACGACAGGTGATCTAGTACGTGGCGTTGGACGCGACGCTGCTCGATGTCGTGAGCTTCGTACTCGGTGCGCGGGCGACAGCCCTCGGCGACGCACACACCATCGACGAGGAGCCGCACCGTGGTGGTCTCACGACGCTCGATGTCGGCGATCTCCGCGAGCGCCTCCCCGTCTACGTAGCAGTCGAACGCATGCATGTGGTCACCTCCGCAGATCGACGAAGTAGCGGTTCGCAGTGTCGCCGCAAGACGTCTCGCGCCACCAGCCACCGTCGATGGCTCGTTGGGCTCGCACACGGTCGTGCGGGTGCGTACGTGAGCCCCAGTGGTCGGGACGCGCCTCGCAACGGATCAGCGCACCGCCGACGAGCTCGCGCGAGCGATGGAGCACACGGGCCCAGCCGCGTCCGCGGTCCGTCGGTACGAGGAACCGGTACATCGGCGATCTCGACGTCAGACCGGCGAAGAACCGCGGACTGTACCGCGCCATCGCGTGGATGATGGTGCGTGGGCGGTCTTCGCGACGCTCTTGGATCTGGCGTAGCGACTCAAGCACACCGAAGATCCCATCGCAGTCCGCCACACGCCACGTCGCCTCGTGCGCGCAGAGCCGCGCGAGCATCAGCCCCGCGTCGCCATCGCTCGCATCGCAGACCTGCGCGCGGTCTTGACCCGTCGCGACCTGGCCGCACTGCGGTAAGTAGGCACCGGCGATCAGCGCCACCACGACCGCGAGCAGCCACGTGGTCGCGTGCTCACCGCGCACGCGTCGGCTCCAGCTTCACGATCACCTTGCACGGCTTGCCGAACGCCGTCCCAGCCTTCCGCGTGTTGCGGCCGGGGCGCGGCGGACGGTCCCGCACCTCGCCGCTCAGGGCGTAGCCGTAGGAGAGGCCAGCGCCAGCACGAAGCTCCGCGAGCGTCTCCTCGCAGTATGGGCAGCGCGCCAGGGCCTCTTTGAACCGATGGATCCCGCAGGGTGAGCACCACGACATGGCTGCCACCCTACGACCCGAGGCGTGTGCGATGCAACCGCACACCGGGCAAGCCGCGGCCCTTCGCACCTGCGCTCCCCGGATACGGGATGCGGTACGGGGGCCACGGGGCCGAACGACCTCGCGAGCCTCTCGGCCTGTGCGGAGACTACCTGCAGCAGCGACAGGCGCTACTATCTTCGTCGTGGCGATCATCATCACGGACCTGCGCGCGCAGCAGAGGCCACAGCCTGGCATCCACGAGCTCTCACATCGCCAAGCGGTGGTCCGGAGCCCAGCGGACATCGACGGCATCACGCTGCACCAGACGGCTTGCGTCTTCGGTGTGAGCGCGGCGCAGCTCAAGGGCGCCGGTGGTGACGAGCGGATGGCGAAGCGTCTGCGCGCGCTCAAGGTGCGCTGCCACGCGCTCGCGTTCCGCGACCCCGAAGACGGCGTCGTGCTTCCGAACCCGTTGCTCTGGCTTGTGCAGCACGGCAACGGGCTGAACCCGACGACGCTCGCGATCGAAGCCGAGTGCAGGGTCGAAGGCGTCGATGGCGACATGCGGACGTTCCCCGGCAACGTGAAGAAGGCGCCGCGCGAGCCGGTGACCGACGACCTCATCGAGGTCACGCGCGCTGCGTTCCTTGCGCTCATGGAGCGTGCGCCGCTCGACGGCATCACGCTTCGCTACGTCTACGCGCACCGGCAGAGCTCGCCGACGCGGCGTGCGGACCCGGGCTCCCGTCTGTGGAAGGCGACCGTGCTCGAGTACGCAGTCGCGAAGCTCGGATTGCAGACCAAGCCGCAGTCGGTGTGGACCACGCGCACCGGCGGGCGCGGGGCGAAGATCCCGGAGTCATGGGATCCGGCTCAGAAGGGTGTGCGGTACTGATGCCAGCCCTTCGCATCAAGTCACAGCGCTCGTGGTGGTCAGCGGGCATGACGCGCAAGCAAGTGCGTCACACCATCCACGAGCGGCGCGATGCGGAGGCGCTCGTAGCCGCATTCGCCGATCTCGAATGGCCGTTTGAGTTCGATGACGACTTCTACTTCGAGGGGCCGCACATCGACTACGCGCACCTCGGCTTCGGCGACTACGACTTCGCTGCTCGACGCGTGTTCGAGCAGATGCAGCGGCGTGCGCCGTTACGCGTTCCGCTTCGGGAGATGCTTCGATGACCACGATCCGTGTGGGTGACGGCTGGCGGTACACGCTCACCGATGACGACCTCCTGTGGCTCATGGCGCATTGGGAAGGGGGTAACGATCCGGCCGACACCATCTGGACGATGGCGCAGGCGTATGCGCAGCCGGTGAAGCGGCGCGCGTACGCGACGTTCGGTGCGTTTCTGCAGGCCTACTCGCAGCCCATCAACCCGAAGTGGCGCCGCGATGGCGAGTTCTGCCGTCCCGGCGGACGCTACTATGGACGCGACGAGTGCTCTGCGGTGCGGCTCGATCGACGAGACCACGCTGCGCATATGACGTGGGACGAAGTCGATGCGGACGTCGTCGAAGCTGTGCAGGCGTTCGCCGATGGACGACTGCCGAACCCGGTTCCGAAGGCCGTCGAGTTCGCGAACCAGCCGGTGAGTGAAGGCTTCCTCTCGCGCAACGAAGGCTCGACCGTCATCAAGCGCGCAGGCAACTGGTTCATCGCGACGCGCT
>Ga0209431_10001542_pt1 | contig 19052 bp, 24 predicted proteins | sample RifCSP13_3_FD_184021 | JGI IMG/M metagenome (GOLD analysis project Ga0209431, IMG submission 184021) | Soil microbial communities from Rifle, Colorado - Rifle CSP2_sed 13_3 (SPAdes) (version 2) | ecosystem: Environmental > Terrestrial > Deep subsurface > Rock core/Sediment | place: Rifle...
CGCAAAGATGCAGCCTCCTGCATGGTCGGCGTTTGTCAAGACAGGCTCGCACGCCGACAAGATCCCCCAGAACAAGGACTGGTGGTTTACAAGATGCGCTTCTCTTTTGAGAAAGATTTACCTCCACGGCCCGCTAGGCATTTCAGACCTCAAGGCGGAATACGGTGGACGCAAGAAGGTGGGCTACAACCTAGCACACCACAGGGACGCGGGCGGCGCCGTCATTAGACACGCGCTGCAGCAGCTTGAAGCAGCCGGCTACATTACCAAGCTGCCGGCAAAAGGCAGGGCAGTGACAAGCGAAGGCACAAAGAGGCTAGACCGGCTAGCAACCGAGATCCACAAGGAGCTCGTCAAGGTAGCGCCGGCCCTCCAGCGCTACGCGTAAAATGTCCGTCCCGCAACCCGGCGACGAGGAGGCGAGAAAGCGCGAGGCAGAAGCTATGCGCCAGCGCGTCCTTCTGTCCCTTCTGGACCCAGAGGCCCGGCAGAGGCTTACGAACATACGACTGGTAAAGCCGGATCTCGCCGCGGCCGTTGAAAACTATTTGATAAGTGCAGCGTCGTCCGGCAGGCTGAACAGACCGCTTTCCGACGCGGAGCTGAAGCAAATCCTGCTGAGCATCCAGCAGCCAAAGCGCGACTTCAAGTTTGACAGGCGCTAAGCGTCAGGCGTTCTTTTCCCACGCGGTATTGAGTTAACTATTTAAGTTGAGTCGGACGCCTTTGCTCCAATGAAGGCAGCAGTATTTCGAGAATACAGCAAGGACCCCACAAAGGTCATCAAGATTGAGGATATAGACGTTCCAAAGATAAAGCCAAACGAAGTTCTGATAAAAGTAGAATCAGCAGCCTACAACTACAACGACCTGTGGGCCATCTGGGGCGAGCCCGTGAAAACCCCGCTTCCGCACATTTCCGGGAGCGACATCGCCGGCACCGTCGTGGAGGTCGGCTCCGAAGTCCTGAAGCTAAAGGTCGGCGACAGGGTCGCTTCACACTCTAACATGTCGTGCAGGGTGTGCGACGCATGCACTTCCGGCAGGGAATACGACTGCAACGACCGCAGCATATGGGGCTTCCAGACGGGCCCACTCTGGGGCGGATTTGCGCAGTACACACACCTTCCAGAAGTCAACGTTGTAAAAATCGCAGACAACGTCTCGTTTGACAACGCGGCGGCAGCCTCGATGGTCGGCATGACCTCGTGGCACATGCTTGTCGGCCGCGCCAAGATAAAACCCGGGCAACTTGTGCTGATAATGGGCGGCGGCTCCGGCGTGGGCTCGATAGGTATCCAGATTTCCAAGCTTTACAACTGCACGGTGATTGCAACTGCAGGCAACAAGGACAAGATGGACAAGTGCCTCGGCCTTGGCGCCGACTATGCGGTCAACCACCGGGAAGCAGACTGGTACAAGAAGGTCCGCGGCATAACAAAAGAGCTAGGCCAGACCGGAGTCGACGTGGTCTTTGAGCACATCGGCAAGTCAACCTTTCCGCAGGAAGTGGGCCTGCTGAAGATTGGCGGGACGCTAGTCGCAACGGGTGCAACCACCGGCTACGACTCTACCATAGACCTCAGGTACCTTTTCTTCAAGGGCACAAACCTCCTCGGCTCGACGCAGGGTACCAAGGCGGAGCTTGAGGACGTGATGTACTGGGTCTCAAAGGGCAAGATAAAGCCGGTCATCGACACGACGCTGCCGTTCTCAGACATGGTCAAGGGCCACATCATGATGGCAGAGGCCCAGCAGTTTGGCAAGATCCTGACGACCCCGCAAAAGCTCTAAGGGAAACGTTTTTCCCCTCTTTTCCTTTCCTTAAGTTGATGTTCCGAAGCCTCCTATTCGTGCCAGGTAACAGCGCGCGCTTTATAGAGAAGGCCCGGACCCTTACCGCCGACGTCGTCTGCCTGGACCTTGAAGATTCCGTCCCTGCAAACGAAAAGGACGCCGCGCGCGCAAGCATTGCCGGCGCGCCTGGCAAGGGGCAGGAATTCCGGAGCCCGGTTTACGTCAGGACGAACTCGTTCGAGTCGGGCCTTGTCCCTGCGGACCTGAGGGCAGTGCTCCAAAAGGGGATCGACGGCGTGGTCATCCCGAAGGTGAACGACGCAGGCGAGGCGGCAGAAATAATTAGGATTATCACAGGCCTTGAGAAAGAGAGGGGCCTTGGTAGGATAGCAGTGATGCCCTCAATAGAGACTGCAAGGGGCGTCGTGAACGCCTACTCGATAGCGGGCGCGGACGAGCGGGTGAACGCACTTGTTTTCGGCGTCTTTGATTTCTTGCACGACATGCGCATGGACTATGACGAGCATGACGCGACAGGATACGCGTACGCTCGCGCGAAAATCCCGGTGGACGCAAGGGCCGCCGGCGTGCACGCAATAGACGCTATCTGGCAAAAGGTGGACGACGCCTACGGGTTAGTCAAAGACGCGACAATTGCCAAGAGCCTCGGGTATTCGGGCAAGAGCATAATCCACCCGGGGCAGATAGAGCCGGTGCACAAAGTGTTTCTGCCCAGCAAGGCCGAAATCGAGTGGGCGAAGAAGGTGGTTGCTGCACTAGGGGAGGCTATGGAGAAGGGGAGTGGCAGGGGCGCCGTGCGGCTTGAGGGCAGGATGATAGATGCCGTGCACTACAAGCAGGCAAAGGCGATACTGAACGCAAGCGAGAGCTAGCGGCCTATTATTTTCTTGAGGAGTAGGATGCCGGCGTAATAGGGCAAGTTGTAGATGGCTGCAAGGGCCGCGACCTGTGGCCCGAAAAACTGGGCCGCAAAGACCATGACAAGCGTGTTATTGACGTAGGTCATCGATATGAGCCCTGCCGTGCGCTCGCCAAATGGCGAGCATGCATATCCCGCGACCGCAAAGGCGGCGTAGGCAAGCGACGACGCGGCAAGCGTCTGGAGCACGAAAAGCTGTTCAGTGAAAAAGTACTCTGAAAGCGTTGCGAACATGCCCATGTTTATGAGCACCACGAAAACCAACGAGAGGACGAACGAGTTCTCGTCGGCAAAGCGCGACGTGGAAGGCGCGTACTTCTTGGTCAGCCAGCCGGCCCCAAGTGTGATAAAAAGCGCAAGCAGCAGTAGGACTACCATGTCCGCAAGCGGCAGATCAAACTCCGAGCCCACTAGCGCGTGGACAAGCGACGGGAGCACGAACGGCACGGCAAGCGACGTCACCGTTATCATACCAACTATGAGCGGCAGCCGGCCGCCGACAATGCTTACGACAAAGGGTGCGCCAAGGCCAGTCGATATCCCGGATAGCAGGAGCACCGGGAGTGCAAACGGCCTGTAGAGAAAATACGCGATAGCGTACATGGCAAGGGGCAGCGCGACCAGCTTTACTACCGCAAGTGCTGCTAGCGGGCCAGGCCTTGAGAACGTCCCTGCAAGGTCCTTGGGGCTGAGCTTGAGCAGGTTGAGGAACAGGAGCGCTCCAAGCCACACGAGCAGGTACGGCCCGACGACCATGCCTGCCTGTGGCAGGAAGATGCCTGCAAGAATGGAGCCGGATATGGCGGATGCAAGGAGCGCGTCCTTACCTTGGCGCAAGCCCTTTCAGCTGCTGTATCTTTTCGCGCACAAGGTCAAAGCCTTGCTGCCAGAACTCTTTCCCCGATATGTCGAAGCCGGCCTCCATCAGCAGTTCTTCCGGCTTACGGGAGCCTCCGGCGGCAAGGATGCCGAAGTACTTTGGCACGAACGACTTGCCTTCCAGCTTGTATTGCCTGTACAGCGATAGTACGAGCAGGTTGCCAAACGAATACGCGTAGCAATAAAACGGCGTGTGGTAAAAGTGCGGTATGTAGACCCACTCCCACTGGAACTCGTCGGCGACTTGGATGGAATCACCAAACTGCTCCGACAAGTTGTCAGAGTATATCCGCGACACTTGATCAATGGTCACGTCCTGCTCGCCTATGGCCTTGTGCGCCTCTATCTCAAAGAGCGTGAAATAAGCCTGCCTCATTATAGTGGCGTACATGTCGTCTATCTGCTCTGCGAGCAAGAGCCGGCGCTCTCCGGCCGGCAGGGCCTCCATCAGCCGCTCGTTTAGCAGCATCTCTGCAAACACGGAGGCAGTCTCTGCAAGCGGCAGCGGCGCGTGCGAAACGGTAAGGGGCAGGTCCCGCGCAAGCATGGTGTGAATCGCGTGGCCAAACTCGTGGGCAAGCGTTGACACGTCACGGGTCCGGCCGTCAAAGTTCAGGAGGACGTAGGGCGTTATCCTGGGGCTGACCGTGTGGCAGAACGCCCCGCCCATCTTGGCCTTCCTTATTTCCGAGTCGACATGACGTTCCTCGAACACCCGTCCGGCGAGCCGGCGCACCTCCGGGTTGAAGCTGCCAAATGTGTCAAGCACGGTCGAGACGGCCTTGCCGTAAGCGAACTTTTTGCCAGACCTCTTTCTTGACAATGGAGCGTAGAGGTCGTAGCGGCGCAGTTTCTTTGTTCCAAGCATTTTCGCCTTTTCCCTGAAATATTCCTGAAATGCAGAGCTGTTCTTGCGGCAAGCTGCAAGCAGGGCCTCGACCGTGCCGTCGTCGAGGTTGTTGCCCACGTTCCTTATTGATATCGGGCTCTTGTAGCCGCGCATAGATATCCCCTCGTCGCGCCACTCGACCACTATGTTCTGGTAGATCTCGCCCAGGACGCCTGAGTTTTTCTTGTAGACTGAAAACAATGATTTGTAGGCGGCCTCGCGCTCGGCTGGGTCCGAGCTCCTTACTAACGAGACCAGCTTTTCCTTGTTGTGAAATTTCTTGACGACCACTTTTTTGCCGCGCCTTAGTTTCATCTCGAATTCAAAGGCTGAGGCCATCTTGTCATATATTTTCACTAACGCGCCGGTGCCCGTGACTTCAAGTGTGTTTATGACTTTTTCCTCCGACTCGGACAGCGAATGCTTTGCCAGGAGCCGCTTGTGCCGCAGGTATTCGTGGTAGACCGGCGAAACGCCGTCTATTAATCTTGATGCGTTTGCGTCGTCGACCTGCTTTTTGAACCAGAGGTCGAAAAAGAGCAGTCTGTTTGCCACGTCGGCCGACATCTTGTCCATTCTAGTCACAAGCGCCGAGGCCTCGTTTGACGCCGTGTTGGCATAATAACGCAGGTGCGCAAAGCCTGCCGCCACGCTGAGTTTTTCATAAATGTCTTCAATCTCATGGATCATGCCCTCAAATTCTGTAGCGGGCATATCCGGGCGCAAGGCTTGCCTCTTGACCTCACACGCCTTTACGCGGCTTTCGATCGACGAGAGGGACTGCTTGAACTCGTTGCTCGTAGGATCCTTGACGAGGCCGGAAAGGTCCCAGGAGCCAACCTTGAGGGCGGCGTAATTCACCGCGATAGAGCCGCGCCGGTCAAATATGTATCTTGCATCAGTTCTGCTGGGAAGGGGGGGGCGCGCGTTTCAAGTGGAACAAACGTGCGCGGTCGCTTCTTTTTTGGGGCAGTAAGATGGCAACTAGATGCGGATAGCGGGTCTACATAGTTTAAATGAATTAACGAAGCCTATAGAAAAAATTGCCAGCTGGCTTAAATAACTGAAATGCCATATTACAGTTGCTCGCATAGCGAGTTTCAGCATGGACGAACGGAGCAGGCGAGCAATATGCACGCACCGGGCGCATTTGGCTCGCGACTGTGTGCATGATAATGCCTGCGCTCCCGTGCTGTTTCAACTTACAGACCCGACAAATATAGAATGCGAGGTCTCGGCGAACTGCTCGCCGTCTTTCTCAAACATCGCGTACAGCGTGTAGACGCCGGGCTCCTTGATAGCCTGCGAAATGTCAAACCTCACGTCAACCATGCCCTCGCTCTCCCAGCTCCGCGCCTCTATCACGACGTGATCCGCTGTCTGCTGATAATGAAAGCCGGCAGGCAGCGGCTGAAACACAGAGGCTGCAAGCTGGCCTGAGTCATAGGCAAGCATGTTTTTGTTCTCCTCGTACGTGGCCACCGTGGGCAGGGGGTCATAGTAAATTACGATGTGCTCTAGTTCAGAGCCGCTGGGCATGGGCCCTGCTATGCTGACTTTTGTACCATCGATCTCCACCTGCAGGCCGTAGTCGTTTTCAAAGTTCTGGACAAGCGCCAAATAATAGTCGTCGTAGACTATGCCTATGCTTACATGCGTGTGACTGGGGTCGAGTATATTCTCCCTGTGGCCGTCGTTGCAGCATTCCTTGTCGTTGTACATCATCTCGTGCTGCAGCTCGTCGATGGCAGCCAGCGGGTCGATCCTTTCGCAGAGCAGGAAAGATGACACGCACCTGTCGTACTCGGCCTGGCTGAAACCGGATATGGCCACGTTCTGTTGCACGCTCCCGGAGCCTCCGAGCCGGCTGTACGTCATGTAGGGCTTTTCGCCGTTTGACAGCCAGTGGGATATCTGCTTGTTTGCGTAGACGTCCTCCGCGTGGACCTGCGCCGCTTGGTTTGCGCTCAACTGCACCGGCGGCAGGCCAAAAGTGGCTCTGTCGCCATTGACTGCCGCAAGGGCGCGCTCGACCAGCCCCTCCTGCGGAACTGTCGTCGGCCCGACTTCCTGCGGCTGCAATATTGTTATCGCCATCTGGAGCGGGTTTGCTTGGTTGAGTGGCACTATCTCGGGAAGCAGAATCAGAATTGCCAGCACGGCAGTACCTATCCCAACCACTGCCGCTACCTTGACGCCCCTCCCCTGCTTTACAGCCAAATAGCTGTTTGGCGCGTTGCACTTGGGGCACGCAGCAAGGTGGGCTTCGTAGGTTTCGCCGCATATGCAGTAGATGCGCTCGTCGGCCATGCGATCACCTTTGGTGGCTCCAGATCTGCGTATAATGTTTTACGCAGGATCGCTCTACACACATATTAGATGCCATAAGAAAGGCTGTACTGATGCGGTACCGCGTCATCGTGCGGTTTGGGGGAAGCGGCGTCAGTGTGGAAGGCGACGAGATCGAGGTAGGGATAAAGTCAGAGCCGGAGCGCGGAAAGGCCAACAGGGAGCTCGTGAAAAAACTGGCGGAGCACTTTGGCGTGCCGGCGCAAAACGTGAGGATCGTTTCAGGGCACACGTCGAGAAAAAAACTGGTTGACATATCTGTATGATAGAAGAGCTTCGAAAAGAGCTGCGCACACTTAGCGACCCAAACAAGGCCCGGGTGCTTCAAGGCTTTTTCAAGACCGGCCCCGGCCAGTACGGGCAAGGCGACATTTTCCTTGGCATCACTGTACCTCAGTCACGCGAAGTTGCAAAAAAGCACGCGGGCGCAGGCATGGACGAGGTCAGGGAGCTTCTCTATTCAAAGATACACGAGGAGCGGCTCGTCGCGCTCTTGATCCTAGTCGACAAATTCAAGCTCGATCCCGAGAACGTTGCCAGATCCTACCTCGACAACTTAGGGAAGGTGAACAACTGGGATCTGGTCGATCTCACTGCGCCTAAGATACTGGGGCCGTTCTTGGAAAAAGGCGACAGGTCTCTTTTGTACAGGCTTGCAAAGTCACGGGTGCTGTGGGAGCGGCGCGCTGCCATGCTTGCAACGTTTCATTTCATACACAACTGTGACTTTCGCGATGCACTGAAAATCTCTAAAATTCTCCTGTGCGACGAGCACGACCTGATGCACAAGGCTGTAGGGTGGATGCTCCGGGAAATAGGCAAGCGCGACGCAAAAACCGAAGAGACGTTCTTGCGAAAGTACTACAAAAAGATGCCCCGCACGATGCTCCGCTATGCAATAGAAAAGTTCCCGGAGCGCAAGAGGCGCGCCTATCTTGAAGGGAAGGTCTGATAGAACGACAATTCGATAGTCGATTGTTTTACAAAAACCTGCGGGGCGAATACTTGTTGTAGATTTCCGCGTTTATCCGTCGGATCAGCTTTTTCTTTGACCCGTCTGCCTTTTTGTTGCCACCGTAATCCTTCGCCTCCAAAAGGGTGCGGAGCACGTCAAGCTCGGCAACGCTGAGAGCCTTGAGGCCCTTGTCTGAAACAATCTCCAACAGCCTCCGGAGCTCGTCGCTTTCTTCGCTCAACTCCGGCATTATTTCAACAGGGCGCTATTTATCATGTCGCCTTACTTGCTTACGACGCAAAAGTCCTAAATGGGGGTCTTTTGCTTTGCGTCTTTTTTCCTGAAATAGTATTCTGTCGTGGCCCAAGCGGCGTCGTCTGACATTGAGGAGATCCTGCTGGTGTCAACCGCGGACGGCAATGCTTTTATCGACGCCCTAAACCTGAGCAACGATGCGGCAATATTGGAATGCTCCTCGATAGCCGTTGCTGGCGACAGCATCTTTGTAGTGTGGGAAGACCGGGCTGTAGGCAACAACGAGAAATTCTTTGCAAAAGGCAAGACGGGATAATGGACTGGCATCACCTTGGCGAAAAGTGGGGTCAGTGGGTCGCGTACCCAAACGGGTATACATCCATGCACATTGGTCCATGCAGCGCTCAATCTACGCTTAATGCCAATCGACGCTTGGTTATTCCCCAACAAGTATTTTTGCCTGATCCATTGATGGTGGCGAGGTCAAGCCCTCCTTCCTATTGTGCTTTCAAGTTGTCAAATGAGTGAGTGCCTAAGCAAAACCAGATTCTAGAATAATTTTATGGAAGCGCATAACCTAAATAATATCGATGTCGTATATACTCTCATGTCCCGAACTTACGCCGAGACCAGTGTGCACGAACAAAGCTATCTTGTTGGCGAGCTTGAATCTCTGGGCTTTTCGTCAGTAAGGCTAAACGAGCTCAATGATAACTCAGAACTTCGGAGCCTAGTCGAGAGGGTAAAAGAGAACTTTCTAGAAGAGTACCGAGAGTCCTGATACCGCCAAGGTGTAGACATCTAGCTACACGTTCGGAAAACCCACAATGCCAACTTAGGTGCAATATTCGATAAGCACGTGAGGTCTGAATTTGTTGACCAGGATGTCGAGTCTACAATCAAAACATTGGTCGAGGAACCGTATGTCCACAACGTTGCTACGCTTAGAGGTGGAAGAGGCAAAAGAGATGTTGGCTCTGGGGAGAACACCGCAAAGACACTGGGAAATAGTCGGGTTATCGCTAGCGATAGTTGGCCGCTTGAATCTATAGCCACACTTTCGTCAGCTTATCCGCTTCTTCAACTATCTCAAACAGGAAAATACACCGCGGACTTTATCTCTTTTCCGACAAGCCTAGATTTCGATGAGATCATCTACTGGTGAGACCATGATTACTACTCGGCCCGCCTTTCCTGCAAGTTCTCCTTTAATCGCATCTATCACGTCGTCTAGGCGTCCACCATCTACTACGGTAGCTACAAGTTTCCTTGTGGTATACGCAAGCTCGGTGGTACCCATCCCCCTGCCCGAAGTAACTCTTTCCTTTTCTTTTCCTGCGCCTTTCACGTCATATATTGTTGCTTCAAGCTTTAATCCCCTGAGAGCTGCAATCACTCCATCCACTCTCTCCGGCCTTAGATTCACTGCTATTCTTTTCATCAAGATTTTCGACCTCGTGCTGGCCTATTCCCTTTTACTTCAGAGGGTATAGTTGATTCTAGATTGCCCATTGTAGAGGTTGGTGAGTAGTTATAGAAAAGGATTGTTTTTCTGTTCTCATAAGTAGATTACCGGGTGGTGCCAATGTTCTCGTTGACTCCCGACACATTCAAAGCTAACAGTACCTTAATCCTTACCTTCCAAATTCAAAGTTGGCGTTGTCCTTAAGTGGAACGCGATAAAAGGACAATTGATTGTGGTATATGGCAGAGGAGACAATTTGCAGATGCCTTTTACAGTAAGAATTCAAGAAATTGTTAATAGACTATGAGTAGTTCCTGAATCAAATATCTTTCGTAGTGAACGGCAATAGAAAGCATGAAGCCTGCATTTACACTCTATTGGTGTTGTGCGTGAATAGCGATGGCGGGACGATCCCCAAGTCATCACCATAACGCTGCTCAGAACTTTTCCTTCTTGTATTGAGTGATCAGGGTAGTCAATGATTTCGCCGTCTCGCTTAGCAGGATGGTGGATGGTTCGGCAGTGACGTCGTAGCCAGAAGCACCTTCGTAATTGTTATTTCTTATATTCGTCAACGTTCTTCGGTGCTGGAGAAGGACCCTTGCCGACTTGCGGTTGTCGATCCTTTACAAATAGCTGGCTGTATCTTTCAATCAAATTCATATATCCATCCATCACATCATGGCAGTCCCTGCAAATCATGACCTTCTCCTTGATTTCCTTAACATAATGCTCAGTAAGCAGCTGGTCTGTCTTGCAACAAAGGCATAACCCAAGTCCGCCCATCTACACTAGGATAGGACAAATAGGTATAAAACAAGAGGTAAGTGCAAGGTCCCGACATCTCGTTTGTTTATATAGAAAGATTGATGCATTCAGCATATCGTTGATTTCTTTCCCAGTCTGCTTGTCAAGCGATCCTTTGGCCTGACCTTGATACAGTCTTTTTCTAGCCGTAGAATGAGGTGGCAGTCTCGTTTCCTGCAGTAGTTCTCTTTAATCCACCGCTACCCAACATTTGCTGAAACTTCAACTGGAGCGCTACAAGTGCATCGATGATCCGATATAGATTATCAAAGAACACTTGCTTGGTCATACTTTCTCCGTAGATCGTTCTTTCTACAGTAATTCCCTGCAAAATGTTCTCTTGGATCCGGAAGCTAAACTGGACCCCTATCTGGATCATTAACAGCGCTATTTCATGTGAAAAAGCTGCCTGTTCAAGCTCGGGGAATGAGATTATCAGCTGCTGTGTTTCACGAGGAATACTTAGATTGGCTGCAAGAATTATCCTATCAGAGCTATCTTTTGGCTGGCGGATGGATACTGTCATCTTGTTTGGATGAGTGAAGATGGAATCTGAAAAAGCAGCAGGATTGGTCTGCACGACGACTGATCCCCCGTTTGATCTTATCCACTGTTCATAGGCCTGCTGATACCTTGCCTTCTCGTCGCTAGAAGCCAATACATTTGTTCTTTGAGCTGACCATAATAAATAGTTCAACTCACATGACGAGCCTGAGGAGATAATATTTGGCACTGATATACTTGGCATTGTTTGGTGTTAGCGATGAAACGTACGTTGATGCCGCATTTTCGAATGCTTTGGTGTGGTGGGCTGCCAAAGTCTGTGTCAGCTCGTATGCTCTACGGTGCAAGGTTGGAGAAGTTGTTCGCAGCCGCAAGGAACTTGATAAAAGCACTTCCCAAACTTCGACGTTCGATCGGATCCATGTCTTCTATTTGCCTGTCTGTCATGTGAAAGCACCTTCTTAAAGTAGCTGCTACCATCTTGTCTGTGTCTTCAAAGTATTCTCTCGTCGATTTGGCGTTGAGAGCGTTCAGCTTTCTATCCCTCTCTTCAGCCATTTTCATGATCGTTTTAATCTCGTCGAGTGTTAGCACATTATACATTCTGTATTCTTTGCCATCATGATGGAATATTAGGTGCTCCATCCTCAAGGGTGTGTTATTTTGTTTGCATATTAGCTTTCACTTGCGGTACTTATCTTAGAGAGGCCTTGACTAGACTCCCCGGATAGCTGGCCCTTGCTCTTGTCTCGTAATCCAACATGACGCGTCAAGTTACCGGTCCCTCCTGTCTTATCAGATCTTTGGATCGTGTCCCGAATCGAGATGCTGACCGTTCTTCAAGCTACGATATTTTTTCATAATCCTCTTCCTTGCTTCATTCGTTTCTCTTGTGTCAAGCACAACCTTAACGACGCTTTCGTTTTCAAAGTACACTAGGATTCTTGAGCCGGCCTTTAACTCCGATACCATTGCTTTTGGAACATCGAACTTTCTGCTGTCATCATCAGAATAGACTACAGCAAAATCACCTTCGAACCGATCTAAACTAGCCTTAATGATTTCCATTTCGTGTTCCTGCTGGTCATTATGATTATCGAGACCAAGGCAATACTGGCAATCAAGACTACAGTATTGAACTCTGGAACAACTACTGTTTTGTTGCTACCCTGCGTCTCCAGCGTATATTCATTCGTGCCAGATGTTGTCAATATGATGGAGCCATCAATGTCTGTGCGGAAAAGGTGGTCCACTCCACTAGACTCTATCCGTTCAAGTGCTTCTTGATGAGGATGACCGTAAGGATTGCCAGCCCCTGCATATACAATCGTCACTTCTGGAGAAGCCGCGTTGAGATAAGCGAGCGAATTTGAGCCTCTACTTCCATGATGCGATGCCAGGAGAACATCGACATCAATCTCCTCGGCAGACAGCCGGGATTCAGTCTCCTGCTCTATATCTCCGGGAAATATAACAGTAAATTCGCCATAGGTCATCTTGATGACCACTGAATTATTGTTAAAGTTCTCCTCGTTATGTGCGCCTTCTGGCAAGGACGTTGGCGGGTTCAGCACTACCAAACTGACGTATGGGTCAATGTTTATGGTATCGCCCTCGTGTACTGATGTCAAGGGTATCTGATGTGAGTCGATCGCATCCAGAAAATCCTCAAAGGTTGTTGTCGTGTGAATCTGTCCGGAGTCTATGACCTTACCGACTTCGATATTGCTCATGACGCCTATCAATCCGCCCATATGGTCGGCATGTGGATGGGTAGCCACCACGACATCTATCTTCGGCACTCCGTGCTCTTGAAGCGTCGCAAGTACCGTTTGGAACTGGTTAGGTTCCCCGCCGTCAATCAACATGGCTCTGCCGTTAGGAAGGATTATCAACGTGGAATCTCCTTGTCCCACATTGATGAATACTATTTTCAGCTCTTGATTTGCATATTGATCCTCGACGACACTTGTTACAGTTACAGGTTCCTGCGCAATATTTCTAACCCTGACTGTGACAATATCTTGCGAAAATGCACCGTCCGAGTCCGTAACTCTCAATGTGAAGCTAAGCGAAGTATCCGGGCTAACCATTGGTGCAATAAAAGACGTGGTAGCAGCATTTGAGGCAGAGATCTGGACTGACGGGCCCGAAGCTTGGATCCAAGAATAGGATAAGGCATCAGAATCAGGATCGTAGCTGGCTGATCCATCTAGGAAGGCGGTTGTTCCTTCGTCTACGGCCGTGTCCGGCCCCGCGTTTGCAACGGGCGGGCTGTTGGGTTTTGGTTGGAGAACGCTCACACCATTTGACGCCTCTGGAGTGCTAGAACGAAACGCCCATTCATAGCTGCCATTGGGATATCTCTGCCATGAATGGGAGTCATTCTCATTATCGTAAAATGGCCCTACGAGATCGACTTGGATTCCATTAGAGTTAGCCAGGATTATCACCTCGCCCGAGTTGTCAAGCCATTGCGACGCTCTTGCTATCAAAAGGTATTCACCAGCTGGAATGACTGTGCCGGCCCCGACTAGGAGGGTAGCAATGCTGCCAGCGGTCGAGCTTAATATCCATCCCCCTATGTTTATCGCATTGATGGTGGGATTGTACAGCTCTACCCACTCTGAAACGCTGCTCAAATTATCGTTACCTGGCGGATTTAGTTCGACTTCATTAATCAGGATAGAGTCAATCTGAGCATAAGAGCTTTGAGAACTAGCAGGGAGAAGTAGAATGAGAGCCGTTAATAGCGAAAGGGTTCGCTTCATTTCTTTTTGATACGGTATCCATCTAATATGCCCTTTGGCAAGATGAAGTCGGTAACAAGAGGAATCAATCCTAAACTCACGGCGATTCTGGTTAGTTAGAACACAATATTTCAATGATGATTGACTATTAAAACGACTCTGACGAGAAAAATCAATCCTACATTGCCTCAGATTCCCCTCCAGCTCCATTTAGGGATTTTGTAAACTTTATCGCAGACCAGTTCGAGGTGAAACATCCCGGTACAGTGCCATTGATTCTTGCAAGAGCAGCAGTTGGATCGGATTTGATAAAGATGCTTACAAGAAATATTAAGGCGTCAAATGGAAAAATAAGGAGAATCACGATTTCCACTTTCCTTCGTACCAGGTCGGAATTCCAAACGTGGTATCTGAATTCAGTTCAACATAGACGGATAGAGGGCCATGTTAGTAAAGGAGATCGATGTTATTACCGCTTAACTCTGGATACTGGGTTATTGTGCCTTGCCAAAGTCCCATGCAGAGAAGAACTTGGGCGTGATTTCAATCACTACTTCTACGCCATTTCTGGCATTTTCCATAAGCATCTTGGCTAGCGGGTGCTCAAGGGTGCCAAGGTACTTCAAGTTCATCTTTTCCATGATTGAAACATTCTTTTGTATGTCTTCAGAGATGATTGCCTCTCCCCTTCCCTTTGCTCCCTTGGGAGGAGAGTTCTCGTCGTCGATTGAGAAATAGATCTTGTCAGGATTTCTACGTATGTTTTGAACCTTCTTGGTAGTTTTTTGTGTTCCGGTGTATACCTTGCCAGAATCCTTGTCATAATAAAACCAAACGGGCTGAATATTCGGATAGCCCGCATCGTCAATGGTAGCCAACTGCATGTTAAGCCTGGCCTGGAGAAATCCATTAACTTCAGCTTCGGTGACAGGTTTGGGCATGCCAGGAATGGCCTGAATTAGATGCATTGCCATATGTACCTGGTAATAGAGGCGTCTTTTGATATAAGCGTTGAGAGTATACGTGCTACTTTGCTATCCAAAGGTTCTTCATACACTGAAAAAAGCATATTGCGGTCTTGCAGATTGATGCAATTGACGGTGGGCCCAGAGAGGTACGGGAAAATTTTGGGACAAAACAGGGGCCAGCGGTTTGCGTGCCTCTAGCGGTTCTAAAAGTAGACCCTACTGAAGTGAAGCTGCTCAAAGCTAGTAAGGGTTAATTGTTGTACTTACCCAGATGGGTAACACTTTCAGTTACCGACATAGGTAACACTTTTTCAGCCGATTCCGGTTCCTGACCGGCGTATTTAACGATTGCAACCACCTCTCCTGTGGAGTCAATCCGCGTATGCCGCCGTGCTCCCTGTCCATGTTGTACGCATCGACAAACATGGCGTACCTTGCCTTCCCGTCTTTCACATCAGGAATGTCCTCCACTGCTAGGAACTCGTTCTTTACAATCTTGTTGTACGCTTCTACCTTTCCCTGGAGCTGTGGATATCTTGCAGGAATAGGCTTGTCCTTGATGTCATTCTTTCTGAGGTACCGTCTGAACAGCCCTGACGTAAACTGCCTTCCGTTATCATGCATAACCTTCCTTGGCGTCCCATTGGTACGGATCCAGTATTGCAGCACGTCAAGGACATCAGCGCTCCTCTTCCTGTCTGTCCATGCACTGGCCACCTTCCTTGAACAGTCGTCTACGCAGCTTATGACGTAGTTCTTTGTGCTTGAAGTACGCAGGTAGAACGGTCCGAGGATGTCCATCTGGGCCATGTCGTTTGGATGTCTCTTCTCAAAGCGCTTGTACTTTCTCTTGATTTTGCAGCTCAGTCTGTTCAAGCTATGCCTTTTCAGTACCTTGTACACGGTCCTGCTGCTGAGTGATACTCCAAGCCTCTTCAGGCGGAACTTGATCCTTGCAGTACCAAACCTGCTGTCCAGACGTAGACTGAGTATCGCCCGCTCTATGTCAGGTGTTACCTTTACGTTTCTTACGTTGCATGGTCTCCTTGGCCTGTCCTTCAGTCCTTCGATGCCGTGTACAAGGTACCTGTTCTTCCACTTGTAGTATGTCTTTCTGGACACGCCGTATCTTCTGCATATGTCGGTGATGCTATCGCCGGTACGTTCGCGTTCATGGATAAGGTTGAATCTTGCTTCTATTTCTGACACTTCCTGGCCGGAAGTGTTACCTATGTCGGTAATCGAATCTGTTACCTATGTGTGTAAGTACAACAACTACTCAATACTTGAAAACGAAACGGGAGACCTCACCGGTGAGATAATCTACAGTTACTGCGGCGCGAAGATGGTTCCGCCGAGTGAAGACATACAACTGGATGATTTGTGCTAGGTTCCCTTGTAAAACCCCGTGTGATGGGCGATTGGTAGATTCATTGTTGAATCAGGGTCTTGCTTTTTCCAACGACACCAGCCAATGTGAGGTTTCGATGAAGCCCGAATGTTAGGCGGTGTCTAAGCCTAATCGCAGTCTCGGTGTTCCAGAGGGAAGCCAGATCTTCCAACCATCAATGTCAATGACTTCATTTCCTCGGTCATACTAGTCATAGATTCATTCAGTCAAAATAATATAGCAGATGATTCTTCCTTTTTCTCGGTAATGGGATTTCTAAAGAAGGTCAAGGAAACTACTGAGAAGGCTGTCGACAAGGGGGCCGAGCTTGGCAAGAAGGGTATTGAGAAGGGGGCTGAGGTCGGCACTAAGGCATATGATGGGGCAAAAGAAGCTGCTGAAAAGGGCCGCAGTAAAGCCAGAGAAAAGAAAAAGGATCGCGAATAAAGGTCACTGCCAGTCGGTTGCGTACTTGAACGGGCATACATACATGCATTTTGGCGCAAAAACCGTCATTCCCTTTCGATAAACAGGGTTCGAGTCCCTCCAACGCTTGTTCTTGTGCTGATTTTTCGTCATGACCATGTATCGCATTCACGATCGTGAACGATAGCCGTCTGCCTCACTGATGGAATCACTATTATTTCTGAATTCGAGGCTCTCCAGTTAGCCCATTTCTATTGCGATGTTGAATGTCCCAGTATAGCCTTGCTCATTATCAGCATCCAAGTTCAGCATCAAGTGCTCCCCGGTATTGGTTTGCACGCGGCCGTCGGTGGAAGCCCCGGTAAATATGCCGTCCTCGTAGTTTGTTACGTCCGGCTGACCGTGGGTGGTGTACGGGGTCTGCGCGTGAACCTGCTCGCTAATCGAATCTGGCAGGTAGAACTGTGATGTCCATTCAAAAGTACTCTCAGACCCTTCGAATGTTCTGACTTTGACATGTATGTGAATTGCCCTGCCTTCATACCAACCGGGATAAACGGTGGTGAACTGAACAACTCCGTTACCATCGGTTATCTGATATCCACGGAGAAAGTTCTTGCCCACTGTGCCCTGCTTCTGAACTCCAGAATATACTCCTTGGAAGTTTGCATGCCAGATGTCTACCTGTGCGCCGCTGACAGGAATGCACAGGATATCGCCGCCAACATCCTCTACGTCATAGACAGTAATTGCCAGGGTAAGCGGGATGCCCTCCTGCACAGAACCGTCTGAAAGATCAGGCCGGATGTCTGACCGCTCGGGCATTCCATCTACAAAGTATGGGCCTTCGGTTTGCTGCGGCACGCCTTCAACTTCTATCAACGAAGGCGCAATCGTGCAGGGCTGGTCCGTCGACGCGCCGACTTGGGCCGGTGTTCCGGCTGCGCCCCCATCCTGAGGTCCGCCCTGCCCCGGTCGCGGTCCCATCGGCTGGCCCATTGACATTGGCAGCACGAACAGTCCCGTCAGCACCAGTACCACTGCTATACCTGCAAGAATGGGAGCTTGCTTTCGGCTCTTTGGCTTTTCAGTCGCGCCCTTTGCGGCAATGTGCTTTTTCATTCTGCTCTCATAGGCTATTATTGCGGCTGCAAGCCCAATAAATGCCGCTTGAGATACTTCAGTGGCTACAGCGATTGGGTTGTCCGCTGGACCTGCTCTTCCAGTTATTGGATTGCCCGGCATTCTTGTTATTACCCAAAGTACGATTAACACGACTGTTCCTCCGATTCCTACGGCGTACCACGAGCTTCCCCACCTTCTTACCGTGGGGATAATCCAGAATATCTGGGCTATTCCACCTACTATGAATAGTATACTTTGATTGACATTGAATCCTAGGCTATTCGAACCAAGCATAAGGTGCAACATGCCTGCGATCGCAGTGGCCGTAGCTGCCGCGTAATACAGCGCCTTGGAAGTACCCGTCAATGTTGCGACACTCCTCATCTCTGAATGGGACACTTCAGCCGTATATAAAACAAAGTAACATTGTTACGAAAGTCTTGAAGTTTTCACCTACACACAGTACAGCCACTCTATCGTTTCGACATAAAGTTGTCCTAAGCTGTTAGCTATGTCATTTCAATCACCGGGATTACGATAGTTAAGATCTTGGTCAAATTTGGGAATGATTTGGGAATTTCCTTAAGTTGACGGGTTACAGAGACCCACACAATGACAACAGACTCATCAGACAACCCCGCAAAAAGAGACAACAAGAACAAAAGTAGGACGCTCCTTGGACTAGCAATAGCTGCGATTGCTGCTGCCGTAATCTTTGGCACAACTACAATGTACCAGACATTTGCTGCGAAACCCTCTGTGCCAGCGATGGACGACCCTACACAAGGGTATAATATCCATGTTGAAGTCGGCCGGCATGATTCTGCAAATCTAGAAGCGCACATGGACCACTACTGCAAGCTTGATACCAGGATAATCGCTGTATGCCAACTCTACGCAAAGGATAACACTGCGAATCCAAAGACCGGTCCTCAGTTGGCACAAATAGAATTCATAATCACTAAGGACCAATATCTGCAATTGCCGTTAAGAGAACGCGCAAACTGGCACAATCATGCTGTAGAGCTTACTCTGGAGAGAGGAAGCCCATCATGCATTTCGCTGCCTGGGGACCTAACGTGCGAGCAGTTACTTTCGGTCCTGAAAGGAACATATGGCAAGGTAATCACGGTCTGGGATCCGGCAGATGCTGTGCCTAACTATCCACCGTATTCGTTCCTTGTAGACAGTCCTTTCGCCCTAGGTCAAGACACAAACGACCATCTCCATGAAGAATGGGAAGTCGGACATGATGAGGAAAACTCATCTGCTGATGACCTACCAAATTGTGGAATACGACAAGCGGGCCCGTGCCATGAAGAACCCCATAGTCACGAATAGGAAGTGTGAGAAGTTAGGCACGCATTATTCTCACTCTTCCTCTTTTTTCTTTCGAATGAGAGATATCCAATTTCTACGACGTCAAATTGTGATGCGTCAGGTCAAGTTCACTTTCGTGCAAGCATCCCAGGCTCATCTTGGATGTCTGTGTTGCCCGTCGCACGAACCTCGGGGCGGCTAACCGAATTTGAACCTCTATCCCTAACAAAATGG
>Ga0209431_10001544_pt1 | contig 19045 bp, 18 predicted proteins | sample RifCSP13_3_FD_184021 | JGI IMG/M metagenome (GOLD analysis project Ga0209431, IMG submission 184021) | Soil microbial communities from Rifle, Colorado - Rifle CSP2_sed 13_3 (SPAdes) (version 2) | ecosystem: Environmental > Terrestrial > Deep subsurface > Rock core/Sediment | place: Rifle...
GAAGACCGGCGATGCGATGCCCGACATCGCGCTGCCCTCGACGCGGGGGCGGCCGATGAGCCCCGCGGAGTTCCGCGGCGACAAGCACGTCGTCCTCTACTTCTACCCCCGGAACGACGCCCCCTTCCCCGAGCTCGCCGGGTGCACCGCGGAGGCCTGCGCCTTCCGCGACGTCATGCAGCCCCTGAGGGACCTCCATGCGGTCGTGCTGGGGGTGAGCCGCCAGAACCTGGAGGAGCAGCGCGCGTTCACCGCGGCGCACAACCTGAACTTCCCCCTCCTGAGCGACGCGGAGGGGAAGCTCGGAGGGGCGCTCGGCGTCCCGGAGCTCCGCGCGAAGAAGGAGGTCTACTGGAAGCGCGTCACCTTCTTGGCGGACAAGCACGGGATTCTCCGGCGGATCTTCCCCGCGGTGAACGTGGAGCGCCACGCGCAGGAGATCCTCGCCGCCCTCGTGGAGATTCAGCGGCGCGGCTGAACTCAGTGGTTGTGTCCGTGGTCGTGGCCCGCGTGCGCCTCGCCGGCGCCCGGGGCCTCCTCGCCCTTCTGGGTGAAGGACTTCCCGCAGCCGCAGGTCGACCAGTTGTTCGGGTTCTGGATCTGGAAGCCCGTGCCCTGCACGGTCTCCACGTAGTCCACCGTGGACCCGTCGAGGTACTGGCGGGAGTTCTCGTCGATGACGACCTTGATCCCGTTGTTGTGGACGACCTCGTCCCCGTCGCGCAGCTTGTCGTCCAGGGCCATCCCGTAGGACTGCCCCGAGCAGCCGCCGCCGGCGACGTAGATGCGGAGGTAGGTCTCCTCCTTCTTCTCCGCGTGCTTCTCGATGAGCTCCTTGAGCTTCGCCGTCGCAGTGTCCGTCACGGTGACTTGGTACATGCCTTGTTCCCCGGAGAAAACACCGGTCCGGGTTATTTAAGAGTTTCTTCGCGCCGACCGCGAACGCGAGGGGCTATTACCCCCGTTCTCCTCGCGGCGGCGTGGGCGAAAGCGTCACTCTCCGCTGCTTCGTCACCGCGGGCCGGAAGGGGAGCGCGGTCACCGGGTTCGACACCTGGCGAAAGGCCTGGTCGGTCGACGTCGCCGCGCCCGCGGAGCGGGACCGCGCGAACCGCGAGCTCCTCCGATACCTGGCCGAGATGCTGGGGATCCCTGCCGAGAGGGTGCGCCTTGCGGGCGGGGTGCGGTCGCGGCTGAAGGCGGTCCGCGTCGACGGCCTGGACGCGGCGGCGGTGGAGCGTCGCCTGCGGGCCGCGGCGTCTTCCCAGTATTGAGAACCAGCCGGATACGCTTAAAACCGCCAGGGGACGATTGCTCGGTGTGCCGGACATCTGCCGGGAGAAGGTCGTTCTCCTCGGCGACGCAGGGGTGGGGAAGTCCAGCCTCATCCGCCGATTCGTCTTCAGCACCTTCGACGACAAGTACCTCTCCACCCTGGGGACGAACATCAGCAAGAAGACGATGAACCTGGAGGGTCCCCGCGGCCCGGTGGAGCTCATCCAGACGATCTGGGACGTCGTCGGCCAGGCGGACTTCCAGTCCGTGCAGAACTTCGCGCTCAAGGGCGCGCGCGGCCTCCTCTTGGTGTGCGACGCCACGCGGCGCGAGACGTTCGAACACTTCGCGTACTGGCTCAAGTTCACGGACGAGGCCGTCGGGGCGATCCCCACGATCCTCGCGGTGAACAAGTGGGACCTCGTGGACCGGAAGGTGACGCGGGCCGAGGTGGAGGAGCTCGCGGGGAAGATCGGAGTCCCGTTCCTCCTGACCAGCGCGAAGACCGGGGAGGGTGTCGAGGCCGCGTTCGAGCACCTGGGCACGGAGATGCTCTTCGGGCGCAGGCCGAACCTCTCCTGGCTGGCCAGCGTGGTGACGACGGAGCGCCCCGTGGACGCCCTGCTCGGCCTGGAGGACCAGCTGATCGCCACCTTCTGCGCCATGTCGGGGAACCTCGAGGTCTCCATGCCGATCATCCGCCACAAGTTCCGCGAGGTCGGCATCGACTTCACGCGGCCGACGCCCGAGCAGCTCCACGAGGTCGTCAAGCGCCTCGTCACCGCGGTGAAATCCTTCACGACGTCGGAGCAGGCGGAGAAGCTGCGGCAGGAGCTCATGAAGATTGTCCGGCAGGCGCTGCCCGGAGGGTTGACGCCGCAAGCGCCCCCGCCCCTGCAGAAGCTCTAGCGGGCGTCGAGCGGGTGGGCGGGGAAGTCTCACCGGGCCTCCTGGGAACACCGATTTCACGACTCGCGGCGACTCCTTCACCGTCGTGAACTTCCTCTTCACAACGGTGAGGTCCTTCTTCCCGCGGAATGAGAGGCTCCCCGGGTCGTGAACTCCCTCCTCACGGCAGTGAACAACCATCTCCACGCAGTGAACCGACCCCTCCGTGTTGTAAACTCCCTGTTCAGAGTCGTGAACACCCTCTTCACACCGCGGAGCTCCCTCCTCCCGCGGAAGGAGAGGCTCCCCGCGTTGTGAAGTCCCTCTTCACCGCGGTGAACTCGCTCGTCCCACCGTGGGAAAAGGCGATTCCGGTCTTCCCCCCCAGCGGCGTCGGCTAACGCAGGCTCTTCCCGAGGATCAGTCGCTCCTCCTGGAAACCGGCCGCCTCGTAGAGTCGCCGCGCGCGTTCGTTCGCCGCGGAGACCTCCAGCTTCACCTTCCAGAACCCCCGCTCCCGTGCCCGGGCGAACGCGGCGTCCAGGAGCTGCCGGCCGACCCCGCGACCGCGGGCCGCCTCCTCCACCCAGAGGTCGTAGACGAACGCGTGGTTCTCCGGGGAGTAGAAGGAGCCGATGACGCCGAGGAGGACGTACCCGACGGCGCGGCCGCCCTCCTCGGCCACGAGCAGCTCCGTGCCCTCGAAGTCCAGGACCGGCGTCACCCGCTCCCGGAAGTGCCTCTCGAAGGCGTCCCAGGAGAGGGAGGCCTTCTCCCCCGGGGGGATGTCCCGCCACACCGTCTCCATCGTCGCCCGCCAGAACAGGGGACGGTCCTCGGGCCGCCCCGGCCGGATCGTCGCCATGGAACCCCCGCGCGGAGGGCTCGGGCGCCCATAAGGGTTCGCGGCGGCTGGGTCTCCCTCCCGAGAACGAGAATCCGCGCCGATAACCGCGTCTGGGGAGTTTATGGCCGCGGGCGCGGGTGCGAAGACCGTGGCCGCCCAGCGCTGCGCCCGCTGCACCCAGCAGAGCGAAGGCCCCCTGTGCGTGGAGTGCCTCCGCTACCTCTGGGTCCACGAGCCCCTGCGGTTCGACGTCCGCGTCGCGCCGGGCCCTGGGGTCCAGACCTCCCTGCTCGCTGACGGGGTCGCCGTCCTCTCCTCGGATCCCGCCGAGCCCCTGGAGTTCCGGGACGCCTCGCCTCCCCGCGACCCGAGGACCGCGTCGGCCTCGGCGCTCCGCCACCTCCCCGATGAGGGCGGCTCCCTCCTCCTGGCGGCGGGGGACCTCGACCCCGTCCACCGCGCGCTCCTTTGGAACGCGCGTCATGCCCCTTCCCCCCGCGAGATCGAGGCTTTGGAGCGCCTCCGAGGGCACGTGGCCACGATCCCGGGCCTCCCGGAGACCGTGGCGGCGGCGTTCCGTGCCTCGCCGAAGCGCGCGGCGAGGAGGGATTCGCCCGCGAAGCGCCCGCGCGCGCATCCCCGTCGGTCCCCGCGCGACTCGGAGAAGCACCTGTCCGCGCGCATCCTCGCGGAGGTCTATCGCCAGCTCGGGACGAACGGGGCGAAGAACGGGGGCTCGCCGGAGAAGAGCCCCTCCCCGCAATCGATTCCCGACGAACCGCGGACCCCCATCGCGCAGGCGCCCGTGATCCGGATGCCCCCAAGGGAGACGATGGAGCCCGAGGTGAGGGCCTCCGACGCGCCGACCCCCGAGGGGGCCGAACCCCCGACAGCCAAGACGCTCCCCGTCGTGAAACCCGAGCCCCCCGCGGCGGAGACGTCCGACGTGGTCTCCCGCCTCGAGGAAGGCGATCTCGAGGGGGCCCTGCGGGGCTACGACGAGCGCCTGGGGGCGAATCCCCGCGACGCCGTCGCCTGGTTCGAGAAGGCCGAGGTCCTCGCGATGATGGACCGCCCCGAGGATGCCTTGGACGCGTACTCGCACTGCCTCGAGATCGACCCCGCGAACGCGAGGGCGCTCGCCGAGAAGGCCGGCCTCCTCATGTCCCTGGGGCACCTCGAGGAGGGCCTGATCACCCTCCGCACGCTCATCGAAAGGAACCCCGCGCACGTCGAGGAGTTCCTCACCCGCGCCGAGGACCTGCGGCACAAGGGGGAGCCCCGCGAGGCCGTGCTCCTCTGCAACGTCGTCCTCGACGTCGACCCCGACCACGCGCGCGCGCTCGTCTTCCTCGGGCAGGCCCTCCTCGACATCGGGGACCTCGAGGCCGCCGACCGCGCCTTCACGCGCGCCGCGACGAGCCACCCCGGGGACCCCGTCGCCCTGTATCACAAGGGCCAGATGCTCCTCAAGCAAGGGCGCTGGGGAGGGGCGGTGCAGTTCTTCAACCGCGCCGTCGCCCAGGACTGGAACTTCGCGGACGCCTGGGTGGCGAAGGCGGGGGTCCTCGTGCGCCTCGCGAAGGCCGAGGAGGCGCTGGAGACGATCGAGAAGGTCCTCCGGTTCGCCGCCCACCGGGCGGATGCGTGGCTGCTCAAGGCCCAGGCCCACATCCACCTCGCCCAGCTGGACACCGCGCTGGAGTGCTACCGCAAGGTCCTCGAGCTCGACCCGAAGAACGAGATCGCCCACCTGGGGAGGGAGACCCTGGGCCGGGAGATCGAGGAGGAGAGGAAGCGTGAAGCCGCAGTTGCTCGGTGAGGACGGCGTCCTCGCCAAGGTCACCGCCGCGCGCGGGCTCCGCCCCGTCGCCGGCCCGAGGGCCCCCGGAGGGCTCGCGCGCGCCGTGGACGCGCGGGGGAACCCCTGGGCGGTCGCCGTCGTCCGCGAGCTCGACACCGACGGGCTGAAGATCCTGTTCCGCACCGCGAAGGGGCGCCGGCTCCTCGTCGCCTGCCTCGACCGCGCCCCGAGCGCCGTCCTCGCCGCGGCGCGCCGCCTCTGGGTGGACCTCCTGGACGCCGAGGCCCTCGAGCGCCTCCCACCCGCCCCGGCCCCGGCTCCGGCCTGGGAGGCGGACGCCCGGGACCACAGCGCGACGGGGGACCGGCTCTTCGCCCTCCGCGACTACGAGAAGGCGCTCCTCCACTACCGCAAGGCGGCCGAGCAGGACCCCGCGGTCCTCCGTCACCGCTTGGCCGTCGCCGACGCTCTCAACGCCCTGCACCGCTTCGAGGAGGAGGTCCGGGAGTACGACGCGTGCCTCCGCCTCGGCCTCGACACGCCTCGGATCCGGATCAACCGGGGGGCCGCGCTCCACCGCCTGGGCCGCGTCCGCGAGGCCATCACCGGCTACGACGAGGTCCTCCGCCGCACCCCGGAGAACCCCCGCGCCTTGAACAACAAGGGGGCCGCCCTCCTGGCCTTGGGCCGCCGTGAAGAGGCCGCGGAGTGCCTTTCCCTCGCCCTCTACTTTGACCCCGACTTCGAGGACGCCCGGAGGAACCTCGCCCTAGCGGGTCGGTCAACGAAGACGTCGCAAGCGAGCCCCGCTCGCCTGAACGAGGGGGTGCCAAGGCCGGAAGGCTGGACCGAAGCCTCCCTCCTGCTGTCCCTCGGCCTCCCGCGCGAGGCCCTCCTGGCCTGGGAGCGTACCGCGGCTTCGGACGACCCTCGCGCCTGGCTCGGGATGTCGGCGGCCCTCCAGGCCCTCGGTCACGACGCCGCCTCGGAGAGGGCGATCGAACGCGCCGTGGCGGGCGACGATCCCGCGGCGTTCCTCGCCCGGGCATGGCAGCTCGCCAGCTCGCGGCGGTGGGCCGAGGCGGACAAGGTCCTCGTGCCCCTCACCGGCTTCCGTGGCTCCGTGGCGCGCGCTCGGCTGGCGCGAGCGAGAGGGGATCACCGCGCGTTGGTGCAGGCCCTGTCGGCCGCCACCCGGACTTCGCCGGAGGCCGATCTCGCGTGGAACGCCCTGGGGGCCGCGGAGCTCCGCCTCGGCAACTACCGCAACGCCCTCGAGGGCTTCGGCCGCGCTCTCGTGGTGGATCGGGCCTCTGCGGCGGCGGTGAACAACCGCGGGGTGGCCCTGTGGCGCCTCGGGCGGTTCGAGCGGGCCCGCGAGGCGTTCGAGCGGGCGGTCACCCTGAACCCCGACGAGGCCGGGTTCTGGGTCAACGCGGGAATCGCCCGGGCGAGGGGCGGGGCCATGCGCCTCGCGGAGCGCGCCTTCGAGACGGCCGCGGAACGGGAGGCTTCCTGGTCCACACCCTGGGCCGAGCTGGCGCGCGCGCGGCGGCTCCGCGGGGACCGCCAGGGCGCGCAGCGTGCCCTCGCGAAAGCGGTGTCCCTCGGTTGGAGGGCTAGCGGAGGAAGGGAATCCCCGCGCGGCCCTGGCCGAGGATCTGCCGCAGGCTCGCGAAGCTCCCGTACTGGTCGCTGAGCTGGCGCGCCTGCTCCGGGCTCATCCCGCCGCGGAGCAGCTGCCGGCGGAACCTCGCCGTGGAACGCTTCCGCCGCCACTGGAGCCGGAGGTACACCCGCCCCAGCTGGAGGACGAGGAGGATCACCGCGGCGGTCATCCGCGGCCAGTCCTCACGCCGCCTCATCCTCGTCCCTGTCCTCGGATCCGCTCCGCACGTCGATGACCGGACCTCTCCCGCCCTTCTTCCCGCTGATCGCCTCGCCGATCATCGCGGGGAAGTTCAGGGACGACATGTACTGCTTCGTGAGCTCGTAAGCCTGCTCCTCGGTCATCCCCGCGTCCTTGAGGGACTTGTAGAAGCCCGCCACCGCCTTCCCGTACTTCTCCGCCTGCTGCGCCCCGTAGAGCACGTCCGTCAGGGAGTTCAGGAGGGCGGGGATCTTCTCGGAGACCACCTCGAGGATCTCCTTGATCTCGTTCGCGTCGCTCGTGTGTTTCTTCTCCTTCTCGTCGCCCACAGTCTTCGCCTTCGGATGAGCTCAGGGTGGTCATCCCCTTAAGGCGAGCGGTCAGTAGTGGTCAGTCCGGTCTCGTCGGGAGGCCGAGGACCTCCGCCCATTTCCGAGCCGTGGCATCGGAGATCCGGTACGTGGGCCACCGCTCGCCCTTCTCGGAGACCGCGATGCCCTGGGCCTCCAGCTCCCCCAGCTTCTCCCGCACGATGCGCCGCGACGCCGTTCCCCGCCGCGCCTTCAGGGCCTCCGCAATCTGCGAGACGTTCTTCGGACCCGACTCGAACAGGATGCGGACGATGTCCCGTGAGATGGAGTCGCGCAAGCCCGGGACGACGAGCTCGGGGGAGATGGCCCCATGCCTCTGGTAGAGGTCCATGAGGCGGAAGTAGTTCCCCACGATCTGCTGGAAGCGGTCGAGGTAGCCCGCGATCTCCGAGTACGGAGCGGCGACCTTGGCGAGGACCTCCTGGAGCTCGTCCATCTTCTCGTTGAGCTCGTGGAGCTGCTTCTTCACCTCGGGGTCCTTCGCCATGCGCTCCGCCCCCTGTAGGACCGCGGCGGCTTAGACCTGACCCTCAGTGGTGGCGTCGCGTCTCGGGGTCCGTCGCCCGGTCGGCTTGGACGGCCTTCCCGACGCGCAGTTCTTGCATCATGCGTGTCCCATCAGTGGTCACCCGGGTTGAGTCCGGCGGTCCTTCGTGACCAGGCGGTGACCACTCCCCTGGGTCGCGACGGCCCGGCGGAAGACTTATGGGCAACCGCGTCGCTTTGCGGGCCGGATGCAGTTCGGTGGAGGGGATGGCCGACGGCCTCCCTCAGTAGGGCGCGTTTCCCGCAGTATGGAGAGAGGGCCTCTTCTTCCCCCTGAGACTCCTCCGCCGCCGCCGGATGTCCCCCCGCCACCGCCGGACGTCGAAGCGCCGCCGCGCGGGCTCGGAGCCCCCGCCGGCATGGTGAACGGCACGGGGCGCGTGAACGGGCTGGGCCGCCGTTCGGACATCCGGGGACACAGGGCCAGCCCGCTTCGGCGCCCGACTCCAGACCGCCGCTGGCGCTTCCTGTCGCTCGTCGTCGCGCTGCTCATGCTCCTCGTCGGCGCCGCCCTCCTCATGACGCCCTCGGAGCCGCCGAGCGGGTTCACCCTCGATGGCGGCTTCGCGGACTGGAATGCGAAAGCACTGACGGCCTTCACGGCCGCGACGGTGACGGGGGACCCCGCGCTGAACCTTCGGTCCTACGCGGTCCACGACACGGGGACGTACCTCCTGCTCTGGGTCCAGGTGGAGGGTCTCCTCTTCTCCGACCCCGTCGGGCTCGACACCGTCCACGTCTTCCTCGACGCCGATGCGGACGCGGCGACCGGGTACCGGATCGCGGGCCTCGGCGCGGACCACCGCTTCACCGTTTCCGGCGGCGGGGGCGCGGTCGAGGCCGCGGACGCGTTCGACTTCTTCGACTCGGATCAGGAGAACTGGAGGGCGTGGCGGTGGGCGTTTGCCCCCGAGATCGGACGGTCCACGCAGGCTCTGGAGATCCAAGTCCTCCGGCACCAGCTCGGCGAGGTCCGGGCCGGTTTCCTTGCCGCCTTCCTTGTTGAGGGCAACGACGGCACCGGGTCCATGTCCAGGGTCGCGGTGGGGGGCGGACCGGCCGCGGTCACCGCGGTGGTCTCCCGCGGGAACCAGGTGGTCTCGCAAGGATCCGAGGTGGGCACGGTGGCCCTGATTCTCGATGGAACGGGCGAGGTCCGCGTCGAGTCGATGAGCCTCGACATCGATGGACCCGCCGCGGTGGCCGCCGTGGGCCTGCCGGTAACGCTGACCGCGAGCGACCCCGTCGCCACCATCTCCCTCCTGGTCACTTCCACCGCGGGCGCCCAGGTGGGGGATGCGGTTCACGTCGCCGTGACAGGAATCACCGCGAACGCTCCCGTCACCCTGGAGGGCGGCCCCGTTGCGGCTTACCTGCTCGGCATCTCTGCGCAGAAGCGCATCGACGGGCTCTTCGAGGACTGGGCGGGACAGACCTCGCCCGGTGGCGTCTACACGCCCTCGAACCCGGACGTGAATCTCGTCGCCCATGGCGCCGCGCGAGATGCGACGACCGCCTTCGTTTATGCCCGCGTCGTGGGGACGGTCCTGAAGGGAGGCCAGATTCCTCACTTCGAGAACCGGCACAGCCCGCCGACGGGGGAGGCAGCACAGTCTTCGCCCGGCCCACCGACGAGGACGAGCGCGGAGGACCGGCTCTCCGTGTTCATCGACGAGGACCCCGCCAGCGCGTCCGGCGGCTGGGTGGACGGGGTGCGGGCGGACTGGTGGATCGATGTCCTCGGTCGTCGCGGACGGGTGACGGAGACGCACGTCTACGCCTGGGACGTCGACACCTGGACGCTCGCGGATCGCACCGTCTCGGTTGCCGCGGTGGGGAGTGAAATCGAGCTCAGTGTGGGGCTCGCCCTCCCGCCGACGGCGGAGGTCCTCACCAGCCTCCGGGACTGGCGCGGGAACGCGGACGCGACCCAGGTCTTCGGGACGCGGGGCACCCGCGGCGACAACAACCCGGCTCCGACAGCAACGGCTCCTCCGGACTGGACGCCGTGCGGCGGAACTGCCTCGTGGACGGACTTCGATGAGGGCCTTTCAGATCCGGCCCTCGAGATTCGCGAGGTGCAAGCTGCCAACTGCTGGCCCGATGGCTACATCATAGTTCGGTTCACCCTCGAGGCGTCGGCGCCCACCCTCACGGACAATTCCTACTGGATTTATGTCTCTCCGTCGGGCGCGCCCGGCCCACCGCAATGGCTTGTCGAAGAGTTGTCCACCGAGGTCTGCACCTACAACTGGGACGCCACCAATGGGGATTGGGGCGTGGGAGGGAGCGGATGCGATGTCACTGACACGCTGACCGATACCGATGTCGGGAGCGCTGTGCGCACCGTGAGCAACTGTTGGGTGAGTTTCGGTTGTGTAGACTTCGCGCTTGAGAAGTCGGACTATCCAGGGATTTGGGAACGTCCGTGGATCAGGCTGTCCACGTATGAGGCGGAGGACTTCGACCTTCTAGGGAACACCACGCGGGACCCGACAACCCAGTCTTCGGTTCAGGACATCTCGGGGATGTTCGAGATAGCCGAGTTCTCGCACATCGGCGTTGTCGCCGCGGCGGTGGTCCTGCCCTTCCTCGTCCGGAGACGTTGTGCGCGTCGGCCGTCGGCCGTGAGGCCTTAAGTAGGGTTCGCACTCTCATGCGGGGGAAGGAGTATCCAGTCCACCGCCGAGCGCCAGGCCTTCCAGCGCGTCCGCTCCCACGAGCTTCCGTACCTCTACACGGACGGACGGGACGTCTTCACGAGGAGCCTGACTCCAGGGCGGTCGGTCTATGGGGAGCGCCGCGTGGGTGACGGCACCGTGGAGTACCGCGCCTGGTACCCGCAGCGCTCCAAGCTCGCCGCCCTCGTCCAGAAGGGCTGCCGCCACTGGCCCTTCCGCGGCCGCACCCGCATCCTCTACCTCGGCGCGGCGAGCGGGACGACCGCCAGCCACCTCAGCGACATCGCCACGGAGGGCGTGGTCCACTGCGTGGAGATCTCCCCGCGCGCCTTCCAGAAGCTCCTCGCGGTCGCGGAGCTGCGCGAGAACATGAACCCCATCCTCGCGGACGCGGTGAAGCCGGAGACCTACGCGCGGCAGGTCGGCGAGGTGGACGTCCTCTACCAGGACGTGTCCCAGCGCGACCAGCTGGGGATCTTCCTGAAGAACGCGCGGCTCCTCGCCCCGGGGGGCATGGGGTTCCTCATGGTGAAGTCGCGGAGCATCGACGTCGCCGCGAACCCGAAGCGGGTCTTCCAGGGCGTCGTCGATGCCCTGAAGGGCACCGGCCTCCAGGTCCTGGATGTCTTTCGCCTGGAGCCGTACGAGAAGGACCACGCCGCGGTGATCGTCCGGAGGACGGCGGGACACGGTGGAACGCTGACGGGAACACAGGGACCCGCGCGGTTCGAGGAATGAACCGCAAAGACCTTGGCGAGGCGACCCGCCTGCCCGCGGAGGTTGGATGCCGGCACTCCGCGCTTCCAAGACCGGGGGAGGCTCCCCGGACGCCAGGTCTCGCCGCGTGGCGGCGGCATTGGTGGCCGCGTTGGTGTGGTCCACGCTCCTCGTCCCGACCGCGCACGCCTCCCCCTGGCTGTACGGCGTCACGGCGACTCCCAACCCCGCCAACGTCGGCGACCTCGTGACGATCAACGCCACCGCGGAGACCTACGCCTTCTACTACATCGCCGCGGCCGAGTATCACGTGGACGATCCGAACCCGATCCCGGGCACCGGGACGCCGATGTACGCCGTCGACGGCACCTTCGACGAGGCGATCGAGGACATCTCGGGAGTGCTGGACACCTGGAACCTGTCCGTCGGTTCTCATGCCATCTGCGTGTTGGCTGAGGAGAGTGCCGCCAACGGGACCTGGTGGAGCGCGTGTGGGACGGTGACTCTGATCATCAGCGGCGCCCCCCCGGTCGCCAGCGCCGGGCCCGACCAGTCCGGTGCCGTGGGCCTGCCACTGACCTTCGACGGTAGTGGGTCCTCCGATCCCGACGGCTGGATCATCACCTACCACTGGGAGTTCGGTGATGGAAGCGAGGCCTACGGCTCTGTCGTCACGCACGCCTACTCCGGCGGGGGGACGTACTGGGTCGCGCTCACGGTGTGGGACAACGATCTCCTCTTCGATGTGGACATCGCCATGGTGACGATTGCAGGGGCCCCTCCCCTCGCGGACGCGGGCGGCCCCTACGCGGGGCGGAAGAGCCAAGCGGTGGGGTTCGACGGGACCGGATCGCGCGATCCGGATGGTTCCATCTCCACCTTCGACTGGGAGTTCGGGGACGGACAGCAGGGGTCGGGTCCGAAGCCGAACCACGCGTACCTCACCGGAGGGACGTTCATGGTGACGCTCACCGTGACGGACTACGACGGGCTTTCTGCATCCGACACCACGACCGCGACAATCGACGATGCACCGGCCTCCCCGCCGGGAATGACGAAAGCGCGCCTGACGGGGTTGGCCTTTCAGGACGTGAGCCTCCAGTGGACGCTGTCGGCGGACGACGGCACTGGAGAAGACGATGTGGTCGCCTACGACATCTACCTCGGGACCGCCTACGACCCGACGGGTGCCTCTTACTCGCTATTCGCGTCCGTCCCCGCGGGCACGAGTTCGTTCGTCCACGTGGGGGGAGGAGCGGCTGGGACCACGGCGTTCTTCTACCAGGTGCGAGCCCGCGAGGACAATGGCCGGGCGATTGCCGCGGTGGATCAGGCGGGGAAGTTCTCCCGCTTCCTCGCAAAGGGGAATCAGCTCGTCAGCGTGCCGTTTGCCCAGGACGACTGGTCCGTGGGTGCGGTGCTCCAGACGATCTCGTGGACGCGGGCGCGGACCTTCGCCAACATCGCAGGACACGGGCACAACTGGCACTCCAACCAGAACGGGAAGCCGTGGCAGGACCTCGTGACGCTGGACGGTCGCATGGCCATCTGGGTGGCGGTCGCGGAGGACGGGATCTGGACCGTCGCGGGTCTCGTCCCGAGGCTCACGCAGATCGACCTCAAGGTGGGCTGGAACTTCCTCGGCTACCCCAGTTTCACCGCGAAGACCGTCAGCCAGCTCCTGGCGGGAATCGGCTACCAGACCGTCGAGGGCTATGCGAACGACCCGCCTTACTACCTGAAGCGGCTCAGTCCCTCGGATTCGATGTACGCGGGGAATGGGTTTTGGATTCACGTCAACCAGGGTGCGACGCTGCTCTTCACCAACTGAACCATGACCGAGAGCTGGAGGCCGAACCGACCTTGACTCCCGGCACCGTGGCTCACCCCGTAGGCCACGACCCGTACGCCCGTTTCGCGCCCTACTACGACCTCCTGTACGAGCGCAAGATGGACTACGACGAGGAGACTCGCTGGCTGATCCGCGCCTTCGCCCGCTTCGGGAACGACGTGCGGTCGGTGCTCGACCTCGGGTGTGGGACAGGGAACCACGCCCTCCGCCTCGCGGCGAAGGGCTACGAGGTTGTGGGCGTGGACCGCTCCGCACCGCAGATCGCCGTGGCGCGGCGAAAGGCCCGGAGACGTCGGCTGCGCGTCGAGTTCGTGCGCGGCGGCATGGCCACCTTCCGCCTCCCGCGGCGGTTCGACGCGGTGATCTGCCTTTTCGGTTCGTGGGATTCCCTCGTCGACCTGCGGGAGGTACGGGCGGCGCTCCGCCGCGTCCACGCCTCGCTCCGGGAGGGAGGCCTCTTCGTCTGCGAGTTCTGGGACGTTCGCGGTGTGCGGGACGGACACCGCTCCTGGGATCACGTCTGCGGCGACGTGAGTCTGATCCGGTGGGGTTCGAGCGCCTTCGACCGCCGCGCCCAGATTGTCACGCTGACAATGAGCCACCTCACCTACCGCGGCCGGCGCGTCCTCGAGGAGTTCATGGAGACCCACCGCCTGCGCGCCTACCGTCGAGCCGAGATAGGCCAGCTCCTGCGCGAGCACGGCTTCCGCGTCCTCGGCTGGTTCGGGCACCCCGACGGCGGTTTCCGGCCGCCCGCCGGCGGCCACAACGTCGTGGTCGTCGCCGTGCGGCGAGGGGTTAAATAGAGGGGGTCGGTATGGACGCTCTCCTCCAGGGAACTCCATGGCGAGAATGCACACGCGGCGACGCGGGCAGAGCGGGTCGAAGCGGCCCCCCGTCAAGGCGAACCCCGCCTGGGTGCAGCTCGGCAAGGGCGAGATCGAGGAGCGCATCGTGAAGCTCCACGGCGAGGGCCTCTCCAGCGCGGTCATCGGGCTCCGTCTCCGCGACCAGTACGGGGTGCCGAACGTCCGGCTGGCCACGGGGAGGTCCGTCCTCCAGACCCTGAAGGAGAAGGGCGTCAAGCTGGAGATGCCCGAGGACCTCGCGGCCCTCCTCCGGAGATCCGTGCAGCTCCAGAACCACCTGAAGACGAATCCCGCGGACACGCACAACAAGCGCAGTCTCTCGCTCACCGTGGCAAAGATCCGCCGGCTGGCGGACTACTACAAGAGAGAGGGCGTCCTCCCCGTGGACTGGGACTTCACGGTGAAGTCGGCGGAACTCCAGGCGCAGTGAGGTGAGGGGGTGTCCCTCGCGGACCTGGCCCCGAGGGAGTTCTGGGAGCGCGCGGCCGCGGGCCGGGCCTTGTTCGTAAGCGCCTCCCGCGTGCGAGTCCTCGCCCATTACGACCCGGACGGCACCGCCGCCGCGGCAATCCTGGCGAGGGCCTGCCTCCGGCGGGGGCTGGAGTTCCACGCGACGCTCTCGACCGTCCTCGACGCGGACCTCACGCGCCGCCTCGCGGAGGAGTCGAACGAGCTCCTCGTCGTCGCTGATATGGGGTCCGCGCAGCTGGACGCCCTTGAGGCCCTCGGCCTCCCCGCGGTCGTCCTCGACCACCACCAGGTGCTGAGAGACTCCGAGAAGGTCCTCCACCTGAACCCCGTGCTCTGGGGCGCGGACGGGGCGCACGGCGTCTGCGGGGCCACCGTCGCCTTCCTCTTCGCCTTGGCCCTGGATGAGGCGAACTGGGACCTCGTCGGCGCCGCCCTCGCGGGGGCCGTCGGGGACCGCCAGCACGTCGGCGGGTTCACGGGGCTGAACGCGGGCCTCGTCGCGGAGGCCGTGGCCCGGAAGCTCCTGCGGCGGGAGCGCGGGCTCCTCCTCCGGGAGGCAGCCCTCCCTGCCTCGCTCGCGGCCTCCGTGCAGCCGTACTTCGTCGGGATCTCCGGGCGCCCCGACGCCGCCGCGGCCTTCGTGGGTCGTCTGGGTCTCGACGCGAAGAAGCGGCCGCGGGACCTGAGCCCCGAGGAGCGCCGGCGCCTGTCCTCCTCCCTCGCCACCCAGCTCGTCGCGCAGGGGGCGAATCCCGAGGCCGTGGAGACCCTCGTGGACGACCGCTACTGGATCGAGTCCGAGCGCATCTACGCGGACGAGCTCACCGCGTACGTGAACGCCTGCTGCCGCCTGGGGGAGGAGGCGCTGGGCATGGCCCTATGCCTCGGAGACCGCGAGGCCTTCGCCGCCGCGGAGGACCTGCGGGGACGCTACGAGGGGGCCGTGCTGGCCTCCCTCAGGAAGCTCGAGGACGGGGACCTCCACCAGATGAAGCACGTCCAGTTCTTCTACCACGAGAGCACGACCCTCGCGGGGTCCGTCGCGGGCATCGCCATGCCCTTCTTCTTGGACCAGTCGAAGCCCGTCCTCGGCCTCGCCACGACGGGCGGCACGACGAAGGTGTCGTCGCGGGGGACGAAGTACCTCGTGGCCCGCGGGCTCGACCTGGCCGCGGGGCTGCGGGAGGCCGCCGCGGGCGTCGGCGGTGTCGGCGGCGGGCACAACGTGGCCTCCGGGGCGACGATCCCCAAGGGGCGGGAGCGCGAGTTCCTCATGCGCGTGGACACCCTCGTAGGGGAGCAGCTCAAGCCGCGCGAAGCGTAGGGGCGTCGCTCGCGATCCGGTACCGGGCCGTCCCGCGGTGGTACTCCAGGGTCCCCGTGAACTCGACGAGGTCACCGGGGGCGATGTCCTCGGGGAGCGTGTCCCCGCGGACGAATCCCGCGAAGGCGTAGCCGCCGTCGCGTAGCTCGAACGCGGTCCCGACGAGCTCCCCGCGCGTGGCTGTCATCGCGGCGACGCCGATCCAGCGCCCTGCAAACTCGCCCGGAGCGGAGAGGAGGTCCGCCAGGGGGACGAACCCGCAACGGGGCGTGGACGGATGCGGCGCAGAGCCGTTCGCGGGGACGAGGAGTTCCCAGCGCTCCCGCAGCGGCTCGAACTCGAGGGTCCCGCAGACGTCGACGACGCCCTCCGCCCCCTCGGCGGAGACGGCCCAGAGCGCGAGGCCCCCCGCGGAGAGCCGCACGCGGGAGTAGTCCAGCACCATGCGGGGTTCGGCCAGGACCCCGGCCGCCGTGACGTTCATCCCCTCCAGATCCGGGGCGCGGGCCGCCAGGGTCCGGAGGGGGACGCGGTTCCCCTCGGCAGGTCGGAGAATCTCAAGGTCGCTTGGCTGGTCCACCTGGAGGATGACCTCGTCCCCGAACGCCTGGAGTTCGCCGCGGGCGAGGACCTCGGCCCCGGGGAGCACGATCGCCCTATCCGGGAACACCGTCCAGGCGCGCCGCGCGACGAAGGCGCGGAGGGTCGCGAAGTCGCCCAGGTCGAGGAGGACGAGGCTGGCCCCTCCGGATCGCGTCGTCTCCGTGGACCGGAGCACGCCGCGGACCTCGACGTACTTGCCGACGTCGTCCGCGCCGATCTCGGTAAGGGCCAGGCGGGTCGGCCAGAGGCTCGCGCTGTAGGCGTACAGGGCGAGGAGGCCGAGGAAGGCGGCGGCCATGGCGAGGGCGAGCGCGCGTCGGGGATCCACGCCTCCCTCAAGGCCCCGCGGCGGTTCAGGGAGGCGGGCTACAGGTACTTCAGTAGGTGTCGAGGAGCCGGGCGACCTCGGACCGCTCGAGGTCCGTCCGGATCGCCTCGCCTGGCAGCACCTCGATGTTCCGCTCCAGGAGGGCGAGCTCCTTCTCGTCGAGGGCCTCCGGATTCACGGGGAGGAGGACGACCGCCTGCTTCTGCATGACGAACTCGCTCACGTGCTCCACGAACATGAGCGTCTGGAGGAAGCCGTTGTTCACGCCGAGGAACTCGAGGCCGTCCACGAGGACGACCGCCTCGCCGCCCGCGTCCTCGACGAACTGGACGACGGCCTTGGCGAGCGAGCCGAGGGCCGTGGGGTTCTGGTGGTCCGTCCCCGGCGTGTGGGAGAGCCAGAGGACCCGGACGTCTTGGAGGCCGTGGGCCTCGCGCACCCGCGCGGGGTACTGCCGCGTGACCACGAGCCCCTGGACGCGCCGCGTCGCCCGCAGGAGCTCGAAGAGGCGGTAGGCGAGATCGGGCTTGCGCTCCTCGATGAGGTAGCAGGCCCCCTGGCCCGACGGGAGGAGGGCGAGCGGCCCGCGATCGAGGCCCTCAATCGCCACGCCTGCGCCTCCCGGCCGCGGGTCCCATCCGGGCCGGCGTATCCCGCGGGACTTACTTGAAGCTAGCCCGGGCTCACCCCAGCTTCCGCTCGAGCTCCTCGGCGAGGACCTTCGAGGGCGTCTCGCTCAGGGAAATCGCCGTGGTCTTCCCCGCGGGGCCGCGGGAGATGACCTTCGTGTCGATCAGGCCCAGGGCCTCCAGGTCCTTCAGGTACTTCCAGAACTGCGTGTGTCCCCGCGGCTTCTCCCCGTACTCCTCGCACACGAGGGCGTAGGCCTCCTCGGCCTCGTTCGTCACGATGAACGTCTTCCTCCGGAGGCGGCGCGTGACCGCGAGGAGGGCGAGGGCGCGTGCCCGGTCGAGGTCGCGGACCTTCTCCTCGACGTCGGTGGCGTGCACCGTCGCCTTCGATCCCCGGACGTGCTCCGCGGCGATCTCCCCGGCGCCCTCCTCGTCGGCGAGGGAGCCCGCGGTCTGGAGGATCTCGATGGCGTACCGAGCGTCCCCGTACTCCGCGGCGATGTCCGCGATGAGGTCGACGACCTCCTCCGTCCACGTCCCTGCGTGGAGGGCGAGGTCGCACCGCTGGAGGACGATGTCCCGGAGTTCCTCGGCGGCGTACCGCGGGAACTCGACGGCGTTCGTGCGGCGGAAGGTGCTCGCCGTGGCGGCATCGAGGATGTCGAGGGCGTCGGGGTGCTGGGAGATGAGGATCAGGGAGACCCGCTCGCGCCCCCCCGCGGTCTCCTCCCCGAGCCGCGTCAGGGAGTACACGAGGTCCGGCCCGGACTTCTTCAGGAGGACGTCCGCCTCGTCGAGGACGAGGACGAGGTGCGCGCGGCGCTTCTCCATCTCCCGCCGCATCGATGTCAGCTTCTCCGGCACGGAGAACCCCCGCGCGGGGAAGTTTGGCTGGAAGTTCCGGATCATGGAGAGGCTGACGTCGTCCGCGGTGAACTTCTGGCGGCAGTTCACGACGAGGTACTCCACGGGCTTGTCGTGGGCGGAGGCCTCCCGCACGAGCTCCGTGCAGAACCGCCGCGCCGTGTGCGTCTTCCCCGTGCCCACGGACCCGTGGAGGAAGGCGTTCACCGCGACGCCGGCCTCGACGACGGGGCGGTACAGGGCCGCCAGGCGCTGGAGCTGCTTCTCCCTCCGGGGGAGGCGATCGGGGACGTAGTCGAAGGACAGCTTCCCGAAGTCCTTGAAGACGGTCAGAGCGCCGCCAGTGCGCGGCATGGAGTCGCTGCTAACCCCCGTTCGGATTTAACCCTTCGGAGGGGGTGGGATCGGCTCGGGCGGAGGGGCTTGGATCTCGGACGGCTCCGGCTCGGAGTCCGTGGACGGCGGGATCGTGGTCCCGGATGCCGGGTGTCCCCCCCGGCTCAGCATGCGCGATCCCGCGGCCTGCAGAACCCAACCGGCGATGGCGATGGCCAGCAGGGCATAGAGGGCCGTTCCGAACCAAGGTGGCATGGGGAGCTCTCCCGTGACGAGCGCGTAGAGGCCTACCGCGGCCTCGAGGCCGACAGGAGGGCCGGCGAGGAGCACCCACACGGCACCCTTGGACGGGGATGGCGGGAGGCCGCCGACGCGCCGGGCCACGAGAGCGCCCGAGAGGGCGAGGAGGACCGCCAAGAGGAGCGCCACGAGCGGTGTCCACCGGCCGGAGGCTTGGATCGTGATCTCCTTCACCCCCCCGACGTTTCCCGCGGTGTCCACCGCGCGGAACGCGAAGGTGTGCTGGCCCGCCTCACTGAACGCGACCGGGCCCGAGTAGTTCTGCCACGCGCCCCCGTTCAGGGCGTACTCCACCCGCGCGACGCCGGAGCTCGCATCCGTGGCGGCGAGGTCGACGGACTCACCGGTGAGGAGGCTGAGCAGATTTCCGGTCACCGCGGCCCCGCGGTACCGGGCCTCGACCTCGGCGGGCGTCCGGTCGACGGAGAACGACCGTGCACCGCTGAAGGGGGACCAGACTCCGAACG
>Ga0209431_10001551_pt1 | contig 19018 bp, 15 predicted proteins | sample RifCSP13_3_FD_184021 | JGI IMG/M metagenome (GOLD analysis project Ga0209431, IMG submission 184021) | Soil microbial communities from Rifle, Colorado - Rifle CSP2_sed 13_3 (SPAdes) (version 2) | ecosystem: Environmental > Terrestrial > Deep subsurface > Rock core/Sediment | place: Rifle...
AAACCAGGAAATTGCGGAACAGCTTTTTATCAGTAAGCGAACGGTGGATCACCATCGCGCCAGTTTACTCACCAAGACCGACACCCGGAATGCAGCCTCCTTGGTGATATATGCCATCAGGCATAAGTTGATTGAAGTTTAGTAAGTTACTCCCTACTCCCTACTCCCTACTATTCTTCAAGGCTTTATATAGTATTTCTACGGGATGCAATGCCTGAACCCCTGTTCCATCCAAAATCTGCTGGCGGCAGCTGGTGCCGGAAGCGCAGATCAGTGTTCCGGGAACCGCATCCCTGACAGCCGGGAACAATACGAGCTCACCAACTTTCATGGACAGCTCATAGTGCCGTTTTTCATATCCGAATGCGCCGGCCATGCCGCAGCACCCTGATTTAATTTCATCAACCGAATAATTTTCAGGAATGGTAAGCATTATTTTTGTGTGCTCTGTTGAGGCAACGGCCTTCTGCTGGCAATGGCCATGAAATCTGATGTTCTGTCTGCCGTCAGTAAAACTTTTACGGTCAATCCTTCCTGCCTGGAATTCGGCTGCAATGAATTCATCAATCGTCAGGCAATACTGCGCCAGGTTGCGTGCTGTATTGCGCAGCCGTTCACTGGCAAGACCGGGATATTCGTCCCGGAATGTCAGAATTGCCGATGGTTCAAGTCCCACCAGCAGATGGTTTTCATTCACAAGCGGGCTGAACAGCCTGATGTTTTTATCCGCAATCTTCCTGGCTTTGCGCAGTAATCCCTTGGAGATATAAGTCCGTGCGCTTTCCCTGGATGTAACGACCCGGATGCCGTATCCCAGCTTTGTTAACAACTTCACGGCAGTGATCCCTATCTCGGCTTCGAGGTAATTGGTGAATTCATCCACAAAAAGATACACCTCGCGTTTATCACCCGGTTGTGCTGAATTTACCGGCTTAAAATAGTTATTCTGCCTGAGCCATTTTTCAAAACTACGGGGAGATAACAGGGGAATTTCCCGTTCTCCGGCAAACCCAAGAAGTTTCTTTACAAATCCCGAGATGAACCTGCTTTTAAGCAATGTATTAAAAACTACCGGGAAGCGGGAATTGATCCTGTGAATGACGGCAATGTTTGCAACAAGCCAGGTTGTAAGGGATACGCCTTTTATATCGTGGTAATGCTGCAGAAATTCAGCCTTGAGCATTGCCATATCCACATTGGACGGACATTCGGATTTGCACCCTTTACAAGAAAGACAGAGATCCAGAATATCATAAACAGCATCGATTGAAAGTGCCTTTGTATCGGCCGGACGGATAAGATATTCACGAAGGGCGTTGGCACGGGCACGGGTAGTGGTTTGTTCGTCGCGGGTAGCCATATAGCTCGGACACATGGTACCCCCCATAAGTTCCGATTTCCGGCAATCACCCGAACCATTGCATTGTTCAACATGCCGGAGAAATCCCATGGTGGCGGCATGATCAAAGACAGGCTTTATTTCAACATTTCCCCGGGTTATCCGGGTACGGAGTGAGGAATCCATCTTTGGTGTATCCGTGATCTTTCCCTTGTTGAATATTCCCTGCGGATCCCATGTCCTTTTTACCTGCCGCATCAGCTCATAATTCTTTTCGCCAACGATGACCGGGATGAACTCACCCCGGAGTCTCCCGTCGCCATGTTCACCGCTCAGTGAACCCCTGTACTTTTTAACAAGCCAGGCCACATCCGTGGCAACTTTACGAAACAGTTCAATTCCTTTGGGATCTTTCAGGTTCAGCACGGGCCGCATATGCAGTTCACCCGTTCCCACATGGGCATGAAAAACGCAGTTGAGCTTGTAACTATCAAGAATAACTTTGATATCCCGGATATAGTCCGGAAGCATATCCGGCCGTACCGCAGTATCTTCTACCAGGGAAACCGGTTTGGCGTCTCCCGGAATATTTGAAAGAACACCAAGTCCCGATTTGCGCAATGCCCACACTTTGTTTATATCATCGCCGGTGATAAGCGGAAAGTGATGGCCCAGGCCTGCCTGTCTGAGTTCACGCTCCAGTGCATTTCTGATTTCATGGATCTCACTCATGGAATGTCGAGCAAATTCCACAATCAGAATAGCACCGGGATCACCCTGCACGAAAAAACGGTTCTTCCGTTGTGAGATATTTGATTTGGTGCATTCAAGTATCGTTTGATCCATTAGTTCAACAGCCCCGGGATTGTATTTCAAACAGATCAGGTTAGCCAGCAAAGATTCTTCCAGCGTGTTGAAATGAATGCATATCAGGCCTTTTTCCCTGGGGGGTAATGGAACCAGATTCAGCTTAATTTCTGTAATAAAAGCCAGGGTGCCTTCGGAACCTGCAATCAGCTTTGAGAAGTTGAACGGGAAACCGTTGGGCGTAAATGGTTCCGTGTGCAAAAGCAAATCCAGGGCGTAACCTGTGTTTCTTCTTTTAATGGCCGGATCAGGAAATCCGTTCATAATTTGCATCCTGTTTTCCGGCAGCGAAAGGATCTCATGTATATTGCGGTAAATGGTATTCTCCAAACCGTTACCTTGCAGTTTTGCAATAAATGCGTCCTTGCCAAGTGATCCGAAAACCACCGGCTGGCCATCGCTCAGCAGGGTATCTACTGCCAGCAGGTGATCACGTGTGCTCCCGTAAATCAGGGAATGTGCCCCGCATGCGTTATTACCAACCATGCCGCCAATCATGCACCGGTTGGATGTAGATGTTTCCGGTCCGAAGAACAATCCTTTGGCTGCCAGTTTCATGTTAAGCTCATCAAGTACCACACCTGGCTGCAACCGGACAAAGCCTTCCGCTTCATTAATTTCGAGGATGCGGGTAAAGTGCCTGGATACATCCACAACAATACCATTGCCTACAACCTGTCCGGCCAATGATGTTCCGGCTGTCCTGGGTATTAAAGTAGTATTGTTTTCGGCAGCAAACCTGATCAGCAGCTGTATATCTCCTATGGTGGCAGGCAGGGCAACTGCCATGGGAATTTCGCGGTAAGCCGATGCATCTGTGGCATACAGCAAACGTTGCGTCATGCCGGTGAACAATTCACCCGACAGATCTTTTTCCAGTAAGTTAAGCGTCTTGATTTCTTGTTCTGTATTCATGTCCTGTTCTGATCACCTCCGGTGAATGAAAACGGTTAGTCATGCAAATCTACTATTTAACCCCGTAAAAAAATATGGCAGTGCAAAAAAGAGCAAATTGACTTTTGTCATCACGGATACCAAATATTAGCGTTAAATTGCTTAAAGCTCCGTAACATCTGATAAATTGTTGTTCTTTTGTTACGTAAATTGTCATTTTTCGTTACCTTTGAAACGGAGAATTATCTTTATAAATATTTGATATACAATGAATTTAATTAAACTAATAAAGGAGAACGCCAAAAAGAATAAAAAAAGGATTGTGTTGCCCGAGAGTTATGAAGAACGTACCTTAAGGGCAGCGGATACAGTTATTGCTGAAGGGATTGCGGATATCATACTGATAGGGAACACGGGGGATATTCATGCCAATGCAAAGAAATTCGGATTAAAGAACATTGAAAAGGCTCAGTTGGTTGATCCCCTGACGGATGCCAGGAGAGAAGCCTATGCCGAAATGATGGTCGAACTTAGAAAATCTAAAGGGCTTACAAAGGACGAGGCCATAAGGCTGCTTCAGAATCCGTTGTATTTTGCCACCGTGATGATAAAATACGGTGATGCGGACGGAGAGGTTGCCGGTGCGGACAATGCAACGGGTGATGTGCTGAGACCTGCATTTCAATATGTCAAAACCTTTCCGGGTATAAGTGTTGTATCCGGGGCTTTTCTGATGTTTTTAAAGGATAGGGAATATGGTGAGAATGGCCTTATGATCTTTGCTGATTGTGCCGTACATCCGAATCCCAGCAACAAGGAGCTGGCTGAAATTGCTGTCGCTACGGCAAAAACCACCCGGGCAATTGCAGGCATTGAGCCTCGAATTGCCATGCTGAGTTTCTCCACCAAAGGTAGTGCCAGTCATGAGATGGTGGAAAAGGTTGTCAGTGCAACCCGCATAGCCAGGGAGATGGATCCCGGCCTGAAGATCGACGGGGAATTGCAGGCTGATGCAGCCATTGTGGCGTCGGTTGGACTTAAGAAAGCACCGGGAAGTGAAATTGCCGGTAAGGCAAATGTGCTGATCTTCCCCACCATGGAAAGCGGGAATATCTGTTACAAGCTTGTTCAGCGCCTGGCACATGCCAAAGCCATCGGGCCCGTATTACAGGGAATGGCCGCACCCATCAATGATCTTTCGCGCGGTTGTTCGGTGGGCGATATTGTTGATTTAATTGCTATCACAGCCAATCAGGCTGTTGGTACAAAATAACGAGGTTTAATACAATTTTCATACAGTATAATATGGCAGAAGTTATTGTTGAATCAATTGAAAATTATGGACTTAGTGAGAAGTCCCGTTCCCGGACCCTGTTTTCCAGGGTAGGTGTTGTCGGATGTGGTACTGTGGGACAAAATATTGCCCTGCTAATCAGTCAGAAAGAACTGGAGGTGATCTTTATCGAATTATCCGAGGAGAAGATCAGTTATGCCGTCTGTAAGATGGAGCAGGAACTTGATAACATGATCGGTCGATGGGGAATGACTCCGGGTGAAAAGAGAGCGATACTGTCGAGGATCAGCGGCAATATGGGGTACGAGCATCTGGAAGGCTGCGATCTTGTGATCGAGGCTATCCGTTCGAAATCACGTGAGCAGCGCATTACTTGCAGAAAAGAGGTATTTAAGAACATTGAAAAATATGTTTCCCCCGAGACCATAATTGCCACCAATTCCACCACCATTGCAATCACGGAACTTTCTTCGGAACTCGAACATAAGGAACGATGTGTCAGCCTGCATTTTCTGACCAATGCGCCCGGTGCGAAGATGATCGAAGTGGTAAGAAGCCTCTATACTTCGGATGAGGTATATGACAAAGTGAGCAAGTTCATTACCATGCTTGGGAAGGTATTGGTTCCGGTACAGGAATCTCCGGGACTTATCAGCATCAGGCTTTTTGTAACCATGGTGAATGAAGCTTGTGAAATCCTTATGGAAGGCGTAGGGTCAAAATCTGATATTGATACCACCATGCGCATCGGGCTGGGCTTATCACTTGGTCCTTTTGAACTGGCCGACAAGGTTGGGCTTGATAAGGTTGAAAGATGGATGGATAACCTGTATGGTGAATTCGGTGACATCAAATACAAGGCCTCCCCGATCATTAAGCGGCATGTGCGGGCTAACCAGTTTGGGCGAAGTACGGGAAAGGGATTTTATGATTATGACGAAACGGGCAAGAAGATTGGCTAGGTAACCCCTAAAATATTAATTCATCAAATCATCAAATCATCAAATCAACAAATCATCAAATGAAGGTATTAGTATTGAATTGTGGCAGTTCGTCCATCAAGTTTCAGCTGTTTGATATGCAATTGAAATCAACACTGGCGAAGGGGGTTGCGGAAAAGGTAGGCATGAAAGGATCATTCGTAAAACTGGAAAAGGAAGACGGGCAAAAAGTAAGATTTGAGGGAGAAATCCTGGATCACCAGACAGGGATTGAATACATCCTGGGCATTATTACCAGTAAGAAACATGGCTGTATTAAAAGCCTTGATGAAATTGATGCCGTTGGGCACCGTGTTGTAAACGGGGGAGAAAAATTTAACTCCAGTGTGCTGATTACCGATGAGGTACAGGCCGAAGTGGAAAAGTATGTCGACCTTGCCCCCCTGCATAACCCGGCCAACCTGAAAGGAATTTATGCAATAAAGCTGCTGATGCCCGGTAAACCCCAGGTTGGGGTTTTTGATACAGCCTTTCATCAGACGTTGCCTATGCATGCTTTTATGTATGCCATACCCTATTCGCTGTATAAAAAATATGGAATACGCAAATATGGTTACCACGGTACAAGCCACTATTACATCAGCAAACGCGCATGCGAGATCCTGGATGTTGATATTAAAACCCAGCGGATCATCACGGTGCACCTGGGGAACGGCGCTTCCATGGCTGCTGTTAAATTTGGGCAATCGGTTGATACCTCCATGGGCTTTACACCCATTGAAGGACTGATCATGGGAACAAGGTCGGGAGACCTCGATATCGGGGTTGTTACATACATTATGGATAAGGAGGAGATCGGGATATCACAGGTGGGGACACTGGCAAACAAGCAAAGCGGAATGCTGGGCATAACGGGAATATCGTCGGACATGCGGGAAATTGAGGATGCGGCTTTAATACACAAGGATAAAAGGGCCATGCTGGGATTGGACATGTACCATTACCGGGTTAAAAAGTATATCGGATCCTACGCTGCCGCAATGGGTGGTGTGGATATCGTGGTATTTGCCGGCGGAATTGGAGAAAACGGCCCCGAGACCCGCGAAGAAATCTGCAAGGACTTAGAATTCCTGGGTATTGAGCTGGACCTGGAAAAAAACAACGGCCTCCGTTCAAAAGAGGCAATCATCAGCCGGAAAGGTACCAAAGTCACCGTTATGGTTGTTCCTACGAATGAAGAGCTCGTTATTGCAGAAGATACCGCAAGAATTATAGATCAAATGAAAAAAATAAAATAATTCCGCATGGCCCTGAAATCACTCCGTGAACTGGTTGAAATTGCTTCCGGAAAAGGCAGCAGGAAGCTTGTTGTTGCCGTGGCACAGGATGAGGATGTACTTGGTGCTGTAAAACTTGCCGCACAGGCAGGAATTGTTGTGCCGGTACTCGTGGGCGACGGGGAAAGTATCAGGAGTGCCGCGGATGCTGCCGGACTGGATTTGTCATCGGTTGAGATCATTCATGAGCCCGATAAAGTCCGGGCCTGTTCGCGGGCTGTAGAATATATCCGGGAAGGCAGGGCACAATTGCTTATGAAGGGAATGGTAAGTACCGGCTTGCTGGTAAAGGCCATAATCGACAAGGAATCGGGTTTACTAAGCGGTAGCCTTCTGAGTCACCTGGCTTTGTTTGAATCGCCCTATTACCATAAGATTATTTGCGTTACCGACGCTGCATTGAACATAAGTCCTGACTTAAACGATAAAGCCTGTATAATCAACAATGCTGTAGCGGCATTTCACCGGCTTGGAATATCCCTGCCCAAGGTAGGTGTTCTCGCTGCCGTGGAAACAGTAAACCCTAAAATGGAAGCTACGGTGCATGCTGCCATGCTCACCATGATGCAAAAGCGTAAACAGATCACCGGATGCCTGGTAGATGGTCCGCTGGCGCTTGACAACGCCATTTCTCCTGTGGCAGCACGACATAAGGGCATTGTTTCCGAAGTGGCCGGGGACGCAGATATATTGCTTGCCCCCGATCTGAACTCGGGCAACATATTGTACAAAATGTTCAGTTTCCTTGGCGGGGCTCAGGGTGCCGCTATTGTTACCGGGGCTGTTGTTCCGGTTGTGCTCACTTCACGGGCTGATCCCGAGAACAGCAAATTTCTTTCCATAGCTCTCGGTGCGGCCATGATATAAAATACCTGTCTTGTTTCTGTTCTAAATCCTCGGCTAATGAACCATATAATTCTCGCCATCAATCCCGGGTCCACCTCAACGAAAATTGCGGTATACCACAATGCCAAGCCGGTATTCCTTAAAAGTATCATTCACGATCCGGCGGAATTGTCGAAATTCAAGCGCATGAGTGACCAGTATGAATTCAGGAAAAGCATTATCCTCAAGGAACTTAAGGATTCCCATATCGTAACTGAAATGATCGAGGCCGTGGTTGGCCGTGGTGGCCTGGTCCGGCCCATCGAATCGGGTGTATATAATATTAACGACCAGCTTCGTCGTGATTTGTTCGAAGGTGTAATGGGAGAGCATGCCAGTAACCTGGGTGGGTTGATCGCGCATGATATTGCCAGGGATCTTCCCAATTGCCGTGCTTTTATAGCCGATCCCGTGGTGGTGGATGAATTGCAGGACGTAGCCCGTATTTCAGGGCATCCCCTTTTCCAGCGATTTTCCATTTTTCATGCCCTTAACCACAAGGCAACAGCCAGGGCATATGCCAGGCTTATGAACCGCAAATATGAAGACCTGAACCTTGTAATAGCCCATCTGGGTGGAGGGATATCTGTTGCTGCACACCGGAAGGGGAAAGTAATTGATGTAAACCAGGCGCTTGATGGTGAAGGCCCATTTTCACCCGAACGATCGGGATCGCTTCCCTCGGGTGCGCTGGCCAAATTATGCTTTGAAGGCACCCTGCCACTCGAAGAGATCAAAAAAATGATCACCGGGGCAGGAGGATATGTGGCCTACATGGGAACCAACAGCGCCTATGAGGTGGAATTGCTGGCACAGGACGGTGATGATAAAGCCAGGCTGATCCAGGACGCCATGTCATACCAGATCGGCAAGGAAATTGCCGGCATGTGTGCCGTACTTCATGGTGAGGTGGATGCCATCATTCTTACAGGTGGTATTTCACATAATCCCATGGTGGTTGAATACATCAAAAAAATGGTTTCCTATATTGCCCCGGTGGTTATTTACCCGGGAGAGGACGAAATGCATGCCCTGGCCATGAACGGACTGATGGTATTGAAAGGGGAGATCAAACCCAAGGAATATGACGAATCCACGCGGGTAAATGTCCAGCTGCCGTGCTGGGATTCGAGAGATCAGGAGAAGGATGAGATGATGAAGTAGTAATGAGTGACTCATTACTCATCACTTTTTTCAAGGATTTCCTAAAGACACCGGTACTACCCTGCCCTGCATGTGCTTATGGGCCGTGAGGGCAAAATGACCGATAAATTCCGCCATTTCTCTGGGATTTAGCCTGGCTTTATACCCGGGGAAGGCTTCTTCCAGCATTTCGGTCTGCACCGAACCCAGTGCCAGGCAATTGAAGGCTATACCGCTATCCCTGAATTCTTCGCTCAGGCACTCGGTAAGGCATGCCAGAGAAGCTTTGCTGGCGCTGTAATACGACAATCCCGGGAATTTCGTGCTGCCCTGGAATCCCCCCATACTGCTGATATTTACAACGTGGGATAATCCGTTTTTGCCCATGAGTGGCAGTAATTCCCGGATAAGCAGTGATGGTGCAAAAAAATTGATCCGGAATATCCGTTCGATCTCTTCCAGGGCAATATCTTCGAAAGGTTTGTTGATCAATACTCCTGCATTGTTTATCAGTATATCGATATTTTTTACCGATTTGGGAAGCTTTTTTACCAGTGAACCAGGCTCCTGCAGAAAAATATCGAGGTCAAATACCATGGGATGCAGTCTGGAATGCTTGTTCAATCCGGCACACTCCGTGGCAAGCCGGCCCAGTCCGGCCTTGTTGCGTGAAAGTGCAAAGATCTCAACATCCTTCATCCCGGCAAAGTACCTGGCCGTTTCAAAGCCAATACCCCTGCTTGCTCCGGTTATCATTACAACCATATGGAAAAATGCTTTTGAATTCGTACTTTTACCGTCCGCTGACCATAAAGATAAGAAAGTCATATGATATTAAAACGTTGTTTCGGGATAATTGCCATGATCGTATTCATGGCAGCATTGCATGCCCAGGTGGAGGAATCTGTGCAGAAGGGCGAGAAAAGGGGTAAGGAAAGGGAAAAGATCCCGTTTTCCCAGCGCCTGGTTTTCGGAGGTGATCTCGGCCTGAGCTTCGGGACGATAACCTACATCAAAATTGCCCCGATAGTGGGTTACAAAGTCACCGACCGGCTGACGGCAGGGCTTGGGCCTATTTATATTTATGAAAGTTATAAGAATTATAGCCTGAAGACTTCCACCTATGGTGGAAAAGTATTGGCTTCTTTTACCATTATCAGGGGATCGAGCCTGCCTGCTGCGATAGGTATCGGGGATATGGTGCTCCACGCGGAAAATGAGGTCATTAACCTGGAGCCTACCTATGCCGATTTTAATGGATATTATTTTGGTGACCGGATCTGGATCAATAACCTTTTGCTTGGCGGAGGGCTGAGCCAAGCACTTGGCGGCAGGTTTGCCGTGTCGATCTTCATCCTGTGGGATGTCACCCGGAATCAGTACTCCCCTTACAGCAATCCGATTTTCAGGTTCGGGTTTACCTTTTAGACTGTTAACTAATTAGGCTGTCAGGTCCCTGACCTGACAGCCTAATTAGCTTAACAATCAACCAATCAACCAATCTATCTGCCTACCTTATCGATACTCCCAGTCCTGCAGTAAGCACGCTGTAATTGGCCCAGCTGTAATCGAAGTGGATGGTAATAACAGCAAGCTTAAACCTGATCCCGGCATTAACCCTTGGTTTGGTAACGCCGCCGTCCTGGTTCCTGATTTCCATGTAGATGGGATCTACCCATGCCTGAACAGTGGGCGTTGTTCCGTCGATATATACCGAAGGATAATCACCCTCGAGTTTTAGATTGGTTTTGGTCGATACAAATCCCAAACCACCATAAAAGCAAACAACCGGAAGGTTGGCGGAGAACAGAATATTTGCCGTCTGACTTTGTACAATCAGTTTCATATACTGGTTATCCCAAGGATTGGCATCTGCACCTGGTAATGTACCTGCATTAATATTGTCAGGAGTAAGATCAATATCTACAAAAGTATGCAGTTTGGTATATCCATACATCACTGCAATTTTTAATACGGGCAGTTTTTTAAGACCGGGTATCCATTGACCCAGGTCATGCTTGCCACCGATACCCCAAAGCCCTATTTCATTTCCTTTATATTTAATATTGGGCATATACCGGACAAGTACTTCAGTCCCCTTAATAAGGCCGATCCCTGCCTGGAGCATGGGAGAAGGAACATAGTTCGTGTTCAGTCCCCTGGGCATCATAAAGGCAGTTTCAGAAAATTCGGAATAGTTATAATCCATCTGGGGACCGTTTTCTTTTGCACCTGCCACAGTAGGAGCCTCAGTCATGGCAGGGTTATTGAGCTTTAGAAATGACAGTTCTGAATCATCGATAACGAAAGTTTCATACTTCTTCGGGATAATAGCCACACTGGAGGACAAGGTGATGTCAAATCCACCCAGCTTATGTGTCTCGGCGGTATTGTACCAGCCGCTTCCCATTGCAGCGCCAAAGGCATTAACTGCCGGAGTGATATAGGGTTGCAGCAACAGTTCGGCGTCCGCGGCCCCGGCAGCCATAATTTTGCCTACTTCGGCAATTTGCGCGTTGATTCTGCCATAACCCAGGAGTACTGCGGCCAGGGATAACAATAATCCAGCCTTTAATATTTTTCTCATACCGTTTAGTTTTTGTTTTTGTGTCATGGTCATTTTACGGCAAAACGATCTTTTTGTTCCGTTTTTGATCGCAAAATGCACGATCATGGGAATTTGTTAATAAGTGGGGAAAATTAAGGTAAATTTTATTTTATGGATAAAAATTAGATACTATCTTTGCAACTCTTTAAAAAGAGCAGGTTTGCCTGTAAAGAAATTATGGAAATGCCTGTAAAAAGGGCACTCCGATCCAGTAGCTCAGCAGGTAGAGCACATCCCTTTTAAGGATGGGGTCCTGGGTTCGAATCCCAGCTGGATCACTTTTAGGTAATATATTCCCCTATTAGTCAATAGATTAACAGGGGTTTTTCTTTTTATGGTGTCGGATATGATGTCGGATAGGTTACACTCACATGCAAACTTCCTTTTTGGAGTCTGAAAACTCCTTAACAAAATGTTAAGTTTTGTTAGGTTTTAAGTTGCGATATTTTCTTTATAGCATTGCCTTCGTTATGCGATCGCATTCCCCCGCCTCTGATCGTGAAATGGGTAGACTTATTCGGGAAAAACAGGAAGCGGGAGAACTGGCCAAAAAAGGAGAAAGTAAATATAATTCTCTTATACTGCAAGAGAATAAGAGAACCCTTCCAGAAATTGGTGTAACCCTTAAAGAAAGCAGCACATCAAAAAATTTAGCTTCAATAGCAGGAGTGCCGGGTTATAGAATAAATTAACCTCATTGTGGTGATTGTAATTAATGATAATATCAAAAATGTTTCTGTATTATTGATTTCGGATAGTCATAAAATATTATTCATATTAATACGAAATTTGGCAGTCTGTTATATGATAAAATGCCCCTAAAGTTCAATGGTAATTTTTTACTGTTTGATGCCTTCCTATCCGTCTTAATTCGTATTTAGACGTAATTCTATTTATGACTTATATTTTATTTATTTCCAGTTACTTACGGTATATTCTCAAATTTTCGCGTCTTCCCTACTATTTATGGAAAAAAATGGATTGGGATTGATTTAAAAATAAATCAAAATTCTTGACTTCTTGTATCTATTTCATATATATTTGTTTTCTAACGCATTAGATTTAAATTGTTATATTGTGTTGAAATTAAATTAACATATGCTTATTATTGTTAAGGACGAACATAAAATAAAACCAAGCACTGAAGGGAAAATACTAAGAGATAACAGGCAATTAAGTAACCGGGATACAATAATCGCTTTCTGAAATTTTACACAGCATTGCAATAGCAGACTGTTTAAAGTTGTAACTTTATGCTTAAAATATTTGTTATGTACCCTGCAGCAAACCTTTATTTAACACCCGATCTGAACATAGCTGAAGTCGTTCTGGACAACCCCCGTATAATTCTTTTGCTGGAACATTTTAACATTTATGTTCCTTTGCATGAAAAAACAATTCGGGAGATCAGTATTGAGAATAATCTTAATTTTGATTTATTTTTAACATTTGCCAACCTTTATAATGGAATAAGTTACACTTCACCAGTACAATTTTCTTTCGACGAAGTACAATCTATAATTAATTTTTTGAAAAAAAGCCACACGTATTATACTGAAGAAATGTATCCTGATATCAGGAACAATATTAAGCAGATGTTTGAAGTGAATAATTATGAAGAAATGGCCTTGATAGACAAATTTTTTAAGGAATATTTTAAGGAAGTCACCGTGCATCTGAATTATGAAGACAATGTCGCTTTCCCATATATGAAAAATCTCCATGAACATCTTGTAAAGGGAGCGCCTATTACTGAGCCGGTAACTTATTCGGTAAAGGAATATAAGGAACATCACGACGATATTGAAGAAAAGTTGAATGATCTGAAAAATATTCTTGTTAAATACCTGCCCCCGAAAAATGACCAGAAGTTAAGGCGAAGGCTTTTTTTTAATTTATCCGAACTTGAAAATGACCTTAATATTCATGCCATAATTGAAGACATGATATTAATCCCGCTGGTGGAACAAATGGAACAATATTTAAAAAATCTCAGTGAGTAAGCCCGTAAATATTGTGATAACCGAAATTTCGCAGGTGATTTTTGAGGGGTTATCAAGAATTCTTTCAAGATCAGGCACACCGGTTCATATTTCGCATGCTGCAAGCCTTTCTGATACGGAAAAATTCATCATTTCGAATAAAAAGAGTGTAATTGTCATTAACCCTTTCTATATACAGAATAATATTAAACAATTTAACGCTCTGAAAATTGAATACCCGGATACCAGGTGGATTGCATTTATTTATGCATTCTATGATCCGCAACTGATTTCTTTGTTCGATGCGGCTATTAATATCTCTGATCCGCATAACATTATAATCGGCGTAATAAAAAAAATCATTCCTTCCGGCAGTGACGCGGAAAAAAGCCGGAATGAAGAAATACTGAGTGACAGAGAAACAGACGTATTACAACTTCTGGCAACAGGGCTCGCAAACAAGGAAATAGCCGATAAGCTTAATATAAGCGTCAATACGGTTATTACGCACCGGAAAAATATTTCACAAAAAACCGGGATAAAATCAATTTCGGGCTTAACAATTTATGCTGTAGTTAAAAAATTGATCACACTCGACAATCTTCGCGATTAACATCATCACTTTTGATGATAACATCCCTGCTTTTTCATATTTTTTAGGTATTTCACACAATTCTTAGTCAGGTACTTTTGTACCGTAGTTTAAACAAATTAAGAATATGTACAGAATAATATTGTATTCATGCCTTGCACTATTCACCCGGTTAACAATATTTTCGCAGGAAAGCATACCTGCCGGCAACGAGGCATTTCGGTTTGAAGCTTCATACGTCGGGGATAATATTAATAACTTATCTGGGGGTATAAAAACCGGCTCATGCTATTTGGGCATGGCAAACATCAGGCTAAGCTTTAATACCGGCAACGCAGGTTTATGGAAAGGAGGAGAATTTTATATCAATTCTGCAAATACCCACGGAGCTTCACCTTCCGGCGAATTTATCGGTGACCTCCAGGTCGTTTCAAACATCGAGGCCGGAAACCATACATATATCCAGGAATTATGGTATAAGCAGTTAATTGGGCATCTTGAATTAACCGCAGGTTTGCAGGATTTAAATGTTGAGTTTGTAAACAGCGAATATAGCAGTTTATATTTAAACAGCTCATTTGGTATACTTCCTACTATTTCAGGAAATATTCCTGCCCCGATTTTCCCGTTAACGTCTTTAGGATTGTCTGTGAAATGGCAGGTTTCTGAAAAGGCAACATGGTTAACAGCACTATATGACGGCTGTCCGACTGACTTTGAAGACAACCCGTACAATCTCAGTTGGAAATTTAACTCCGACGACGGAACATTGGCTATTTCAGAATTTCAATTTTCAACTACTTTTAACAATATGCCCGGAACTTACAAAGCCGGGATTTACACCCACTATCATTTCTTAAAAGTTTCAGATGAATCGGACGAACCTGATTCTCTTTGCGAAACCAACTATGGTTTTTATGTTATTGCCGACCAAATGTTATGGCGCAAACCTGAGGATAAAGGGGGATTGGGTTTGTTTGTCCAGTTTGGATTTGCCCCCGAAAAATTCAATTTTAATCATTATTATACAGGTGCTGGATTAAATTTCTACGGATTATTAAAAAATACCGGAGATGACATATTAGGTTTGGCCATAGCGCACGCCGGAATCGCAGAAGTAACAGGCAGTGAAACCACTCTGGAACTCACATATCAGCTTCCGCTTACAAAAAATATTTTCATACAACCCGATTTTCAATATGTAATTAACCCTGCTGGTGTTGGCGAAAAGCTCGAAAACAGTTTTGCAGCTACGTTCAGGTTTGGACTAAGCTTTTAAAGAAGAATTAATAATTATGAACAGAACAGGAAACATAAATACCAGGCTTTCAGATATAGAAACTGGTAATACTATTGTAATTACCAAAGTATCAGGCCACGGAGCATTCCGGAAAAGGATTATCGAAATGGGCTTTGTGAAGGGAAAACCGGTGACGGTGATCAAGAATGCCCCTTTACAGGACCCCATAGAATATGAGTTAATGGGATATAATGTTTCGCTGCGGCGCAGCGAAGCCCGCTTGATAGAGGTTATTTCGCCGGGAGAGGTTGTTGATTTGGCACATGCCTCATTTGAGGGAGTGATTTCAGGCGGACCACAAAAAACTTCCACCGGGGAAAAGAAAAAAAGCATTCATGTCGCTCTTGTTGGGAACCCTAATTCCGGTAAAACAACATTGTATAATTATGCCTCGGGCTCGCGGGCAAGGGTAGCCAATTATGGCGGAGTAACGATTGAAGCCAAAGAAGCAAAGATAAATTACAAAGGATACATAATCAATATTGTGGATTTGCCCGGAACTTACTCGATAACCGAATATACCCCGGAAGAATTGTTGGTCCGTTCGCATATCACGGAAAATGTCCCCGATGTGGTGATAAACGTGGTTGACGCATCAAACCTCGAACGAAATCTGTTCCTTACCACCCAGTTGATTGACATGAACATTAAGGTGGTAATAGCCTTAAACATGTACGATGAGTTTCAGAAGAAAGGAGCAAAATTAAATTATGATGAACTGGCCCGTATGATCGGAATACCAATTATCCCCACTGTAGCAGTAAAAGGGAAAGGAATTGACGACCTGATCAGAAAAATAATTGATGTATATGAAGATAAAGATCCGGTAGTAAGATACATTCATATTAATTATGGCGTTAACATTGAAGAAGCTGTTTCAAAAATTCAGGCTGGGATTGAAGATAACAAAGAAATCAAAAACCGTTACTCAGATCGTTATCTTGCCGTTAAACTTCTGGAAAACGACAGAACAACCATTTCGCTGTTGAAAAATTGCATGAATTTTGGCAAAATTACCGGGATAAGCCAGAGAGAAATTGCCAGGCTTGAAAAAGAATACGGCGAAAAGTCAGAAACCATCGTTACCGATGCTAAATATGGGTTTATTGCAGGTGCATTAAAGGAGACATATATTGAAAACAAAGAACAAACCCGTTCAGCGAGCAAGGAAATAGATAATTTTATCACACATAAGATTTTAGGGTTCCCTATCTTCTTTTTCTTCATGTGGCTAATGTTCCAGGCATCATTTACGCTGGGGGGCTACCCGATGGGCTGGATTGACGCAGGTGTCGGTTTTATCGGTAAATCATTCATTCCGTTGCTGATGGGGTTTGGCTGCAATGTACCAGCAGTAATGGCCACACGCACGCTCGAAAACCGCAAAGACCGCATTTTAACCATGCTTATCACCCCGTTTATGTCATGCAGTGCACGATTACCGGTTTATGTGTTATTGATTTCCGCATTTTTTCCGAAAAACCAGGGACTTGTTTTATTCTCAATCTATTTTGCCGGTATTATACTGGCAATCCTGTCGGCTTTGTTACTAAGGAAGATTTTATTCAGGAAACAGGATGTTCCCTTTGTTATGGAATTGCCGCCATATCGTATTCCATCCCTGAAGAATACATCCATACACATGTGGAATAAGGCCGTTCAGTATCTGAAAAAAATGGGAAGCGTAATTCTTTTAGCTTCAATCTTTATCTGGGCATTAAGCTATTATCCGCGCAATGTGAAATTCTCGGCAGATTACGATACAATGACGGAACAGATAAAATCCGATCCCGTACTTTCCAATGTAGCTAAAAGTGAAAGAACAGCCGAACTGGAATTAATAAAAGAAGCCGAACGCCAGGAGAAATCGTTCATCGGACAAATGGGGCATTTTATCGAACCTGTGATTCAACCGCTTGGATTTGATTGGAAAATCGGTGTAAGTATTATTACCGGCCTGGCTGCAAAAGAAATTGTAGTAAGCTCAATGGGCATCCTGTACCAGGCTGATCTTAATGCAGATGAAACTTCAGGCAGTCTCATCAATAAACTTCAACAGCAGCAACACACAAGCGGTAAACTCAAAGGACAAAAAGTATTCAGCCGGTTGGTGGCCTTCGGATTCATGCTTTTTGTCCTGATCTATTTCCCGTGTATTGCAGTTATTGCGAGCATCAGAAAAGAATCAGGCTGGCGATGGGCTGTATTCGGAATGGTTTATCCCACACTTATTGCCTGGGTCGTGGCGTTTCTCACGTACCAGATCGGAAGTCTATTAGTATAACTATAAAAATTTTGATTATGTTACAAAATATTATTGTCCTTATTATAATTCTATCAGCATTAACCTATGTCCTTCTTTCCCTGTACCACAACCTGACAATAAAAAAATCAAACAAGTGCAACGGATGCTGCAGCTATGGTTCAAAAAATACCGGAAGCAGTAAACATGCTAAAGTTTACAAGTTGAAATGTTCTTAAATTTACATTTGTATGGAAAAACGGATTTTTACATACGTGTTATGGCTGGCTGTATTTACGATAGGTTATAATATTATCGAAGGTATTGTATCTATTATTTTAGGTTATCAGGACGAAACCCTCACCCTTTTTGGCTTTGGCGCTGACAGTTTTATCGAAGTAATGTCCGGTATCGGCATTGCGGTAATGATATTGCGAATAAAACAAAATGCAGGCAGCCCCAAAAGTGAATTTGAAATAAAAGCCCTGAAAATAACCGGTACAGCTTTTTACATTCTATCGGCAGGTTTACTGGCTGGAATAGTAATGAACCTCATTAACCATCACAAACCTGAAACCACCTTTTGGGGTGGGATTATCTCAATAGTATCAATTGCAGTAATGGTCTGGCTTATGTCAGCTAAAAAGCGTGTTGGGAAAAAGCTGAATTCAGACCCCATAATTACGGATGCCAATTGTACAAAAATTTGTGTGTACATGTCCCTCGTATTGCTTGTGGCAAGTCTCATTTATGAGCTTACAGGGTTTGCTTATGCTGATGTTATTGGGGCAGCAGGTTTAATCTATTTTTCCATTTCCGAAGGAAAAGAAGCTTTTGAAAAAGCTAAAGGGAAAGAATGTTGCTGTGGACATGATTGTGAAACGACATAACCGATGAAAATAATTTTAAAGTCAGTAATAACTTGTCCGGCCTGCAGGCATACTAAAGAAGAAACAATGCTCACAGATTCGTGCCAGTTCATTTATGAATGTGTGAATTGTAAAACTTTACTGAGACCAAAAGAAGGGGATTGCTGCGTGTACTGTTCGTATGGGTCTGTACCTTGTCCACCTGTGCAAATAAAAAAAAGGTGAAATTAATCAGGATTTTAAAACAAAAAACTCCTGTTTCCATTTTGAAATCATGTTCAGATGACCTTCAAATTTCTTCGATAGTTCTGCCAATGACTCACGCTCCTTGAGTGCTACTAAGGCTACCAAGGCTTTAAATGCCACTGAAAATTATCTTCTATATGTTTTCATTTTCCGCTGTAAAATTAAGTTACTTTTTATCAACTTAACCAGTGGTCTAAATTTTGGGGAGTATTATACCGTTCACTATTACCTCTTTTTGAGAAGCTAAAGCCATAATTCTGGCGCTAAAAATTACTGATTTCGTATTTTTCAAATTCTTCAACACACTAATTTAGAATGAAAATAAATTAATGCTATTAGTGTTATAGCATTAGCCTGAATAATTCATAAATCAAAATTTTGATTTTTTTGGAACAAATAAGGCCCCCATGGGGAGATGTTTTTTGTTTTGAGCGTATGATTTGTAACCGTTTTGAACAAAAACAGGCTTGATTTCTCAA
>Ga0209431_10001557_pt1 | contig 18999 bp, 14 predicted proteins | sample RifCSP13_3_FD_184021 | JGI IMG/M metagenome (GOLD analysis project Ga0209431, IMG submission 184021) | Soil microbial communities from Rifle, Colorado - Rifle CSP2_sed 13_3 (SPAdes) (version 2) | ecosystem: Environmental > Terrestrial > Deep subsurface > Rock core/Sediment | place: Rifle...
ACCATGGTTCTTTTCCGCTACTCCTGAAATTTTAATGTACTATTGTTTTCATATTACGATTACTGCAATAAATTTGCGGATATACTAAATTCAATCTGCCGTGAAAAAACTTCTTGTAATTCTGTTGTTGTTTGTGAATTTTTCCGGACTCTTTGCTCAGTCAAAGCTACGGTTGGGTGTTTGCGTAGATCCGATCGCCACCTGGTTTTCCCCCAAATCGGGCAGTATTGAAAAAGACGGATCGCGACCCGGGATAAACGGCGGACTGGTGGTTGAGAATTATTTCAGCACCAATTACGGCTTTGTTACCGGCCTGACGATTACATCACTGGGTGGTAATCTCCTGTATAAGGATGCTGTAACGGTCAAGACCGGTGAACAGGATGCTGTGGACCTCAGTGCGGGTACCACCGTTGCCTATTCAATCAGCTACCTTTCAATTCCGGTAGGTCTCAAACTTAAGTCTAACGAAATTGGATATTTTACCTACTTCGCGCAGATCGGTCTGTTGCCCCAGTTCAATATCGGATCACGGGCAAATGCAACCGGAAGTCAACTGAGTAAAGACAATGTAAGTGAAGAGATCAATCTGATCAATCTCTCTTACAGCTTTGGCGGTGGTATTGAATATAATCTGGGAGGACAGACCTCGCTGATGGCCGGATTTTTTTTCAATAACGGCTTTGCAGATGTGTTATCAAATAATGATTATAAATCTGCCATAAACTTTCTTACCTTGCGCATTGGCATGTTGTTTTGAATTCCCCCGGATGAAAATTGCTCTTGCACAACTGAATTATACTATCGGAGCATTTGAAGAAAATGCGGAAAAAATTATTCTGGCGATCAGAAAGGCACGCCAGGAAAAGGCGGCGCTTGTAGTTTTCTCTGAATTGGCCATTTGCGGTTATCCTCCTTTGGACTTGCTGGAGCATAAAAGTTTTGTAGCGAAATGTGAATGTCACCTGAATCATATTGCTGCCGAATGCCATGGAATTGCAGCCATTGTCGGAGGTCCTTCGGTAAATCCAAATCCCCTGGGGAAGAATTTATACAATTCCGCTTTTTTTATTGCAAACGGTTCCGTGCAGCGCGTTATCAACAAGACCCTGCTGCCCACCTATGATATTTTCGACGAGTATCGCTACTTTGAACAGAATACCAATTTCAGCCTGATCAATTACAAGGGTTTTAATATTGCAGTTACAATTTGTGAGGATCTTTGGTACAATCAGCCTATCCTCACGGGTTTCGGCAAAAACAGGTTATACGGGGTTTGTCCCATGGAACAGCTGGCCGGCCTCTGTCCCGATTTTGTCATCAACATAGCGGCCTCTCCTTTTTCCTATATGCAGGGAGAAATTAAAGCCGGTATACTGAAGGAAAATGCAGATAAGTACAAAGTACCTGTTTACTATGTTAACCAGGTTGGCGCCCATGCTGAACTGATCTTTGACGGAGGGTCGATGGTGGTTTATCCGCAGGGTTTCATCAGGCATATGAAATTGTTTACGGAAGATTTTATGGTTTTTGATACTGGTGAAGTTGCCGGATTGCCTGATGAAACTGTGTATTATAATCCTTCCGGCGGGATGGAGATGGTCCATGATGCACTGGTGCTTGGGATTAAGGACTATTTTGGGAAATCCGGACTTAAAGCAGCACTCCTCGGGCTTTCAGGCGGAATTGATTCGGCAGTCACCCTGGTGCTTGCCACCCGTGCTTTGGGCCCCACGAATGTACGCGTGCTATTGATGCCTTCCCAGTATTCTTCGGATCATTCGGTGAATGATGCCGTTGCACTTGCCCGAAACCTTGGCGTGCGGTATGACATCATTGACATAAGGGACATATACTCGCAATATACGCAATCGTTGGGACCCGTGTTCAAAGGGCTGCACGCCGATCTTACCGAGGAGAATATACAGGCACGCATCAGGGGAAACCTGCTGATGGCAGTCTCAAATAAGTATGGCAGCATTCTGCTCAATACTTCCAACAAAAGCGAAGCCGCTGTGGGTTATGGCACCCTTTACGGCGATATGAGCGGTGGCTTGTCGGTCCTTGGAGATGTTTATAAAACCGATGTATACCGGTTAGCCGGGTTTATTAACCGGGATAAGGAGATCATTCCACTGAACACCATCACAAAGGCTCCGTCGGCGGAGCTTCGACCCGATCAGAAGGACTCTGATTCCCTTCCGGAATACGATAAGCTTGACAGGATATTGTTCAATTATATCGAAATGAAAAAGCCGGTGGACGAAATTATTCAGATGGGACTTGACAGGGAGGTTGTTGAAAAAACCATCAGGATGGTCAACCATAACGAATACAAGAGATACCAGACCCCGCCCATATTGCGGATTTCATCAAAGGCTTTCGGCTCTGGGAGAAGAATGCCACTCGTTGCCCGGTATGATTAGGTGAAAAGTGAATACACATTACCTTTTCCTGGTTACATATAGCTGCTGTTCCTCGCTGAAATGTAGGATATCGTTATCCAGCATCCATTGCATAACTTCAAGGATTTTTCCACGATCAAAAGCAACGCGTTCAATAAGGAGTTCGGCAGTGAGGGGACCCAGGGCAAGCACGGAGAGAACTTCGTCACGGATCATGTCAAATTCATCCTGTTTAAGCTGCGATTCATTGTTTGCACGGCAGACATCACATTCACCACACACAGGAGAACCGGTTTCGCCAAAGTAGGAAAGTAACATCTGGCTGCGGCATTTGCCCCTGGTAACGGCATAATCCAGCATGGCGCCGGCACGTTCGGTATACCTGATCTTTCTTGTCTGATAGTGTTCTTTTGAAACATAGATTGATTTTTCATCCAGTCGTTCTTCAAAGAAGATCACCATTGGAGAGCGCTTCTGTGGGATAAAGCTGATCACACCAAGTGATACAAGTTTGTTGAGGTATTGAATCACAATGTCCTGATCAACATTGGCCCTTTTGGCCAACAGTGTCACATCGATGGTGGTATACTCGGTAAAAATGCCCGTGTAAGAGCGCAGCAACAGCTTGATAAAAGCATCGAACAAAACGTTGGAAACCTGAAATTTGTAAAGATCGTCGCGGTTAAGCAGAAATTTAATTCTGGAAGGATTGTTGATTTCCTCGGTGAGCTCTATGTAGCCTTCCATTTCAAGTATTTTAAGGCTGCTGAATGAAGAGTAAACCGATAAATGATATGCGCGTGCGAATTCATTCATGTTTATATCATAGGAAAGTCCTTTCCCCGAACCGACAGGAATTTGCAGGTAGTTGCAAAGTGCCGAATAGGTGTTTTTTATGGTTGTGATATCCGGGAAGTTAACCTGAATGCGTTGTTGAACGGTAGCGGCATCAGCAGGTGATGTCAGCAGGATGGCAAAGGATTTTTTCCCATCCCGTCCGGCCCGGCCTGCTTCCTGAAAGTAGGCTTCGGGAGAATCAGGAATGTCAATATGGATCACGAAACGCACATCAGCTTTGTCGATGCCCATGCCAAATGCGTTGGTGGCTACAATTACACGAATTTTTCCTATTGTCCAGTTTTGTTGTACTTCATTCCTCACCGGATGTTCGAGACCTGCGTTATAAAAAGCGACTGAAATACCTTCTTTGGCAAGTAATCTGGTTATTTCCGCACTTTTTCGCCGGCTTCGTACATAAACTATCCCGCTACCCTTAAGCCTTTTAACCATATCCACCACATCCCTGTCCTTATTTTCGGAATATTTCACGGCATATATAAGATTTTCGCGCCTGAAACTGGTCTTAAGCAGGTGTTTCTCCCTGAATTGCAGCTTTTGCTGAATATCTTCAATTACCGGTCGGGTTGCAGTAGCCGTCAGGGCCAGATAGGGAACCTGCGGATGGAATTGCCGCAATTCGGCTATTTTCAGGTAAGAAGGTCTGAAGTCATAACCCCACTGTGATATGCAATGTGCCTCATCAACCGTAATGAGGTTGACAGGCATTTCCTGGAACCGGATCCTGAAAATCTCTGTTAACAGCCTTTCCGGTGAAACATACAGAAATTTATAACCTCCGTACAGGCAGTTGTTCAGTGCGATATCGATTTCCTCCCGCGTGCATCCCGAATGAATGGCAATGGCCTTTATCTGGAGCTTTTTCAGGTTTTCAACCTGATCCTTCATCAGGGCTATCAACGGTGTGATCACCAGGCACAGGCCGGGCATGGTAAGTGCAGGCACCTGAAAGGTCAGTGATTTTCCGCCACCGGTGGGCATTAATCCCAGGGTATCTTTGCCGGATAGCACAGAACGGATTATTTCTTCCTGTAACGGTCTGAAGGAATTGTACCCCCAATATTTCCGGAGTGTTTCGTGATAATCGGGCATCATATAACGGGATTGCTGTTAATAGTAAAATTACAGATATTTTTTTGTAATTTCGCACCATTTATATCTAAGGCTATGACACATCTTTCTGATAAAATCCTTTCCGAGGCATTAACATTCGATGATGTATTGCTTGTTCCGGGTTATTCGCAGGTATTACCCCGTGATGTGGATATAACCACATTGCTTACTAGGAATATCAAACTGAATACACCCATCATATCGGCTGCCATGGATACGGTGACTGAATCGGTTCTTGCCATGGCCATTGCACGTGAGGGAGGAATAGGCGTCATTCACAAGAACATGAGCATTGAAGAACAGGCCAAACAGGTAAAAATTGTAAAACGTGCTGAAAACGGGATGATCTTTGATCCCATAACCATATGGCCAAATGCCACCGTAGGTGATGCCCTTAGCCTGATGAAGGAATATAAGATCGGGGGTATTCCTGTGGTGGACGGCCAGCATAAGCTGGTTGGCATTGTGACCAACCGCGACCTTCGTTTCGAGCAGGAACTGGATCGCCCGGTGAAAGAGGTGATGACCAGGGAAAGTATTGTCACCACAAGTCAGGAAACCGACCTGGAAAAGGCCGCCGACATACTGCAGCATTATAAGATTGAGAAACTGCCTGTTGTTGATGAAAACAACAAACTGATCGGACTGATAACGTATAAAGATATCACCAAGGCCAAAGACAGACCCAATGCCTGCAAGGACGCTATGGGAAGGTTACGGGTTGCCGCTGCGGTTGGCGTTACCCGTGATACGTTTGACCGGGTTGAAGCATTGATAAAGTCGGATGTTGATGTCATTGTGATTGATACGGCCCACGGTCATTCAAAGGGTGTTATAGATACTTTGAAACTGGTAAAAAGGAAATATAAAAACCTGGATATTATTGTAGGAAATATTGCTACCCCGGAGGCTGCGGCTGACCTGGTCAAGGCAGGTGCCGATGGAGTAAAGGTGGGAATAGGACCGGGCTCCATTTGCACAACCCGTGTTATTGCAGGGGTGGGAGTGCCCCAGCTTTCTGCCATCTGTAATGTTGCTGCTGCGCTTAAGAAGTCCGGCGTACCGATAATAGCCGACGGCGGGATCAGGTATTCCGGGGACATGGTCAAGGCTATTGCCGCAGGAGCCAATTCCATTATGGCGGGATCCTTATTTGCAGGTGTTGAGGAATCACCGGGCGAAACCATTATTTATAACGGCCGGAAATACAAATCTTATCGCGGCATGGGTTCCATAGAAGCCATGCAGCAGGGATCGGGAGACCGTTATTTCCAGGATCCGGAAGAAGATATAAAAAAACTGGTTCCCGAAGGAATTGTTGCCCAGGTCCCTTTCAAAGGTTCACTTACAGAGGTGGTGTACCAGATGATCGGCGGGCTCCGGGCCGGTATGGGTTATTGCGGAGCCGGAAATATTTCCGAACTCATGAAAGCACGGTTTGTGCGTGTTACCAGCTCCGGAGTGGCTGAGAGCCACCCCCATGATGTGACGATCACGCGTGAAGCCCCCAACTATAGCCGTTAACAGGTTTCAAATTCAATCACCCAAGCTTATGAAAAATACATGTATCTGGTTATTGATGCTGGTGTTATTTTCCCTTCAGGGTATATCCCAGGATGAAGTTCTGCTGACCATTGATAACAAGCCATTTTTGCGTTCGGAATTCGAACGGATCTACCATAAGAACAACAACGTACCGGGCTATGAGAGCAAGTCGGTTGAAGAATATCTCGACCTTTTCATTAATTTTAAACTGAAAGTGCTGGAAGCCGAGCGGTTGGGATATGATACCCTGAAAACATTTATTACGGAACTAGCAGGATACCGGGAACAATTGGCAAAGCCCTATCTGCAGGACCGGCAGGTAATGGAACAGCAATTGCAGGAAGCTTATAACCGCAGTATTAATGAGGTAAATGCCAGCCATATCATGGTTAAACTTCCTGCGAGTCCTTCCCCGCAGGATACCGTGGCCGCTTATGAAAAAATACTAAAAATCAGAAACCGTGTCCTGGCTGGAGAATCATTTGATAAAATAGCCCGGGAGGAGTCCGATGACCATTCAGCCAGAGTTAATGACGGGCGCCTGGGTTGGTTTTCAGCTTTTGCCATGGTCTTTCCCTTTGAACAGGCAGCTTACCAGACTGCCACAGGTGAATTATCACTTCCAGTAAGATCGCGATTCGGTTATCACCTTATACGGGTAAACGGGAAAAGACCCTCCCCGGGTGAAATAAAACTGGCACATATCATGACACGTGCTGCCAGGAACGAAAAACAGGAAACAATTGATCAGGCAAAGGATAAAATATATGTGTATTACAAATCGCTTCAAAGCGGTGAACCATTCGGAGAAACAGCCGCGAAATATTCCGAAGATGCCGGTTCAGCGAAGGAAGCAGGACTAATGCGATGGCTAAGATCCGGAGAACTTCCTCCTGAAATTGAAGAAATGGTTTATGCATTGAAGGACAGCGGAACTTTTACTCCTCCCGTTCAATCGGATTATGGCTGGCACATTTTCCAGCTTGTGGGTAAGCGTCCGCTTGGTACCTTTGAACAGATGAAACCACGGCTTGAGGAGAGGATCATGATGGATGAAAGGGGGAAGAGGGCAGAACAGGCTGTAATCTCAAGAATCAAAAAAGAATCCGGCTTCGTTTTATATCCCGAAAATGTGGAGGCATTGGCGGCGTTAATGGACAGCTCGGTTTATACCGGGCAGTGGGATATCAACACGGCAGGAGATCTTATAGAACCGGTATTTTCGTTTGGTGGCAAGGAGTATACCCAGAAAGATCTGGCCGCGTTTGTGCTTAATGCAAGGCGCTATGCCAGGGAGGAATCCCTGGGCAGTATTGTAGATAAAAAATGCAATGAACTGGTTAATAAGGAATTGCTGGAATATGAAAAAGACAGGCTTGAGGGCAGGTATCCTGAATTCAACTATTTAATGGAGGAATACCACGATGGTATACTGCTGTTTAATATCACCGATGATACGGTATGGAGCAAAGCCGTGAGTGATACAGCCGGCCTGAAAGCGTTTCATGCACGTCATTTCAATGAGTATACCTGGCAGGAAAGGGCTGATATTTCGGTATACAAATTCAGTAACAAGTTGTTAGTGAATACAGTAAAGAAATATGCCAAAAAAAGGGCGTCACAAAATTGGACCCCCGAGGAAATGACATCCAGGATCTGTCCGGATGACACAATACCCTGTATTGCCATCAAAGATGGAAAATATGAAAAAGACGATAAAATAGCAGACAAGCTGGTATGGGAAAAGGGATCGATTAAAAAATCGGATCAAAGCAATATTTATGAACTTACACTAGTTAATGCTATCATACCACCTATGCCAAAAACTTTTGATGAAGTACGCGGACAGGTTACTGCAGACTATCAGAATTTCCTCGACAGAAAGTGGATAGAAGCTCTCAGGGCCAGGTATGCAATAGCCATAAACCGGGATGTTCTAACCCTTGTTAAATAAATCTGAAAATTGATGAAATATCTCGTAATTCCGGTAACCTTATTGTTGTTGTGCACGGGCTGCAAAAATAAACCGGTAAACAGGAATGACACACCGGTAGCCCGGGTTTTCAACAGTTATTTGTATCATGCCGATCTGAGGGATATTATACCTTCCGGAATTTCCGGAAACGATAGTGCCACAATGGCAAAAGACTACATTGAGAAATGGGTGAGGAATCAGCTCATGCTGAGCAAAGCAGAGCTTAACCTTACTGACGAGGAAAAGGACGTTGAACAGCAGATTGAAAACTACAGGAGTTCGTTGCTGATTTATGCCTATGAACAGAGTTACATCAGGCAAAAAATGGATACAATAGTTACTGACAGGGAAATCGAAGATTTCTACAAGCAGAATCAATCCAATTTTATCCTTAACAGAACGCTGATGAGGGGACTGTTTATCAAAGTGCCTTCCGGTGCACCCGAACTCTACAAACTAAGGCGATGGTACCGTTCGGAAGTTGCTGCTGATATCAGGGATCTGGAAGGATATTGCTTTAAACACGCAACATTGTATGATCATTTTAATGACGGATGGGTAAATCTCAGCGAGGTATTGCGCTTGCTGCCGGCCAGCCTCAGTACAGCCGAATCTGCACTTCAATCCCGCAACTACCTGGAAACATGGGATGCAGGTTTTGTTTATTTCGTGAATGCGAAGGAAATTCATGCGGCTGGAACTGTTACTCCGCTGGAGCTTGTTAAAAATGATATCCGGAGTATTATTCTGAATAAGCGAAAAATAACACTGGTGAATGAGCTGGAATCAGATATTTTTCTTGATGCCCAAAACCGGGAACATTTCAACATATACCAATAATAATCATGATGCGAATAATTTCAGTTACGATCACTGCCCTTTTTATGTGTTTTCAGAACATTTCGGGTCAGCCGCTGATAGTTGATGAGGTAGTTGCCGTTGTGGGTGATAAGAGAATTCTGTTTTCCGACATAGAACAGAATTACCTGCAACTTAAAATGCAGGGTGAAAGGGTTGATGAAAGCACAAGGTGCACGATCCTTGAACAAATGCTGGTTCAAAAACTGCTGTTAAACCAATCGGAAGTGGATAGCATTGCCATAACTGATTCAGAGGTAGAAGGCGAACTGGATGGTCGCATGCAGTATTTCATTAATGCAATCGGCTCGCAGGAAAAGCTCGAGGAGTATTTCAGTAAAACCACCCTTGAAATAAAGCAGGATTTGCGGGACGAGATCCGTGATGATCTGATGACAAGGAAAATGCGCAATAAAATTACCGAGGATATTTCCGTTACACCTTCTGAAGTCAGGGCCTATTTCAAAAGCCTTCCGGAGGACAGTCTTCCCTATATAAATGCTGAAGTGGAATATAATCAGATATTGATCTATCCCAAATCAAATGAACAGTCAATTATTGATGTCCGCGAAAAACTACTGGGTATTCGTGAAAGGATCACCAATGGAGAGAGCTTTGCCACGCTGGCTGTCATCTATTCCGAAGATCCCGGATCAGCGCTTAAAGGGGGCGATATCGGGTGGATGGCCAAGGCTGCACTTGACCCGGAGTATGCCAAGGCTGCATTTGCACTGAAGAAGGGAATGATCTCAAAAATCGTGGAATCATCATTTGGGTTTCACCTGATACAATGTCTCGACCGTACAGAAGACAGGGTGTATACCAGGCATATCCTGTTACAACCCACAATTTCGGCCGACGAAAGAAGGCAGACCAGCTCCAGGCTGGATAGTATTGTGCGGCTGGTACGCCTCGATTCACTTAAGTTCAATGTAGCCGCCATGAAATACAGTCAGGATGAGGACAGCCGGCTTAACGGCGGACAGACAGTGAATCCCTACAAAGGAGGTACACGTTGGGAAATGGATGAATTTGAACCTACTGAGTATGACATTATCAACAGGCTTAAGGTTGGCGAAATATCTGATCCCTATGAATCAACCGATAAAAAGGGAAAGCTTGCCTACAAGGTGATATGGCTGAAAGAACGTACCAATCCCCATGTCGGAAACCTGAAAGATGATTATAATCTATTTAAATCCAGAGCACTACAGAAAAAGGAAGACGAGATTGTCAACAATTGGGTGGAAGATAAAATCAAGACAACTTACGTTCGCATAAAGGACAAGTATGCAAGTTGTTCCTATTCCATTAAGGGTTGGTTAAAGTCATAATCCCGGATTGCGGATTTTAAAGAATATATTTTATCATACGTTGAAATACCAAAGAATAGTATTATTAACGGTTTTGATGTTGCTCAATGTCTTTGCAATGTTTTCGCAAGTCCCCAGGCAGGTGCAACAGGAAGCTGACTATGTGGAGTTTGATAAAAGCATTGCTGAAGGGGCTTACCGGAATATAGGCAATGTAATATTCCGCCATGAAGGTGCCCTGATGTATTGCGACAGTGCTTATTTCTATTCCGTTACCAACTCCCTTGATGCTTTCAGCAATGTACACATCGTTCAGGGGGATACAGCCGACTTGTATGGAGACTTTCTGCATTACGATGGAAATACCAGGATTGCCCAGGTTAGAAAGAACGTTCGCCTGATTAGTAAGAATACAAACCTCGTAACCGAGTCACTTGATTTTGATTTGAGCAGGAATATAGGTTATTATACAAGCCATGCAAATATTGAGAGCGGTGAAAACAAATTAAGCAGTCGCATAGGATACTATTATTCCAACGAACAGATGTACCATTTCAGGGATACTGTTGTTTTGCGAAATCCCGATTACACCATATATTCCGATACGCTGAAATACAATACACTTACTCATACCGCCTTTTTTTTCGGTCCCACGGAAATTATCGGTGACAGCAGCTATATATATTGTGAGAATGGATGGTACAATACCGGGACCAACAAATCGATGCTGAAGAAACGTGCATTGGTTAAAAACGAGACCCAGACCATACGCGGCGACAGCTTGTATTATGAACGTGAATCAGGTTATGGTGAAGGATTTTCAAATATAGAACTGCTGGATGAGGAACAGAATATTATTCTCAGGGGTAATCGTGCTTTTATTAACCAGAAGGAAGATCGCGCACTGATTACAGACAGTGCACTTTTCATTTACATTGCGGAAGGTGATTCGGTGTTTGTTCATGCGGATACCCTGAGAACTATGCCTGATTCGGCAGGCAACAGGCAGCTGAAAGCGTTTTATAAAGTTAAGCTGTTTAAATCCAATCTCCAGGGTGTGTGTGATTCGCTGTTCTATTCCACTTCTGATTCCATATTGCGTCTGTATACTAAACCGGTGTTGTGGAGCGGGGTAAATCAGCTCTCGGCGGAATATATTGAAATATGGACGAAAAACAGGCAGGTTGATCAGCTGCATATGCAACAATTGGCCTTTATCATTAACCAGGAGGATTCAGCCATGTTTAACCAGATCAAAGGCAAATCCATGATCTGCTATTTCAGGGATAATGAGGTATATAAAATTATGGTAAACGGTAACGGGCAAACCGTTTATTATGCCAGGGATAAGGACCAGCTGATCGGTGTGAATATCGCACAAAGCTCAGATCTGATGATCATGATGAAAGAGAACAAACCGGATAAGATACGTTTCATAACCAAACCATCAGCAGTACTTTATCCACTGGATTTGGCCCCCAAAGAGGAATTATTCCTGAAGGACTTTAAATGGCATGATCCGGTGAGACCTAAGGACAGAAATGATATATTCAGAAGAGACTAATATTCATCTTCGTTAAAAAAGAAATCATCTTTGCTGGGATAATCCGGCCAAAGGTCTTCGATGCTTTCATAAATTTCCCCTTCATCCTCAATTTCTTGCAGGTTTTCAATTACTTCAAGGGGAGCGCCGGAACGAATGGCGAAATCGATCAGTTCTTCCTTACTGGCCGGCCAGGGTGCATCCTCTAATTTCGAAGCTAATTCAAGGGTCCAATACATACGGGTGTAACTTTTATTTTGAGACCTCTGTTAAAAAATTGTGCAAATATAAATAAATAAATAAACTTTACAACCCCGGTTTCCAGAGTAAATCTTCTTTGTTAAAATCGTGTAAAACCTTGCGGGCCAGTACAAAAAGATAATCTGATAACCGGTTGACATACTTTATTACGGTATCCGGAACAAAAAGTTCTTCCGAAAGTCTTATAATTTGTCTTTCAGCACGGCGACATACTGTGCGGGCAACATGACACTGCGATGAAATCATTTGACCCCCGGGAAGAACAAAGGAGGTAAGCGGAGGAAGCAAAGCCTCCATATTGTCGATTGCTTTTTCGAGTGTTATTACGTCACTGTCCTTCATTTCCGGAATTTTAACCCCGCAATCCTCGCAATCTGCAGCCAGAATTGCGGCACAAGTCATAAGCCTGTCCAGCACAAAGAGCAATTCATACTTTTGTTCTTTTTTTTCTACCGTATCGTGCAACAGCCCAATATGTGCAATAAGCTCATCAACAGTGCCGTAAGCTTCAATACGGATATGTGTTTTGGGAACGGGTTTTCCACCCACAAGCGTGGTCTTACCCTTATCCCCTGTTCGTGTATAAATTTTCATTCGGAAGCAAGTTTTTTATAATTGGGAATGGACTGACCGGATGCAATGAATGGCTCAGAGTTTATATGTAAACCCGAAAAGGAAGTTGAAACGCTGCGAGGGATATTGGTTCCAAATCATATAACTCCGGTCGGCCAGGTTGTAAATATCTGCAAACAGGGTAAAAACTTTTGAAAAATTGTAGTTCACTTTCAGGTTAACATCGGCAACAGGTTTCAGCTTAAGCATACCCTCGGGCTGGCTGATGTCCTGGATCCATCTTGGACCTATAATATCAAGACCTGTACCCAGCGTGAATTTACTGTTCAGTTTATACAATGCATCCAGTTCCACTTCGTACAATGGCTTGTGCCATGGTTTTATCTGCTCCAGCATATTGTAGTCGAAATAATTTCCATTTACCATGATCTCAAAATCATTGCCCGACTGCCAGGCAAGCTGGCCATGATAAGTGATCAGGTCCACATCGTCGTAAACTGCTGTAAACTGGTTCTGCAAGGGCAAAAGGGTATCATTTACGAAAAAGTACATGTCCCTGGCAATGGTATAGGTCACATCGGCGCGAAACCTCACTGCTGAGCTGATACTTCCCCTGAGTCCACCAAAAATGACGATATTGTTTATTGTATTTTTTAATCTCAGTCCGGGCAAAATGAAGTGATTTTCTCCTGATAGTGTCTGGTAGTTGTTTTTCTTTAACCCTCCTGACAATCCAATAAAAGGAACAAGTACATCCTCGACAATGATAATATCGAGATTGGCATGAGGAAAGAAATAAAAATTAGAAATATCTGCCACATCGGATGCTGCTTCCAGACCAAGTTTGAATTTCCAGTCACTGTTTCCCTTGCTGATCCAGGGACTGATACTGAAAATGGTATTGCTAAGGGTATCGCGGTCAGCGTCCAGGTGCGAATAATCGAGCGATATATCAACTCCTCCGTGAAGTTCGTAAAAACGTTTATCTGCACTGGCTTCGATAACAAAGTTATTTTCCTTGTTTTTTAATTTATCCCAGAAATAATCGTAGCTGGCATTTATCCTGTAATTGACATGAAGGGAATCGGTAAAGGTGGAAGCAAGTCCAAGGTCAAATCCGGCCAGATAGGTATTTTGTTTAAGGCTGTCGCGATCGTGAAGGGGAACCGAATCTGCAAACAGTTGGGCATTGTAGCCATAATAATTAAATCCTGAATGGTCAAAGCGGAGATTTCCGGAAAGATTTGCCTTGGAATACAGTTTTTTTCCATACAGGTTGATATTATGCAATGCATAGCCCGCCGGAACTTTGTCATTATTAACCAACCTGATGTTCCCACGGGAGGCATTGTGGTACAGGTAGGCCCCAAATGCATATTCCTTCGACCTGATATTGCTGATGTTGAATTCAGCCAGTGAAGTATTATAGTTGCCAAGACCCAGTTTAAGCCAGCTCTTATAGATCTTCGGAAGCGAAGTTGCCACTGTTCTGGCGGGTTTTATGAGTTCGGGTTCAAAACCCTGTTCAATCCTTTTGGGAGAAACCGTGTAAACAAATTGTGGCCTGGTTGTTTCAATTGTTTCGCTTCCGGGCATGAAACTGTACTTTTTAGCATCCGACAGGGTAGGTTCATACGGCCGCACCACAAATACTTCTTTATTGATGTCCTGGGCTAAAAGGCTGAAACAGAAAATCTGCACCATCAATACTGCTGAAAACAACAGCTGGTTTTTTTTAATTGAAAATATATTCATCATGCTACCAATTGTTATTAAAATTCAAACCCCAAACCAATTTCCCCCTCACTCCTCCATATTTATCTCCATCTCCTCCTGGACTGCCGGAGTATTAGCCTTTTCCTGCCGGTCGGCCAACAGTTTTCTTTTGGCTTTTGCTGCATCAAGGATTCCGTCATCGGGTTTCTCATAATAGTCAATTAAGCTTTGCAGTGTCTGAATTGCCTGGAAATCATCTCCTTTATCAGTAAAAATATCGGACCAAAGCAAAAAACTTTTCGCCATCCAGTATTGGTGCGGTGTTGTTTTATTTGCAAAATCAGAAATCTCTTTTTCAGCACTTTCAGTTTCTTTCCGGCCATAATATATTTCTGCAACCCGATATTTTGATTCAGCGCCTTCAGCACTTTTAACATCTGATGCCACTTTTTTAAATTCTTCCAGGGCTAACATCTGCCGGTCCCTTGCCAGCAGTGCCTTTGCCTTGGCAAACCGGGTTTCACGTTCCTGTTCAGGTGAGAGTTTTTCGGTAAGCAATATCCTGTCAGCAAGTTCAATGACCTTGTTATGGTCCTCCAGGAGTGAATAGCACTTTATCATGCCCATGCGGGCCTCAAGAAGGTTGCTTTTAACTTCGGCAACCTCTTCGAGCCTGCTGTAGTATTCTGCAGCTGCCGCGTAATCCTTTTGCCGGAATTTTATCCTTGAGGTTCCCAGTAAGGCAGGTTCGGTAAATCGGCTCGTGGAATGGCTGATAAGATAATCAAAGGACTTAAGCGCTTCACTGTACTCATTTGCCCTGTAATTGCAGTCACCTTTGTAAAAATGCGCATTCAGCAGAAATCTGCCATCGGGATGCTGCTCAATATAATTAGTAAGACTTTGTGCAGCTTTTGAGTAATCACCGCTCATATATATCTTTTCAGCCGACAGGTAGGTTAATGAGTCCTGTTCTATAAGGTCTGCAGAAGTAAGGATACCCAGACTTTTTACATAGTTGTAATAACTGTCTACGGAATTGATGTCAACGTAAACATTCTTAAGACCGATCATGGCGTTTTCTGCTTCATCGCTACCCGGGTAATCGTTAATTACCTGTTTATAGTATTTAATTGCCTCATCATTTCCGTTCATGTTGAAATAAAGAAGGCCCAGGTTCAGTAAGGATTTCTTATTATAACTGCTTTTCGGATAATCACTGATCACCTTTTTATACAAAGTTGCTGCCTTATCATTCTGGTTGAGTTTAACATAACTCTCTGCCATCTGGTACAGAACATCGGCGGAATAGACAGATTTCGGGTAAGTGGTCATCAGTTGGCTAAGGGTGGCAATTTTTTCATTGTTCCTGCCGGTAACACCCAATGCTAATCCCTTTTGCAACAGGGCATAATCGATATTTCCCCTGCCAGTCTTGATAGCCATGTCGTAATAATATACGGCATTGGTATAATCACGCTGAACAAAATAACAGTCGCCAAGCCTGTTATAAACATCCGTGAGAACATCCTGCTGCCGGTTCCGGGCCATACCGGCATAGCGTTTAAACCACAATGCGGCATCGGCATACTGTTTCAGGCCGAAATAACAATAGCCGAGGCTATAATGTGCGGGTGCATATTCGTCAAAAGCCGAAACGGCGGGTTGGGTAAGAAATAAAGTATAATTGTCAATAGATCTGTTGTAATCATTCAGCCGGTACCAGGCTTCGCCTTTCCAGTAAAGGCTCAGGGAGTAGATCTTGTTGTCAGGATTTCCAAATGTGTTGGAATTGGTGAGCATCTCTGCGGATTCGGCGAACTGCAGGTTACTGAACAATTCAAGCCCACGGTAGTAGGCAATCTTCTGATACGCTTTTTTAATTTCGTTGTTCTTATTTCTTATCTTATCGATAGAGGCCATGGCAAGCCTGTAATTCTTTGCGTTCAGATAGGCCATCACCAGGTAATTATTAGCCTCATCGCTTCGTTTTGAGTTCGGAAAAAGGTCGAGATATTCGTTAAGTGCCTGCACAGCTTCGTTGAATGGAGAATAATCCAGTTCATAGGTCAGCAGGGCATAATTAAACAAAGCATCTTCCCGGATTGCCGGATCATATTCCATTTTTGATGCTGATGAAAAGGCCATCCGCGCTTTATTTTTCTCATTAAGCCTGAGCTGGCAGTCGCCGAGGTGATACAGGGCATTTTGGCTAAGCGGGGAATCCGAACCCGTGATCTGGCTAAACAATTCTGCAGCTTTGGCATAATCGGATGTTTTGTAATATGCGTAAGCCAGACTGTATTTATCCTCACGGCTGACCGGACCAGCAGTTTGAAGATATTTCTCGAGATAGGGGATGGCTTCCTCATACAGAGCGAGATGCACATAGGATTCTCCGATAATCCTTACCATTTCAGGCGTGCGTTTTTCAGAAACACTTTCCATCAGATTGGGCGCATATCGGACAACTTCATCAAATTTTTTCTGTTTGAAATAGATCTGAGTAGTATAATAAGGTACAATGGGTCCAAAGTTCTGATCGCTGCTAAGCCGGTTAAATCCTTCCAGGGCTGTGGTATAGTTTCCCTGGGTGTAATTGATGTGTGAGTAATAATAAAGAGCCGGAGCTGTATACTTCGTGTCCAGGTCTTTGATCTGGTTAAAGGCGAACCGGGCCTTGGTAAAATCCTCTTTAAGAAAATAGCAGTAGCCGCTCTTAAAGTAAAACTCAGCCTGATCTACCTTACCTAACCGGGCAATATCTACTTTTTCGTAGTATTCAAGTGCTTTAGAATAGCTTTTGCGTTGGTAATAATAACCGGCAAGATTATAAACCACATCATTCCGTAACGGATTTTCAGGATTTCGGCTCAGGAAAAGCATGACCCGGCTTTCAGCATCGTTATTGAAAAGCTTCACGGCACACAGTGCAGCATAATATTCACAGTTTGAAACGAGATCGGTGTTTTCCCCCTGGTGCTGCCGGGCATACCTGTCAAAAAACTGCTGCGCGGCACTGTATTTTCCATTCCTGTAAAGTTCAATACCCTTGCTGTACTGCAAATCTTCGCTGGTATGATAAAATGTTTGCTGGGCGGTGAGAGGTACACTTACCGATAATGTAACCAGCATAATTACAATGCTTTTATGATTCATGCCTGTTATTTTACGGACCAAAATTACTGATTAATAACGTACAATTGCCTCCGGTTATTCTATTTAAATTAACAGAAGGGTGTTAATTATAGGGGTATTATAATAATTTTATAATAGCTACTTTTGAAAAAAATAAATACCCGGGTAGCAAAAATGACCGAAGAATCAGTTATTCAATTTGAAAATGCCTCCATTTTCCAGGATGACCATCTCGTTTTATCGAATGTGAATTTCTCGCTTGCAAAGGATGAGTTTGTGTATTTGATTGGCAGGGTGGGAAGTGGAAAATCCAGCCTTATTAAAACCATAAATGCAGAACTGCCGCTCAAAACAGGATCAGCTACAGTGGTGGGATTTCAGCTGGAGGCCCTTAAAGCCAAACAGATTCCGCTTTTAAGAAGAAAACTGGGAATTGTATTTCAGGATTTTCAATTGCTCACAGACAGGTCGGTATATGAAAATCTGCACTTTGTGTTGCATGCTACGGGTTGGAAGGAAAAGGATGAGATTGATGCATGTATAAAACAGGTACTTGAAAAGGTGGATCTTGAGAACAAGGGGTATAAAATGCCGCATCAGTTGTCGGGAGGGGAACAACAGCGTGTGGTTATTGCCAGGGCATTACTGAATGATCCCGAGGTGATCCTGGCTGATGAACCTACAGGAAATCTCGACCCCGAAACCTCGGAGGGGATCATGAAATTGTTGAGGGAGATCAGTGAAAACGGACACGCGGTGCTTATGTCAACGCACAATTATACCCTGTTGAAGAAATTCCCTGCCAGGACGCTGAAATGTGAGGAGGGCAGGATGGTGCAGATGGATGATAATACGGAGATTGATTTTACAACACTGGAGTAGCATATTTTCAAATTATCAAATCCCCTGATACTTCACCTTATGAAAGGCCTTTTTTATTGTTTGATCTTTCTGATTTTTATTACCCTGGACCTCGGTGCCCAGGATAACAAGGACTGCAAAGTGCTGATGCCCGGTCTGCAGGGTACATATGAAGGCGGGTGCAGAAGCGGACTTGCTCAGGGTAAGGGCATTGCAAGAGGTACAGACACCTATACCGGCAACTTCAGAAACGGAGTGCCTCACGGCAGTGGTGTTTATATTTGGTCTAACGGTGATACTTATGACGGACTATGGAGTAATGGCCACAGGGAAGGGGAAGGTACGGTTACATTGAAAATTAACGGGCAGGATTCAATTCAATCCGGGATCTGGAAGGAAGATCATTATACAGGACCTAAGCCGGTTATGCCCAAAATAATCCATAAGTATAATGTGGTTTCTGCCTCCTTCACACGAACGGGGGAAGGAAATAAGATCAGCATTTCATTTTATCAGAATGGTATGGTAAACATGGTTGACAATCTCGTGATAACACCCAGTAACGGATCCGAGCAATTTGCAGGAAAAATGCATGCTTATTACGATTTGCTGTTCCCTTTTCACTGCAAGATCAACTATACTACCTGGAACAGTTTGAGAACCGTGAGTTATGATTGTATACTGGAATTTGAAATTCAACAACAAGGCAGCTGGGATCTCAGAATTACCAATTAACTTACGGACCGGAACATGTCTAAAGTCTGTATGATATCATCCTTACACGGGCTGTACGACGATCGCATTTACTGGAAGGAAGCATTGTCACTCATAGATCATGGT